>Ga0181520_10000971_pt1 | contig 60742 bp, 44 predicted proteins | sample PEATcosm2014_Bin_29_FD_132451 | JGI IMG/M metagenome (GOLD analysis project Ga0181520, IMG submission 132451) | Peatland microbial communities from MTU Mesocosm Facility, Houghton, MI, USA - PEATcosm2014_Bin02_30_metaG | ecosystem: Environmental > Terrestrial > Soil > Wetlands > Peat | place...
GCGTCACCCAGCCGACCGGCAGCTTCAGCAGTTCCTACGGCGCATTTGGCTCGGCCACGGCTGGCTTCGATCTGGCCTATGGCCACAAGAACTGGGGAAATTTTGTTGAGATCGATGGTCTGAATTCCGGACGGTTTCTCGATCCGCCCGAGTTCGCGGTGTTTCACGATAAGGGCAACGAGGAAAACTTCTTCGATCGTGTCGACTACGCATTCACCCAAGCCGATTCCGTTCACACCGACTTGAACTACAGCCGGTCGTGGTTTCAGACACCGAACGCATTTGACAACCTCAATGTCCAGAATGTCCTCAGCGGCGGTTCAAGTGCCAGCCCTGTCTTCGGCAATGTCGGCAACGCCGATCAACGCTCGAAGATCGACACTTTCAATATCTCGCCCACCTATACACGGGTGTTGAGCACGGATTCCGTTCTCAACCTGGGGGCGTATGTCCGCAAAGACCTCTATAACTACTACCCCAGCGGCAACCCCCTCGCCGATCAAGGTCCGGCCAACCTGCAAACCTCGTCCATCTCGCAAGACCGCACGCTCACCAACGCCGCGGTTCACTCCGACTTCGACTATTCCAAGGGAATCCACACAATCAAGGCCGGAGTGGTCTACGGGCAGACCTTCCTGCGCGAGAACGACAGCCTGGGCGTGGTGAACCCCACCTATAATTCTCCGTGCGTGGATGTCAACGGCAACCCGCTGCCGGGATACGCCAATCAATCCGCCTGCGATGGCGTTACCTCGTTTCCAAACTCCAATTACCTCACGGTTCTGGGGCCGTATGACTTGACGCGCGGCGGCAGCGAGTATGCCTTCTTCGGCCACACCGACGTGAAGGAACTGGGGCTGTACGCCCAGGATCAGATCAAGGCCGGAAACTGGCTCTTCAATCTGGGCATCCGCGGGGATATTTACAACGGCCTTGCGACGACAAAACAGGCAGAGCCTCGTTTGGGCGTTGGATACCACATCAAGCCATCCAGCACGGTGCTGAGCCTCTCCTACGCGCGCACCCTGGAGACGCCGTTCAATGAGAACCTGGTTCTGTCGAGTCAGGGATGCACCAACCCGGTTCTGGCGCCGCTATTGGTCTGCCAGGGAGGCCAAGGGACGCTTCAGCCCGGATTCCGTAACGAGTTCCACGCCAGCCTGCAACAGGGCTTCGGAAAGCATGCCGTAGTCAGCGGCGAGTATATCTGGAAATACACCCACAACGCCTTTGACTTCAGTATCCTGGGCAATACGCCCATCACCTTTCCCATCGACTGGCATAACTCTAAGATCCCCGGATATGCCCTCCGAGCGGAGATTCCCGTGGTTCGCGGTTTCAGCGCGTACTTTGTAACCTCTTCCGTAGCTGCCCGCTTCTTTCCGCCGCAGGTTGCCGGAGCGGGCGCCACCGTGGGCCAGACGGGCCTGCCGTTCCGCATCGATCACGACGAGAAGTTCAACCAGACCACGCATCTTCAATACACTTTGGCCCACGCCAGCGTCTTGAGCGGATTGTGGGGGGGATTCAATTGGCGCTACGACTCGGGCCTGGTGGCAGGCAACGCACCCTGCTACGGCACGACAAACCCCAACAGTCCTTGCCTTGCCACCTCCACGACGCTCAACGGGCAGCCGGCGATCATGATGGTGAACGCTGTCGGCATACCGCTGACTGCCGACGAGGAGTTTCAGGCTGGCTTCACTTGCAACGGCGTCGCGGCTACCCCCACGAGTCCGCTACCGAGCGTCTGTCCGGCCTCACAGTTCTCCTCGAGTCTGATCAGCGTCCCCGCGCCAAATACGGGAGACAACGACAAGAACCCGCAGCGCATTGCCCCGCGCGATCTCTTCGACGCATCGCTCGGCAAGGACAACATCTTTCACGCCGAGCACTACAAGGTAAACCTCGACTTCACAGCCATCAATATCACCAACAAGTACGCACTCTACAACTTTCTTTCCACCTTCAGCGGCACGCACTATGTCACTCCGCGGGCGCTGACGGCCAAGTTCACTCTGACTTTCTGACATAACCCGTTTGCGGGCAGGAAATAGTTGTCCTGCCCGCAAAAGCGGCGAATTGCACTTGTCCGTTCTCTGGGCCCACTAGTCGAAAGTAATGAACCTCGGTTGGAGTCAAGGCCCCCAACCCGAAACAGTGATCCTTTCGCTCGGCGCAGATCGCTTTTCGAATTGCATGGTGGATCCGTGGCTTTGGCAGTTACCTCGCAGTTGCCAATTGCCTAGAATCGGCAGAACCAACGAACCCGCATTGGCCCGGTCATCAGCCCCGACCCAGCAGAATCGTTCACTCTCCATCCGACAGACTGGATTCACCCCGAACGAGCATCTTACTGTTAACCGGCCAATTGAGGAAGCGATGCCTCACTGGCTCAATTTAGAACCGCGACCGGGTATGCTTGCCATTGGACGGAACGGGGCTGTCGCATCCGTACCTATGCAGAGGTCCTGGTTATGAAGCAGAATTTTGCTGCAATCATCCTTGGTGGTACCGGGCAAGTCGGTGGTGCAGCCGTAGCGGAGTTGCTAGCAGTTCCGGTGTGCCGGGAAGTGGTGATGATCACCAGAAAGCCGATTGCGCCGCGAGCGCGGGTGCGCAACGTCGTTCTTGATACCGGCGCCGCGGACTTTGCCGAGCGCACTGCCGCCCTTGCCCGCGAAGTTCTAAACCAATGTCCCGTCGGCGCAGTGAGCTGTGTGGGTGTCGGTTCCGGATCGATGCGCTGGAGCGAAGAAGAACTGAAACGACTTTAGCTCGGCGTCGTCGGTGCCTTTGCGCGCGGCTGCAATGACGCCGGAATCGCCCAGTTTTGCCTACTTTCTGCGGCAGGAAGCACAGCTCGCAGCCGGTTTCGATATGCACGAGTAATGGGCTTGAAAGAAGATACCATTCGCAACATCGGCTTTACCCGCCTCGCCATCTTTCGCCCCGGCATCATTGTTGTCAAAGCTCATACGCCGTCCTGGATCAGTTGGTTGGGAAGCCTCGTGCCTTGATCGTTTGGCAATGTTGATCGGCGAATTCTCGGTCGCTCAATAGCCGCGGAGATAGCTTTGCACAGTCAAGAGGCTGGTGAAGTTCCCCGCGAAAACGCAGCTATGAAAAAACTCGCTGCGCAGTTCAATAGCGAAACTTCGGAGGCTTTGTGTTCGGTCTAGGTGAATTTAATGGCGAAAGATAAAGCCGGCGAGCCGCATTAATCCGAACTGATCCCCGAGATTCAGTCAGCGCTCTTCCTCCTCACGTGCGGACTGAATTGGGTGCCCATCCCCTCGAACAACTCTCCGTCGGTGCAAAACCGCCGGGGCGTATTTCCAGGTCGGGACAGGGCTGGAAACGCGGCTTGGCTGTTCAGGTCAGCCGAGGATCATGCGTCGAAGCACCGGCGAACCCTGGGCGACTTTCCGGGGGGAATCCCGGAGAGAGTCCATAACGGGCAGAAGAGAATTACTTTATTGGGCGATGTGCTCTAACTGAACGTACTGGCTGCAAGTTTATGGAGGGACAACCCCACCGCCAAGGAGTGTGAAGGCTGCGATCAACAGTTTCACGGCGCCCAGCTACCTGCACTTGATTGCTAAGCAGGCGCCGTTGAGCGTTGACGGCACTGAGGCGCGAGGAAGCTGTTTCGAAATAGATCCTGGAAAATGCGCGGGGTGCGATGGACCGAAGTGATGATCTGGATCATGCTGTTTGCCACGGCGAGTGGAGGCCGTATCGATGGCAAAGAGCATGCGCAAACGGACGCCGAAATCTATTCTGAAGCTCCCGGATCTTGAACAATCCTGGTCACTGTCGTGAACAGCTTGACTTCTCCAAGTTCGCAGCGAACTTTCGATCGTGCTCCGGGATTTCGTTGGGTGTTATTGCTCGGAACCCAGACTCGCTTTCAACCAGACTGTGGTCACCGGGTGCCGCATTTCACTGGAACAGCGGCGCTGTGCCTCAGCCACAATCAACCTACGGCTGGCGGCAGTCTGGAGATTGGCTTACGCGGTTGCCGATTGCGGTCTGCTCAGTGCAGACCGGACTGCCGGAATTCGCCGGGTGAAGGGCGCCAAGCGCTTGGGTGTGCCTGTTGGCAATGGGCTCACTGCGGAACAGGGCAAGCGCCTTCTGTTGAGGGCGGACGGCGCAAGCCTCCGGGGCAAGCGGGACAATACGACACCGGCGATTCTGCATGGCAACACTGGTTTCTTCGCAGATGCAGCTAGATTTGCTAAGGTAGCAATACTCGATCTATGGATTATCGGGAAGAACCTGAGGGAAGCGAGGGGCCAAATGAAGATCAGCGCGCGTAATGTACTTGCAGGTAAGGTTCAGGAGATCACCAGAGGAGCAGTGAATGCCCAGGTGAAGATCCTGCTTGACGGTGGTGAGTTGGTGGTCTCGGTCATCACCAATTCGAGCGTCGAGTCGCTGGGCATGGAGGTTGGAAGTGTGGCCTATGCGATCGTCAAAGCCTCGGAAGTGATCGTCGGCAAGGGGCTGGAGGACGTCAAACTGAGCGCTCGCAACGTGTTGCCGGGGACAGTCACACGTGTCGTGGATGGAGCGGTGAACAGCGAGGTGGAAATTCGGCTGCCGGCCGGAACGACAATCGCCGCCTCCATCACCAAGGAGAGCGTGAAGGCGCTCGAATTGAAGCCGGGCGATGCAGTCAGCGCCATTGTGAAGGCTTCCAACGTGATGATCGGCGTTTGATTCCATCTTTGCCTGGAAAGCGGCCGGATCAAATCACGCGGCGGCCTGCGACAGAGGTGTCATAGCCGCCCAAGTGCTCGAGCTCGCGCCGGTATGCGGCCAGGGCGAGAGTGTTGAAGAGCGCCTGAACCTGCGGCAGGAGAAGATGGCGGCGGTGGACCACCAGATCATAACGCTCGCTTACTAGCGGAATGAAGTCCAAGCCCAGGATACGCGCGGCTGAGGCAACGGCGAGGCAGCAGTCCGCTTCTCCCGCTTGGACTTGGCGCGCCGCGGGAAGGTGGCCGGTCGCAATGCTCTCATATCCGCGCAGGTTTGCATGCGCTATGCCTTGACTGCGCAGGCGCGCATCCAGAAGCAGACGGCTGCCTGCGCCGCGTTCGCGATTCACAATCGTCACGTCGGAGCGCTCAAGATCGGCGATGGCGCGTATCTGCTTGGGATTGCCGCGAGCGACCACCAAGCCCTCTTCCCAAAGCGCGAGAGAGACGACGGCAATGTCCTGTTTGCGGAAGATGCTTCCGATTGCTGCCAGATTGGACTCATTTGTGCGCTCGTCGCGGATGTGGCAGCCGGCGACATGAATGCTGCCGTCGCGCAGCAGGGCAAGAGCTCTGGTGCTGTTGCGATGTGCGACGACAAGGCTGACACCCCGCTGTCCCAGATGGCGCGCGAGGATGGAAATGCCAGGATCGCAGCCGGCCATCAGCAGGCGGTTTTCCAGTTCGCCCGCCGGAGCAAAGAGCTCCACGGCAGTCTTCGAGGCGCGGCCCGTTTTGACAGCGCCAGGCGCGATGATGGCGTCGGCATGGGGCAGGCTCCATGCCGACGCCTCCGGATAGACGGCGATCAACCGGCCGTCTACGCGGCACAGTGAGACGGGCACGCCTGGCGCGGCCGCGTGCCCATCGTCAAGCAGTTCCGCCTGCTCGATCAGGGGCGAAGCCGCCTCCGTATCCAACTGAAACACTTCTTCGACAGCCACACCGAGCGCCCTGGCCAGTTTGAGCGCGACGGTGGTATTGGGGGCGTAATCGCCGGACTCAATGGCGTAGACCGTCTGCCGGCTGATCTCGATTGCCGTTGCCAGTTCTGCTGCTGAAAGGCCGCGCGCGGCGCGCAACTCGGCCAGGCGATTGTGTACTTTCATTGGCTCCTCGCTTGCGAATCCGCAATCATCATCGCAGAATCTGCTCCGTTCCCATCTTCATCTGTCCAGGGAAAATTGCATTTCCTTAGATTCCTTTATGGTATTCGAGACACTGTCGTGCATAGAATACAACTCAATCGAGATTATCCTTCTTCGCGATCGAGCCTGGAAGGTGCAGAGCACGCTGCTTGCCGACCCGAGGATTGGCCGGCTGGCGTGCATTGTTGAGGGGACGGAAGTACCGTACACGTTCGATTTGGTCATTCATTCGGAGTCTTAGAAGAAGATTAAGTTTCGTCATTTTTTGGAGGAAATATGAACAAGGCGAAGTTGATTCTTGCGGCGGCGGTTCTCTTCTTTTCATCGACGCTGGCGCTCGGGCAGGGCGCCACTGTCGATACCAAGACGCAGCCGAAGACCCCCGACCCCTGCACAAGCGGCCACGAGTTCGCCACCACAGATTGCGCTCTAACCTGGCACGGTATCACGCTCTACGGAGCATATGACGCTGGCGCCGGCTGGGTCAGCCACGGCTTACCGGAAAACGGCTACAACTATGAAGGCGAATCTCTGGTGAACCGAAACGGCAATCAACATCGATTCCTCATCGCACCGAACAACCTGTCGCAGACGGGTCTGGGCATCAGGGGCAAGGAAGAGTTTCTGCCTGGCTTGTCCGTTGTGTTCAACGCGTCTACCGGCATCAATCCGCAGTCCGGTCTGCTGGCCAACGCGTCCCAGACGGACATCGTCAACAACGGCCTTCCCAGGGCCAGCTATTCGATAGCCATCGACGGCGCACGCGCAGGCCAACCCTTCAATGACGAGCTCTATGGCGGTATTTCGTCAGAGCATGCCGGCACGCTGACCTTCGGCCGCCAGCGTTCTCTCGGCACCGACGCAATGCTGCTTTACGATCCGGCGAGCGGCGCCTATGCCTTTTCCTACATCGGGTACAACGGCACGATGGCCGGCGGAGGCGACACCGAGAACTCCCGTTGGGACGACGCGGTCAAGTATCGCATCACTTATGGCCCGGTCCATTTCGGCGCGATGTATAAATTCGCCGATGGATCTGGCGGTTGCTATTCGGCTTCCGCAACCTGGACTGCCACCACATGCACGGCGGAATCGGCGCATAACAACGCCTTTGGATTCGACGGCGGCGCAAAATCCGGCAAGTTCTCGGCGGACCTCGTCTTCCAACACTACAATCAGGCAATCAGTGTATTGAACCCCCTGCTGGGGCCTCAAAGTCCCTCGGCTCCTTATCAGTCGACCACGGACAGCATCAATACAAACCAAATTACGGGGGCCAATCTGATCGCCACCAGCAACACCCTCTATGGCATCGTGACCGATAACAAAGCAGTTTTGGCCGCCGCCAAGTATTCGTCGGAATCGATCAAGTTCTTCGCCGGTTACGAATACATCTGGATGAATAACCCGGCGAACCCGTTGGGCGTTGGAGCATCGGACCAGGGCGGATATATCCTAAGCGGGGTTGAAGACAACAATCTCGATTCTGAAAAATTGGTGCAAATCTGGTGGACAGGCGCGAAGTACACGTACCGTAAAAAGACCGACGTCACATTAGCCTGGTATCAACAGCGGCAGAACGACTTCCGTGTTCCGTCGACTTGCTCGACCAACCCCAGTATCGGGAATATGCGCGCGTCCTGCGCGGGCACGCTCAACGAGGGGTCGTTCTATGTGGATCATCACTTCGCCAAGCGTTTCGACTCTTTTGCCGGAGTTGCGTATTCCTTCGTGGGCGGCGGTCTTGACATCGCCATTCCTCATGGTCCAGGCGTTCCCTTTTTAAGCGACAACAACCTTGCTCCAACAATTGGTAGTCGTTTCACCTTCTGATCGTCTCCGCGCCGGGTCAATAGAGGGTCCCGGCGCGGGTTGTGCAAATATCGATTGGGCAAGCTAACTCTGCATAACACCATGCAATACTGCGTGGGAAAGAATAACTTGCCGGAGATCGAGTTCGACTTAGGCACAAAGCAAAAGGGGGCGCCTGGGAGTGCTTTCTGAGCCCGCGCACAACGCCGGCGTTTTCAAGCTTCGCATAGCGTCACATTCACCCAGCTGCCACCATCGCGCATGGCAAACGGCTGCGCGAGAGGATAATCGATTGAGGCCCACGCACATGGTGGATAGAATGCGGTACAAGTTCGTTTGCTCGGTCGCGCTGCTTGCGCTCTCAACTTTCGTCGCAGCCTGCCGCGCGCCAAAACCGATAACGCTCACAGTCTCCGCGGCGGCCAGCCTGAAAGATGCAATCGCCGAAAACGAGGCTGTTTACAAGCAAGGTCACGCGAATATCGAATTTGCCAACAACTTCGGCTCTTCCGGCATACTGGCCAGCCAGGTCGCAGAGGGAGCGCCGGTCGATGTAATTCTATCGGCCGCCACCAAGCCGATGGACGAACTTGAGCAGAAGGGGTTGCTTGCAGCCGGCACGCGCCGCAACCTGCTGCACAATTCGCTGGTGCTGATTGCGCCACGAGATTCGCAACTCCGGGATTTTCAGGGACTCACAGACCGATCGGTCCGCGTAATCGCACTGGGCGACCCGGCGAGCGTCCCGGCTGGCCAGTACGGGCGCCAAACTCTCGTGTCCCTTGGCATTTGGGGCCGGCTCAATGCCAAGTTCGTGCTGGGCAAGGATGTGCGCCAGGTGCTTACCTATGTTGAAACCGGCGACGCGGATGCAGGGATGGTCTACGCAACCGATGCACTCAACTCCGCCAATGTGCGCGTTGTTGCCATAGCTCCTGAAACGTCGCACGAGCCCATTGTGTATCCTGCAGCAGTAGTCAAGGGCGGCCACAGCGAAGACGCCGCGCGGCGATTCGTCGAGAACCTTGCCAGCCCCGCCGCGCAAGCCATCTTCAAGAAGCATGGATTTACCATCGCCGCGCCGTGACGCTGCCAGTGAATCCGTTGCCTGCGCCGACTCGAGCCGAATTTGCTCACATCGCGGGACGCAGGGATGTGTGAGCGGATCGCTCTGCAATCAAACGATTTATCCATGCTGCAAGCCAGCGGCATTGCGGATTCCTGCGCCCATCTTCATTGACCCCTTATAAGAACTCTGCCAAGATATGCCTACGAACCGGCATGGTTGCGGCATTTGCGTCCTGCTTCCACAAGCCGGGTTCCGGGGAACCTCCGGCCCAAACGTTCTATCAAGCCTGCGAACTTGTTTGCGATCCTGCCGGCAATTCAGCTTTTGCCTTCACCCGAGAGGAGGGGGGCGTGTCGAATCAGCACGAGAGCTCCAATCCTGAGCGTGCCATGCAATCGGGTAGCCGCGCGAATTCCGCGCTCGTCGGTATGTACGAAATCTCGAAGGTACTCACGCGCCCGGCGCGGCTAGAGGTGGCGCTCTCTGGAGTCATCAATCTTCTGGCCAGTTTCCTCGACATGAACAACGGCTTGATTGCGCTGCTTGACGAGCGTGGCGAGACTTCCGCGGTGGTTGGAGCCGGTTGGAGCGAGTCTTCCGCGAAGGAGCATTTTGAGCGGCTTCCCGAGCAGGCAGTAGGCCAGATTGTTGTTTCCGGCATGCCCCTGGTCGTGCGCAATATCGCAGAGAGCCCGCTCTTCTCCGATTGGAGCGAGTTGAAGTCGGGCGCCGTGCCGATGCAGACATCCTTTGTCGGCGTCCCGATCAAAGGAGAAACCCGCACCATCGGCACCATCATGATTGAGCGGCTCGATGGAAACTCATCGCCACATACGCTCGACGAAGACGTGCGCTTTCTCACCATGATCGCCAGCCTTGTTGCCCAGGCCGTCGCACTCAAGACAATGGTGGCCAAAGATCGTGAGCGCTTGATGTCAGAACGTCACCGCCTGGAAAAGGAGTTGGAAGAGCGCAGCGAACAAGGCCACGAGGGAATCGACTGGATCATCGGCGAGAGCGCGGCTATTCGCGAAGTCATCGGAAAAATACAACAGGTTGCGAGAGTCAATCTGCCGGTGCTGCTCTGTGGAGAATCGGGCACGGGCAAGGAGTTGTTTGCGCGCGCCATTCACGAGTACTCGCCGCGCAATCAGAAGCCTTACATCCGCCTCAATTGCGCGGCCCTCTCCGAGACCGTGCTGGAGTCGGAACTCTTCGGCCACGAGCGAGGATCCTTTACGGGCGCGCTCGGGTTGCGCAAGGGACGATTCGAGCAGGCCGACGGAGGCACTCTCTTCCTGGATGAGATTGGGGAAATCTCCGGCGCATTTCAGGCCAAGCTGTTGCGCGTCTTACAGGAGGGCGAGTTTGAGCGACTGGGCGGCAACCACACCATCAAAGTTGACGTTCGGCTCGTGGCTGCCACCAACCGCAATCTGGAAGCAGCTGTGCTCGCCGGCCAGTTCCGCTCTGACCTTTACTACCGCATCAGCGTGGTTCCTATCTTCCTCCCGCCGTTGCGCGAGAGGCGCGAGGATGTGGACAAACTGGCACTGGAGTTTCTTCGCCGCTTCAACAAGGAACATGGCGTCTCGTTGACGATTTCAAAGCGCGCCATGGACGTGCTGCGCGCCTGCGATTTTCCCGGCAACGTGCGAGAACTGGAAAGCTGCGTTAAGCGTACTGCCGCGCTTGCTAAAGGTTCCGTGATTGTCGTGGAGGATTTTTCCTGCAGCAACGATAGCTGCCTTTCGGTTGTGTTGGGCAAGTCGATGGGCGAATCCGCGCAACAGAGTTCCGCCTATGTTCCGCTTCAGGTTGTCTCCCCTGTCGCGGAGCGTTCGTGGCCGGTGCGCAGAACGCAAGAGCCGGCAAGTGCCGCCACAGAAGCACGCGCAGGGGATCTGGGCGATGCCAATCGCGAACTCGGCGAGGGCGAGAATCCCGATGAGCGCAGGCGCTTGATAGACGCCATGGAGCGGTCCGGCTGGGTGCAGGCCAAAGCAGCGCGTTTCCTGCGGCTGACGCCTCGGCAGATGGGCTATGCACTGCGCAAACACAATGTGGAAATCAAGCGATTCTAAGTCCTTACCCCCTCCACTCGCCTTCCTTTTCCCAAGCAAGCCCCGCTGCGTTTCGCACGCCAACCAACCACCCGGCGGGAATATGGCGTTGGCCGATTTGCGACAAACCTCACGCCCCTGAGGGTTGTGTCGCGATTGCGACATAGGGAACTTCAGGCTCACTCGTCCTGCTATCAACAACTTCCACTTTGGCGACCCAGGTGCAATAGCACAGGGCAATACCCGCTGTCCGGGCTGGGAACACCAAGGGGGATGCGATGGAATTTACCAATCGGAAGGTCGTCACCCTGTTGCCGATGATGCAGCCGGCTGCTCTGCGGAACGCAGAACTGGGGTGTGGTTCTAAAGGCGGAAGCGGCAAGCAAGGATGCGGATCGGCCGCTGGACAAGGCGATCTGTCGCCGAGTGTTTGGGAGAAAGTCAAGAACCATCCCTGCTACAGCGAAGAAGCGCACCACCACTTTGCGCGCATGCATGTCGCTGTTGCGCCGGCATGCAACATCCAGTGCAACTACTGCAACCGCAAGTACGATTGCTCGAACGAGTCGCGGCCCGGCGTGGTGAGCGAGCGGCTGACTCCGGAGCAGGCGGCCAGAAAAGTCCTCGCCGTGGCTTCGGCGATTCCGCAGATGACGGTGCTGGGCATTGCCGGTCCCGGAGATCCTCTGGCCAATCCCGAGAAGACCTTCAAGACATTCGAGATGGTCGCGCAGGCAGCACCCGACATCAAGCTCTGCCTTTCAACCAATGGCCTGATGCTCCCCGACTTTGTTGACCGGATTCAGGCTCTCAACATCGACCACGTGACCATCACCATCAACATGGTCGATCCCGCGGTGGGCGCAAAGATCTACCCCTGGATCTACTTCGAGAAGAAACGCTACATGGGCGTGGAGGCCGCGCAGATTCTGAGCGAGCGGCAACTGCTGGGCCTTGAGATGCTGTCCGCGCGCGGCATCCTCTGCAAGGTCAACTCGGTGATGATTCCCGGCATCAACGATCGCCACCTGGTTGCGGTGAACAAGGCAGTGAAGGCGCGCGGCGCGTTTCTGCACAACATCATGCCGCTGATCTCCGCGCCGGAACACGGCACGGTCTTCGGGCTCGCCGGCCAACCTGCTCCCACGGCGCAAGAACTGAAGGAACTGCAAGACTCCTGCGAGGGCGAGATGAACATGATGCGCCATTGCCGGCAGTGCCGCGCCGATGCCGTCGGCCTGCTGGGCGAGGATCGCAGCGCCGAGTTTTCGACGGAGAAAGACATGGAGATGAAAGTGAACTACGATCTGGAGCGCCGCCAGGCCTACCAGGAGAAAGTGGACCTGCAGCGCGATGCCGTGGTTGCCGCCAGGAACGCCGAATTGAAGACGCTGACTGGCAAGCACAGCAACATCTCGATTCTGATTGCGGTTGCCACCAAGGGAGGCGGCCGCATCAACGAACATTTCGGCCACGCCAAGGAGTTCCAGGTCTACCGGGTGAGTACCGAGGGGACCAAGTTCGCGGGCCACCGCAGAGTGGACAACTATTGCCAGGGCGGATATGCGGATGAGGACAGCCTGGAAACAGTGGTCCGCGCCATCAACGACTGCACCGCGGTGTTCGTCGCTCGCATCGGCGGTTGTCCGCGCAAGGGTCTTGCCAGCGCTGGCATCGAGCCGGTTGACCGCTTTGCCCTGGAATACATCGAGCAGTCGGCGATCGCCTATTTCCGCGAGTATCTTGAGCGGGTAGGAAAAGGCGAGATCGAGCACCGGCAGCGTGGCGACGCGGAGATTCGCCAGGGCGCGCTGATCGCTTGATGAACAACAGATAACGGGATAGGAGAAGCGAAGATGGCTTACATGATCAAACAGTCGAACTGCACCGGATGCTCGGCATGTGCCAGCGAGTGTCCCAACGACGCGATCTCCGAGAAGGACTTCGCATTCTCCGTAGATCCGGAGAAATGCACCGAGTGCATTGGCTTCTTTGCGGAGGCACAATGCGCGGCGATCTGCCCGATGCCTAAAACCTGCATCGTCAATCCCGGCTATCCTCGCTACGCGGCGGCGGTGTAGATGAACGATACCTTCGACGGAACTGCGGTGCTAACCGCTGCGGCCGCGCAATTCATTCGCCGCATGATGCGCTTTGCACCGGGCGCAACAGCAGGCTTTCGGATGAAGGTGTCGCCCGGCGGCTGCGAAGGGCTTTCAGTGACCTTCGATCTGGTATCGGAACTGGGACCGGATGAAGTGCTTTGGGCGCCTGCTGGGTTGTGTATCTTTCTCGATCGAGGGAGCAGCTTGCTACTCGACGGAGCAGTAGTCGACTTCATCGAGACGCGGTCGCACACTGGATTCGCCGTCACGGCCAAAGGGACGACGGGGCAATCTTGCTCGCAATCCGCAACTATGGTGCAGATCGGATCTCTCGTCCGAGGATGACGAATGCGAGGAAAGGAGACGCACGATGATTCTCAGGCCCGAGAAAGCAAAGGACTGGCAAGGCCATGAAATTTGCTGCATCGGATGCGTCCATCGAGAACTGCGGCGCGACGAAGGCTGCCGGGAAAAGCATGTCTGCGTGCAGGATCGCTCTCCCCTGCGGATCGAAGAGTTCTTCAAACAGAACCCTGGGCTGGCGAATGAGTATCTTGAGCACCCGTACTTCGAGGTTCGCGCCAGCGCGGCGAAGTTTGCAGACCTGTTCCGGCTGACCGTGCTGCTTGACGATGAAGACGAATCGGTGCGCTGGAATGCGGCATTGCGGCTTCCACACCGTTTTCTGTTGCGGCTGCGCGACGATCCCAAGCGCGAGGTGCGCATCCGTGTTGCTTCGCACCTTGAAGGGGAAGAGCTTCTGCCGATGATGTCGGACCCCGACTACTACGTTCGCCAACTTGTGGCGCGGCGCATCGGCCTGCCGCAATTGAAGTACATGATCGACGATCCCGACCCGGAAGTGCGGCTAGTGGTGGCCCAGCGCATCTCCCCCGAGTGGCTGCTGGAACTGGTGTCCGATCCCGACGCCTCGGTCTGCCTGGCGGTGGCGCAGCGCCTCACGCCCGCCCTGCTGCTGCCGCTGCGCTCGCATCGCGAGATGCGCGTTCGCTATGAAGTGGCGGGGCGCATCCCTGTGGGGTCCCTGCATGCCATGCGCGAGGACGCCGACCCGCTGGTGCGCGAGCTGGTCGAGGCGAGACTCCTCGAAGCGCAGAGACTCCCCGACGGCGACCATGCCGTCATTGAGATGAAGCCTGCACAGCACCATGGAAGGAGAGCCTGATATGTCGAAGATCAATCGCGATGGCTGGGTGGTGGAGTTGGATGGACCGCCCCAGTATGAGTTCGGGCAGAAGGTCCGAACCAAATGCGTGGTGCGTAACGATGGGACCTTTCCCGGCAAGGAGATCGGCGAAGTGCTGGCGAAGAAGGGCGAGGAGGGATACGTAATTTCCATCGGCACGTTCTTGCAGCAGTTCTATATCTACGGTGTGGAGTTCCTGGGAAGCGGATATCGCGTGGGCATGAAGCGAAAGGAACTGGAACTCGCGGTAGTCGCGGTTGCGGGAGGGAAGCCGTGATGGAGGCAAGCACCGCGCGCTACGTGTGGGGCCAGCGTGTGCGGGCAGCTGCGAACCTGTTCAACGACGGCTCTTACCCGGATCAACCCTGCGACGCGCTGCTGATTCAAAGCGGAGATACCGGGGAGGTCCTGCAAATCGGAAAACACACCGGTTCAGGAGCATTTGTCTACATGGTTGAGTTCGCACAAGGTCGAGTGGTTGGCTGCCTGGAGCCGGAACTGTTGCCATTGCATTTGAATGGAGGAGCGCTATGAAGGTCATGATTCGCAGAAGTCACACCGGTATACTTTCGGCGTATATCGCCAAGAAGGATCTTGAGGAACCGATCGTCGCGATAGAGAAGTCTGAAATGTGGGGCGGCCTGGTCACGCTCGCCAACGGTTGGCGGCTGGAGTTGCCGGCATTGGCCGCGGCTACCACATTGCCGATTACGGTTGAGGCGCGCAAGCTTCAAGAAAGCGAGATGCCGGCGTGACCAACCATCCCATGCAACTCATCATTGAGAGCTTCGCCAGCGGCAATGCCATTCCCTATATCGGGCCAGGCGTGCTTGCCCTGAAGCATAGCGGAAGCCAGCTTCCCGGCTCTCCTCTAGCGCTCGCCGGGTGCCTCGCATCGAAGAGCAGCGTACCCTTCAAGATCAAGAACAATCTAACTGCCGCAGCGCAGTTCATCGAGAATTTCAAGCACCGCCGAACCGTGAGCAATGCCATGACAGAAGCCTTCGGCGCCGACGCCCAACCGACGGATCTGCATATCTTGCTGATGAATCTCCCCGCGCTGCCGCTGGTGGTTCATGCCTGGTACGACGATCTGCCGCAAAAGGCGCTCAGTGCGCGATCCGAGTGGGGCATGGCGCAGGGCGTCAGCCAGTCGGAACATTTCGGCAACTGGGTTCACTACTACGATGCGGATGGCTCACAGGCTGGAGTACACTACGGCGATCGTCACGCAGGCTGGAAGACTCTGCTCTATCAGCCTCTCGGCTCGGTATGGCCGGAGCGCAACTTCCTCGTCTCCGACTCCGACTTTGTCGAGGTGCTGACAGAGATCGACATCCAGACACCGATTCCCGACGTGGTGCAGCAGATCCGCAAAGGGCGAAGCTTCCTCTTCCTCGGTTGCCGATTCTCGACGCAACTGGAGAGAATGTTCGCGCGCCAGATCATGAAACGCTCGTCCGAAGAGCATTGGGCGGTCTTACCGGATGAGCCAACCCGCAATGAAGCTCGCTTCCTCGCTCAGTTCAACATCGAGCGCCTGCCCATGACCTTGAGTGAGTTCTCTGCGGCGTTGTCAACCGCGCAACGGGTGAATTGATCCGGGCTCGCTGAGACGTTCTTGCCGGCACGTGACCCGCTGGCAGAAGAAATCGTGAACAAAAGGGCTATGAAAGCGACGGAAGCGCCTCGGTTTCCTATCGTCTTCATGGCCCTTTCGAACGGTTTTGTCGCCTAATCCCCACGGCGGGAATGAAGCACTCCGTCGCCGCAGCAAGGAGTTGCATCAGTAGACGTGATTCGCTCTGATCGTCGTCTGTAGCGCGGGCTTCGTAGCATTCACTACACGAAAGGTCATGAATGTCGCGTTCAAAACACGGTGCGCCAACGGGCCTTCAATTCACAATCGCCTGATACTACGCCCCTTACGTCAATTGCGCGTTTGGCACGGTGATTGCACTTAGAAAGGCGAACACCGGAACGCAAGGATGCAGATCGACGGACGGCATTCCTCATCCGGAACACCTGAACGCTGAGCCGCAACAAGGCGGCGACAGCTTTCAGGTTGCGAGATTGGGAACACGAACGAAGAACCAAATCAAGGAGGGGAATGATGGCTAAGCTGCGGCAGATTGCATTTTACGGCAAGGGCGGAATCGGCAAGTCCACCACATCGCAAAACACATTGGCGGCGCTGGCAGAGATGGGGCAAAAGATTCTCATCGTTGGCTGCGATCCGAAGGCAGACTCCACGCGCCTGATTCTCCATGCCAAGGCGCAAAACAGCATTCTCAGCCTGGCGGCGGAGAAAGGCACCATCGAGGACATCGAACTCGAAGAAGTGATGAAGTACGGCTACCAGCGCATCCGCTGCGTGGAGTCCGGCGGACCCGAACCCGGCGTTGGTTGTGCGGGGCGCGGCGTGATCACGGCCATCAACTTTCTTGAAGAGAATGGCGCTTACGAGAATCTCGACTATGTTTCCTACGATGTGCTCGGCGACGTTGTGTGCGGCGGATTCGCGATGCCTATTCGCGAGAACAAGGCGCAGGAGATCTACATCGTCATGTCCGGCGAGATGATGGCCATGTACGCGGCCAACAATATCTCCAAGGGCATTCTGAAATACGCCAACTCCGGCGGCGTCCGCCTTGGCGGCCTTATCTGCAACGAGCGCCAGACCGACAAGGAATTGGAGTTGGCCGAGAATATCGCCAAGAAACTGGGCAGCAAGCTGATCTACTTTGTACCCCGCGACAACGTCGTGCAGCATGCAGAGCTCCGCCGCATGACGGTGATCGAGTATGCGCCCGATTCGGCGCAGGCGCAGCATTATCGCAACCTGGCCGAGAGAATTCATGCCAATGCCGGGCTTGGCACCATTCCCACGCCCATCACCATGGACGAACTGGAAGACATGCTCATGGAGCACGGCATCATCAAGAACGTCGACGAGGCCCTGGTTGGCAAAAAGGCCGCTGAAGCCGCTGCGTAAGAACATCGCTGTTCACGGGCGCCGGCTCCACGTAGCAGAGGGCGCCTGTTCCACAAATCCATCTTGAGCGAGGTCCACGATGAGCGACAATGCCAGCGTTGAAGAAGTAAAAGCACGCAACAAGGAGATGATCGAAGAGGTCCTGAAGGCCTATCCGGAAAAGAGCGCAAAGAAGCGTGCCAAGCACCTTGGCACCCATGAAGAGGGCAAGAGCGATTGCGGAGTCAAGTCCAACCTCAAAACCATCCCGGGCGTGATGACCATTCGCGGCTGCGCCTACGCCGGCTCCAAAGGCGTGGTCTGGGGCCCGATTAAGGACATGGTTCACATCAGCCATGGCCCTGTGGGATGCGGCCAGTACTCCTGGGCTTCCAGGCGCAACTACTTTGTCGGCACCACGGGCGTGGATGCCTTCGGCACCATGCAGTTTACTTCCGACTTCCAGGAGAACGACATTGTCTTCGGAGCCGACAAGAAGCTGGGTAAGCTGATCGACGAGATCGAGGTGTTGTTTCCGCTGAACAAAGGCATTTCCATCCAGTCGGAGTGTCCCGTAGGCCTGATCGGCGACGACATAGAAGCCGTCTCCCGCACCAAGGCAAAACAATATGACAAGACGATCGTGCCGGTTCGCTGCGAGGGATTCCGTGGCATCTCGCAATCGCTCGGCCATCACATCGCCAACGACGCCATTCGCGACTGGGTCTTCGACAAGCAGACCGGCAAGCCAGCGCGCTTTGAGAGCACACCTTACGATGTGACCATCATCGGAGATTACAACATCGGCGGCGACGCATGGTCTTCGCGCATTCTCCTCGAAGAGATGGGCCTGCGCGTCATCGCCCAGTGGTCAGGGGATGGAACGCTGGCGGAGCTCGAGTCTACGCCGCATGCCAAGCTCAACCTGATCCACTGCTACCGCTCGATGAACTACATCTCCCGCCACATGGAAGAGAAGTACGGCATTCCATGGATCGAGTACAACTTTTTCGGGCCGACCAAGATTGAAGAGTCGCTGCGGTCCATCGCCGAGCACTTCGACGACAAGATCAAGGATGGCGCAGAGCGGGCGATCGCCAAGTACCAGACGCTGAGCAACGCGATTGTTGCCAAGTATCGTCCCCGCCTTGAAGGCAAGAAGGTGATGCTCTTTGTCGGCGGTCTGCGCCCGCGGCATGTGATCGGAGCGTATGAAGACCTGGGCATGGAGATTGTGGGAACCGGCTACGAGTTCGGCCACAACGACGATTATCAGCGCACTGCACACTACGTGAAGGACGGCACGCTGATCTACGACGATGTGACCAGCTTCGAGTTCGAGAAATTCGTTGAAAAGGTGAAGCCCGACCTGGTTGGTTCCGGCATCAAGGAGAAGTACATCTTCCAGAAGATGGGCGTGCCCTTCCGGCAGATGCACTCCTGGGACTACTCCGGCCCCTATCACGGATATGACGGCTTTGCCGTATTCGCCCGCGACATGGATATGGCGATCAATGCTCCCGTTTGGCGAATGACCAAGGCGCCCTTTTAAGCAACGCGGAAACCCGAGAGGAGAAATCACAAGATGAGCCAAAACGCAGAGAAGGTGATCGATCACTTTGAGTTGTTCCGCGGAGCAGAGTACACGGAGATGCTGGCGAACAAGAAGTGCATGTTCGAGAATCCCGTGCCGGCCGAAGAGCTTGAACGCGTGGGCGAGTGGACCAAGAGCGTTGAGTATCGCGAGAAGAACTTCGCTCGTACCGCCTTGACGATCAATCCCGCCAAGGCCTGTCAGCCCCTGGGCGCGGTGTTTGCTGCGCTCGGATTTGAAGGAACTCTGCCCTTTGTGCACGGTTCCCAGGGATGCACTGCCTACTATCGCAGCCACTTCTCCCGGCACTTCAAGGAGCCAACCGCAGCGGTCTCTTCGTCCATGACCGAAGATGCCGCGGTTCTCGGCGGGATGGCGAACATGGTAGACGGGTTGGCCAACGCATTCAGCCTTTACAAGCCAAAGATGATTGCGGTATCGACGACCTGCATGGCCGAAGTCATCGGCGACGACCTGAACGCGTTCATCAAGGCCTCGAAGGAAAAGGGCTCGGTTCCCATGGAGTTTGACGTTCCCTTTGCGCATACGCCGGCCTTTGTGGGCAGCCATGTCACCGGCTACGACAATGCGCTGAAGGGCATCGTCGAGCACTTCTGGAACGGCAAGGCGGGTACCGCGCCCAAGCTGGAACGCAATTCCAACGGCAAGCTGAACTTCATCGGCGGCTTTGACGGATACACCGTCGGCAACATGCGCGAGATCAAGCGACTCTTCGACCTGATGGGCGTCGAGTACACCATTCTTGGCGACAACAGCGATGTGTGGGACACGCCCGGCGACGGTGAGTTCCGCATGTACGACGGCGGCACGACGCTGGAGGATACGGCGAATGCAGTCCATGCCGGCGCGACCATCTCCATGCAGGAGTTCTGTACGGAGAAGACACTGGATCTGATTGAGGCCTCTGGGCAGGAGACAGTGGCGTTCAATCATCCTGTAGGTGTAGAAGCGACTGACCGCTTCCTCATGGAGGTCTCGCGACTGTCGGGCAAGACGATCCCCGCATCAATCCGAAAAGAGCGCGGCAGGCTTGTGGATGCGATCGCAGATTCGAGCGCGCACATTCACGGGAAGAAGTTCGCAATCTACGGGGACCCAGATCTGACGCTTGGCCTGACCGGATTCCTTCTGGAGTTGGGAGCCGAGCCGGTGCATGTTCTCTCCACCAACGGCGGGACGGCGTGGAAGGAAAAGGCCGAAGCGCTGTTGGCCAACTCTCCCTTCGGCAAGAACTGCCACGTGTATCCGGGCAAAGATCTCTGGCATATGCGCTCTTTACTTTTCACCGAGCCGGTCGATTTCCTGATTGGAAACACCTACGGCAAGTTTCTGGAGCGGGACACCAAGACGCCGCTGATTCGCCTAGGCTTTCCCATCTTCGACCGCCACCATCACCATCGTTATCCGGTCTGGGGCTATCAGGGCGGGCTCAACGTCCTGGTGACGATCCTGGACAAGATCTTCGACCACATGGACCAGAACACCAGCGAAGTGGCGAAGACCGACTACAGTTTCGACATTATCCGTTAACTCGCATGCTTCTCTTGCTGCATTTCTGCCTTGTGGCGACTCGCAACGGAATCGCCACAAGGCGGAGCTTTACACCAGCCACGCAAGAGTGTTTTCAGAGGTTGGTGGCAACGTGAAAGGAAGCGGCGATGGGTACTCTTGGCTCAAAGATCCAGCAGGTCCTGAACGAGCCGGGTTGCGCCACGAATCGGGCGAAGCCGAACCTGGATCGGAAGAAGGGAAGCAACAAGCTTCTCGCTCCGGGCGCAGCCGCCGGCGGTTGCGCGTTCGATGGCGCCAAGATTGCTCTTCAGCCAATCACCGATGTTGCCCATCTGATTCATGGACCCATTGGCTGCGAAGGCCATTCATGGGATGCTCGCGGCTCCAAGTCCTCGGGGCCTCTCCTCTACCGCACCAGCTTCACCACGAACATGAACGAGCAAGACATTGTCTTCGGCGGCGAGAAGCATCTCTACAAAGCCATCAAGGAGATCGTCGAAAAGCACAATCCGCCCGCGGTATTTGTTTATCAGACCTGCGTGCCCGCAATGATCGGCGACGACATCGAGGCCGTCTGCAAGGCCGCACAAAAGAACTTCGGCAAGCCCATCGTCCCCATCAATGTGCCGGGGTTCGTTGGATCGAAGAACCTGGGCAACAAACTCGCCGGCGAGGCGCTTCTCGACTACGTAATCGGAACCGAGGAGCCGGAGATTACCACACCCTACGACATCAACATTATTGGAGAGTACAACCTATCCGGCGAGTTGTGGCAGGTGAAACCGTTGCTCGACGAACTAGGCATTCGCATCCTCTCCACCATCTCTGGCGATGCAAAGTATCACGAAGTGGCCCAGTCCCATCGCGCGCGCGCGGCCATGATGGTCTGCTCCAAGGCCATGATCAACGTTGCGCGCAAGATGGAAGAGCGCTACGGCATTCCCTTCTTCGAGGGGTCATTCTACGGGGTGGCCGATATGAGCGACTCTTTGCGCAGAATCTCTCAACTCCTGGTGGATCGCGGTGCAGATGCGGAACTGCTCGCGCGTGCCGAGAAGGTCATCCAGCGCGAAGAGGCTCGCGCGTGGGAGCGAATCGCTCCGTTCAAGGCCCGCCTTGCGGGCAAGCGCGTGCTGCTCTTCACCGGTGGGGTCAAGTCGTGGTCAGTGGTTGCGGCTTTGCAAGAGGCTGGCTTGATCGTCACTGGAACCAGCGTGAAGAAGTCAACGCCGGACGACAAAGCGCGCATCAAGGAGCTGGTAAAGGACGATGCGCACATGTTCGACGACCTGAAGCCGCGCGAGATGTACGCGATGCTCAAGGAGGCGCGGGCCGACATCATGCTCTCTGGCGGGCGCACGCAGTTTGTCGCGCTCAAGGCCAAGATGCCATGGCTGGACATCAACCAGGAGCGCCATCATGCTTATGCGGGTTACATGGGCATGGTTGCTTTGATCGAGGAGATCGACAAGGCGCTTTCAAATCCAATCTGGGAGCAGGTTCGGCGGCCGGCTCCGTGGGAGAAGCCAGCGGTACAGGATGCACTTCACCTTCACATTGCATAGGCGCGTCGAACTGGGGCAGGCACATGGCAAAGATCGTCTTCAGTCAAAAGCACTGCATGGTGAATCCGCTCAAGATGAGCCAGCCGATAGGCGCAGCGCTTGCATTCATGGGCATTGAGAACGCCATGCCCTTGTTGCACGGCTCGCAGGGATGCACTTCCTTTGGCCTGGTCCTGTTTGTGCGCCATTTCCGCGAGGCGATCCCGATGCAGACCACGGCGTTGAGCCAAGTGGCCTCGGTGATGGGCGGATTCGACAATGTCGAGCAGGCGTTGGTCAACATAGCTGCGCGCACCAATCCTGCGTTCATCGGAATCTGCACGACCGGCATCTCGGAGATCAAGGGCGACGACCTGGACGGCTTCCTCAAGACGATTCGCGCCAACCATCCGGAGTTGGATTCGATCGCGCTGGTGGATGTTTCGACACCGGACTTCGAAGGATCGTTTCAAGATGGATGGGCGGCGGCGGTGACGCGCATAATCGAAGAACTCGTCAATCTTCCGCTCGCGACGGCAAAACTGACTAGGAGAATCAATATCCTTCCGGGGTCCCACATCACCCCAGGGGACATCGACGAACTGCGGGATATCTTCGAAGCCTTTTGCCTCGAACCTGTGTTTCTTCCCGACCTCTCCGGCTCGCTCGACGGGCACATCCCCGCCGAGTTTACACCGACGACACTGGGCGGAATCTCTATCGAGCAGATTCGCAAGACCGGGTCTGCCTGCTGGACCGTCGCCATAGGCGAACAGATGCGTGGGGCTGCCATTACGCTAGAGCATCGAACCGGGATTCCATACCGGTTGTTCGAAAGGCTCACAGGTCTCGCGGCCAACGACGAGTTGATGGGCTTTCTCTCCGAAATCAGCGGTGTCCCCGTGCCGCGAAAGTATCGCCGCCAGCGCAGCCAACTCGTCGATGCGATGCTCGACGGGCATTTCCATTTTGGTGGGAAGCGGGTAGCGATTGCCGCCGAGCCCGATCTGCTTGCGGCTTTCTCTCACTGGCTGCACGAGATGGGATGCGAGATTCAGGCAGCGGTGACAACCACACAGTCTCCATCGCTGGAGAACATACCCGCAGGTGAGGTTGTTCTGGGAGACCTAGAAGATTTGGAGATGCGCGCCGCCGGGACCGATCTGATCGTAACGCACTCGCATGGGCGGCAAGCGGCCGAGCGTCTCGGCATCCCGTTGTTTCGCATCGGTCTGCCGGTCTTCGATCGCCTGGGAGCGGGGCAGCAGGTCTCGGTTGGGTATCGCGGAACGCGCGACCTGATCTTCGAGGTCGGCAATCTCTTTCTGTCGAACGCACGTGAACCAACACCCAACACGTGGATAATGTCCGCGGAATGCACGCCACCGCGGGTGTCGCTGAAAGTGCAATAAAAACCCATGCGCTGCCATGGCCGGCACAAGGGAGGAATATGAAAGTCGCCTTTGCAACAGAGGATGGAAGACACGTCGATGCCCACTTCGGGTGGGCGAAGAAGATAGCCATCTACGACGTCTGCGCGGAAGACTGCCGCTTTGTTACGAATGTTGAATTCAGCGGCAACCTGCAGGAAGACGGCAACGAAGACAAGCTCGGACCCAAGCTGGAAGCGATCAAGGATTGCGCCATCCTGTACGTTGCCGCGATTGGCGGCTCGGGCGCGGCCCGCGTGGTGGCCAAGAACATTCACCCGGTCAAGGTCGCGGAGACCAAGTCCATCCATGAAGTGCTGATGCAGTTGCAGGCCGTATTGGCCGGCAATCCTCCGCCGTGGCTGCGCAAGGCGCTCAAAAAGGGCGCGGAACGAGTGCTGGACTTCGAAGACGAGGTGATCTATGGCTGAGACTGCGCTGCAATCGCCAAGGCAAACCACACACGGCTTCCTCGACGAATTGGTGAAGCAATGGAGAGCGCAGGACTCCCATGGCGCGTGGGATGCAAAGTGCGACTCCGATCTTCTGGAGCCCTACATCCTGACCAGGGAGAAGCGACGCGAGATTCCCACGATGAGCGATCCGGATCCAGAAACACTGTGGCGCATGGAGCTCTACTACAACGCCATTGGCTTGGCCATCGAGCGGGCGACCGGCGTGATGGTCGCGCCCATGATGAAGTTGCACCATGAAGGCTTCGGCCGCCTGGTGCTCACTGCGGGACGCCTGATCGTATTCAACAAGTTTCTGCGCGATGTGCACCGGTTTGGCTTTGACAGCATCGAGAAGCTGGAAGCCGAGGGGGAAAAGATCGTTGCGGATGCCCTGGAGTGGATCGAGAAGTACCCCGATGTCGCCCGCTATTGAGAGGGCGCAGGACGAAACAGTACCACAGTCGGACCCACCTCGTTTCAGATACTGGAAGTCGAACTCGCCCTTCTTCGGGATGATGGAGAAACAATGGAAGCGATGCAATTGGCAGTTCAATCGTTCACGCGCGATGGCCGCGGTTGGAGTCCATCGTACCTGCTGTCCATCGATCCCGAGACCTGCATCGGGTGTGGCCGCTGTTACAAGGTGTGCGGACGCTCGGTGATGACCCTTCAGGGCCTGACAGAAGATGGCGACCTAGTCTCGCTCGACGACGACGAAGAGATTCTGCGCAAGGCCATGACGGTCTCCGATGCAGGAGCATGCATTGGGTGCGGCGCATGTGCGCGCGTCTGCGCAAAAAACTGCCAGACACACGGGCCATCTTGACGGGTCCAGAAGGCAAAGGATGACGCCACAGGGAATGTACCGGACATTGATCCAGGCAAACTCGACTACCGGGTGCGAGACCTTCGACGGCCACGCGCTGGCCTGCATATTCGCGGTTGCCGCTTGTGAGAGTCGAGAAAGCGGATCGTTCACGCACGCCATTGGCATCTGTGGACCCGCCCTGCGCGCCCATATCGAACGACACTTCCCCGGGTGCCTGGAGCTGTTTGAATCGCTTGGCTTGGATACCGAGCCGGCGGTCGGCGAAGACGAGTTGTGCGTCCGTGAACTGTTGTGGCGGTTTCGCACCGCGGCGTCTACGCTGAACTCGCTGATGGCGTTGCTGATTGCCAGGAGATCCACGCGGCCAAACCATCTATGGCAGGATCTTGGGCTTGCCAACCGGGGCGAGCTTTCCCGGCTGATGCAGCGTCATTTCTCGTTGCTCGCGCGCCGCAACAGCCAGGACATGAAATGGAAGAAATTCTTCTATCGCATGATCTGCCGCGAAGATGGATTTCGCATGTGCGTTGCGCCTTCCTGTTCCGAGTGCACCGACTTCGAGGGATGCTTTGGCGATGAGTCCGGCGAAAGCCTGCTGGCTCGGGTGCGCCTGCACGGAGAGACTCCACGGCTGACCTCGATCCAGATTGTCTGATCGCTTTGAGCGAATCGCGACATGTCCGAAATGCGACAAACCTTTGTTTCGCTCCCTCCTCGCCAGCGCAAGTCCCTCTGTTCTCAATCCCTGCCGATTGGCACGTAACGTGCTCTGTTTCAGGTAATCACGGAAACGGAGGAGACGATGATTCAACTAACTGGAGCTGCCGCCGATGCATTGAACGCCGCGCTCTCCGCAACGGCTGTGCCAATGGCTGGGCTGCGGCTGATGGCGCGCTCCGCCGGTTGTGCAGGACTCCAATATGAAATGGGGCTGGTAGAAAAGGCCGATCCGGCGGATGTCTCCTGCGAGAGCCTGGGCGTGAAGATTCTCATCGATCCATCTTCCGTCGCCCTGATCGCCGGGACGACGATCGACTTTATCGGCAGCGAAGAGGGGATGGGGTTCTCCTTCCAAAACCCTCGAGATCGAGCCAAGGGCGGCTGTGGAAAGTCGTGTTGCTGAGAGCAAGTGTCTGAGGGAGCGCCATGGTGGATATTGTTGCCACAAATCAATGGGTGTATCTGGACAACAATGCAACGACGCGGGTAGACAAACGCGTCGTGGAAGCGATGCTGCCATTCTTTCGCGAACACTTCGCCAACCCGTCCTCGATGCATGGACTGGGTTCTGTCGTGGCAGATGCGGTAAGCGGGGCGCGCAGCCAGGTTCGATCGCTGCTGGGGGCGGGACGGGACAGTGAGATTGTCTTTACCTCCGGAGGCAGCGAGGCGAACAATACGGCAATTCTCTCGGCTCTTGAAATGCAGCCCGGACGCGATGAAATTGTTACGTCGCAGGTGGAACACCCGTCAGTGCTCGCCGTCTGTGCCTACTTGGAAACGACGGGAAGGGCCAAGGTGCATCGCATTCCCGTGGACACGCGCGGAAATCTCGACATCGCAGTCTACCGCAAGGTACTGAGCAAGCGAACCGCTCTAGCCACGATCCAGTGGGCCAACAATGAGACCGGAGTGGTGTTTCCCGTTGCAGCTTTGGCATCCATTGCGCACCAGGCCGGTGCGCTGTTTCACACCGATGCAGTTCAGGCGACAGGCAAGCGCGTCATGGAATTGCAAACCGCCGAGATCGACATGCTCTCAGTTTCCGCACATAAGATGCACGGCCCCAAAGGCATCGGCGCATTGTATGTTCGTCACGGAGTCCGGCTAGCGCCCCTGGTTCATGGCGGCCGCCAGGAACGTGCGCGCCGTGCGGGCACTGAGAATACGCCGGCAATCGTCGGCTTTGGGTTCGCTGCCGAGTTGGCCCAAGAGGCATTGAATAATGATGTACTGCGAATCTCCGCATTGCGCGATCGATTGCAGCGGGAGATTCTTGGCAAAGTTCCGGGTGCCATTGCAATTGGGGACGAATGCAATCGACTGCCCAACACCGTCAACATCGCCTTCGAGGGAGTCGAGGCCGATTCGATTCTGTCCATGCTGGACCGCGCCTCGATTGCCGCGTCGTCCGGATCGGCTTGCAGCGCCGGATCGATGGAGCCTTCGCACGTTCTTCGCGCGATGCAGGTTCCCTTCAGTCACCTGCGCGGTGCGGTGCGCTTCTCTCTGTCGCGCGAAAGCTGCGATCGCGATGTGGACATGGCCCTCGAAGTCCTTCCGCGAATCGTGACGGAACTGCACGCCGTGTCGAACCCAATGGAGGCCGCTTATGGCTGAATCCCGCCGCATCATCGTCAACGATTCGACACTTAGAGATGGGGAGCAAGCGCCTGGCGTTTCCTTCACGATCGAGGAAAAGCTGGCCATTGCGATGGCTCTCGAAGACGCTGGCGTGGAGGAGATCGAAGCTGGAACACCTGCCATGGGAGATCGGGAGGTGGAGGAGATCGCGGCTATCGGCGGCGTTCTGCGGCGCTCCGAAGCGATCGCCTGGTGCCGCATGACGCGCACCGATGTAGACGCCGCGCGGAAGACCGGATTGACGCGAGTGAATCTTTCCATTCCGCTTTCGGATGTTCAAATGCAGGCCAAACTCCGGGTAGGCCGCGAGGCAATTCTCGCGCGGATTCGCGACGTGATTTCGTATGCGGTAGATGGCGGCTTGCGCGTGGCCATGGGGGGAGAAGATTCCAGCCGCGCCGATGTCGATTTCCTCCTTCTTGCGGTGGAAGCGGCGGCAGGCGCGGGCGCACATCGCTTCCGCTATGCAGACACGCTGGGCACCATGGAGCCGTTCTCCGTCTTCGACACCTTCGTGCGCCTGAGAAAAGCAATCGGGCTCGAACTTGAGTTTCATGGCCACGACGACCTGGGACTGGCCACGGCGAATACTCTCGCGGCGATTCGAGGCGGAGCCGCACATGCCAGTGTCTGCGTTCTGGGCCTGGGTGAGCGCGCCGGGAATGCCGCCCTCGAAGAAGTCGCGGCTGGCATCAATCGGTTCTTTGGAAGCTGCAGCAACGTGAACTTGGCACAACTGCCGCGCTTGGCGGAGCTGGTGGCGCGCGCCGCTGGCCGCCCGATTCCCGTTGGCAAGTCCATCGTCGGCGCCAATGCCTTTACGCACGAGTCGGGCATTCACGTCGATGGCTTGCTCAAAGATCCCACCACCTACGAAGCGGTCTCTCCGCAGACATTTGGCCGGGTGAGGGCGATCGTCCTGGGCAAGCACTCGGGGATGGCGTCGGTTGCGGGCGCACTGCAATCTCTTGGCCTACCCTCCGAAGCGCTCCGCACAAAGAGCGTACTCGAACAGGTCAAGGAACGCTCCATGGAGGCCAAGCGCGTAATTCGCGACGACGAACTCCTCGACTTCTATCGGCGAGCCACAGCGGTTTCACAATAGATGTACCCAGAAACCGCTGCAGTCGAGTGGCATTTTCCTCAAGGAAATGCCGCCCTACAGGATGCCTGCAAGGGCACATGAATTGTGGAATCGCTCTAGCGATAAGGAACGACCAACCAGGGCACCCATGGAGATGAGATATGACTGTGCTTGAAGAGTTGTCCAAGCTTTCTTCCGCTGAGGACTTCTTTCGCTTTCTCGCCGTCCCTTACGATCCTTCCGTGCTCAACGTCGCGCGGCTCCACATTCTCCGGCGCATGGGAGACAATCTCCGCAAGGCCGCTGCACAATCCGACGAGACCAAGGGGCGCGCCTATTTCCGCGCCCACCTGGAGAGGGCGTATCTCGACTTTGTCCACTCCTCGCCGATCGAGGAACGTGTCTTCAAAGTGCACCAGGACGCCATTCGCCCGAAATCGTCGTCCCTCGTGCGTCTTTCCATCCCTCGGCATGCGAAGAGCTCACGATAGTTCAAAATCACGCCGTCCTTATTTCATCTTCATCGCTTGCTCTTTACGCTACTGAAATACCCCCCACTCCTTCACGGCTCTCGCGGAAGAGTTCAAGCAAGACACTCGATTCACCCAGGATTCACAGGCTTTCCGTCCGGACGATGCAAGTCGTACTTACCTTCAGGAGAACACTTATGGCAGATCACAAAGCACCTCAGATGCAGGCCACCCTGAGTCTTACCGGGCTCACCAGCAACGCGATGGCTCTCATCGCACCAGGCGCGTTCTTGTGGCTCACGTTCTATATTCAGGCCACCACCGGCACCACCGCGCCCACCATGTGGCTGGGCATCTTCGCGGCGTTGTTGCTTTGCCTCGCCACTGCGGTCGCCTACGCCGAAATCTCCAAGCTCTATCCCGGAACCGGATCCAGTTACTACTACGCGGAGCAGGCAATTCTGTCCAAGGACAAGTTCTTCCAGTACGCGCGCATCGCCAAGTTTATCGTAGGATGGGGCTCGCACCTTTATTATTGGGTCTATCCCGGTGTGATGGTGGCCACAACTGGAATCTTTGTCGGCTACGTTGTTGGCTTTCTCTATCCCGGCTTCATGAGCGGTTCCAATCCCGGCCCCGTCTTCATGGCGCTGGTGGCGGTCGTCTTCTCCTTCTTTGTCGCATGGATTGCTCAGAAGGGCGTGGGCGCTTCGACTTCTGTGAACCTGGCCATCAACATTGTGCAAATCTCTGCGTTGATGTTGTTCAGCATACTGGCATTTGGCTATCGCGCGAGCCATCCGTCGGGAACGCCCGGCTTCCAGTACGACGGACAGACGCTGGCTACCTACAGCTATCAATTTGCAATCGCTAAGGACGGCTCGACGGTCCGCGATGCGAACGGAGTGCCGGTGCCGCTCACCGACGCCGCCGGCAAGCCGGTGCCTTTTCAGATCACTTATCCTGAAGCGGACGCCAGTGGGAACTTCCTGGCCCACACCTCTGCTGCTTCGGTTGTCGCGCCGCATAAATTCAGCTTTGTCTTTATTCAGGCCACGGTTGCCATTCTGATCCTGGTCGGATTTGAGTCGGTGACTGCGATGGGAGGTGAAGCTCGAAATCCGACAAAACATATTCCCATCGCCGTAATTACCTCCCTGTTGATACAAGGGCTGATCTGTTATCTGATCGAGTATTTTGCTTCCAACTACTTCCTCAATTCAGGCTATACCATGCAGAGCGCGGCGGCTTCAGCGGCACCGATTGGCGACATGATGATCATCGTTGGCGATGGGCTGCTGGGGCACGGCAATGGCAAGTACTTCATGCTCGGTGAAGCGTTTACTGTCTTCCTTGCCTTGATCGGCACGACGCTGAGCTGCATGAATACCGGCGCCCGCGTGACCTACGCGATGGGCCGGGACAACGAAGCTCCCGAACACTTCGGCATCCTGCATGCCAAGTCGCTTACGCCGCGCCGCGCCATCTGGTCTCTAGCCTTCATCTCTGCGTTTATCGGCGTCGTCGCTATATCGCTTGCATTCGGCGATGCCGGGGCGCCCACGGATGCATCCATTGCGGCTCTGCCGCATGGCATCTTCTCCAGCTTCGGTTACAGCACCCATGACAAGATGGCAGCTCTGCCGAACTCCCTGCTGACTATCACGCTCACCTCCAACTTCGGCACGTTTATCCTTTACGCGCTCAGTTGTCTGCTGTGCATCGTCGCCTATCACAGGCGCCACGATTACAACGTTGTGCGGCATCTGCTGATTCCCGGGTTCGGTCTGCTCGCCAACTTGGTCTGTATGGCCTTCTACCTGATCAGCCCGGTCTTTGGCTTGGGCACATTCAAGGAGCCGCTGCTGGCCCTGCTCATCTCGGCTGTCTGGGGCATCTACGGAGGCATTTACTTCGTTCGCTCTTCCAAGGCAAAGGGCAGAGCGGTGCTACTTAGGTCTAGATAGTTTTTGAGAGAAGGTTGAATGCAACTCGAAACCCCTGGGCGAATCCTCGGCTGAGTAGCCTGCTAAGAGGAAGTCGCTTGGGGTCTTCGGGAAGCAACCGAGGCGTAAGAAGCATGTCTGCGGGGATTCTCGCATTGTTGGGCGCTGCCTTTCGCGCGCTGGATGGCGCACAACACCATATTCGACTAACCCCGGACCTTTAGGTCACACGAAACGATAGAGAACAAAATGAGAATCCATGCAGCCGGCTTGGAGGCACAGGATCGGGAACGATAAACGTCGATGTAGCCCGGAGCCGCGCCTTACGCCAACTTGCCGAGTAGCCCAGCTTTGCACACTCTCGACAGACGAGGTCTTAAAGCGGTATATCGAGGAACAAAAGCCCCCGGACCCGGACGATGACTTCAAGGAGGTGTAATCGGCAGGGCAAACGCACCATAGCGGCTACATGCGGCGCGGGGTAGATCGAATCTGATGGGGAGATGGCCACCCCGTTGCATCGTTTTGCCGAGTTGAAGGACCCTCGTTTGCCGTGGACGCGGCGTCATCTGTTGACTGACATCGTGTTGATCGCCATCGCGGCCATCTTGAGCGGAGCCGAGGGCTTGGACGACATGGAACGCTACGGCAAGGACAAGCAGGGGTGGCTGAAGAGCCTTCTGGCGCCGCCGCACGGCATCCCTTCCCATGACACGTTTAACCGTGTCTTCCAGGTTCTGGACCCGGCCGATTTGGAAAAGCATTTTCTGGATAGGGTCAGCGCAATTGCCCGGCGAACCCAAGGCGAAGTGGTGGCCATCTACGGCAAGAGCTTGCGCGGCACAGCAGCCAGCGATGGCAAGCCGATTGCTCATATGGTTTCGGCCTGGGCCAGCGCAAACAGCCTAGTGCTTGGCCAGCGCAAGACCGACGCCAAGTCAAATTAGATTACGGCGATTCCCGAGCTGTTGCACGTCTTGGATCTGACGGGCAGCACGGTGACGATTGATGCTATGGGCTGTCAGAAGTCCATCGCCGGCCAGATCGTGGAGCAGGAGGACGACTATGTGCCGGCGGTCAAAGAAAACCAGCCCTCGCTTTTGGCGGACATCAAGGACTCGTTTCAAATGCTGGCCGCCGACGCGGTCGATGAGCAGGCAGAGGGCGACCAAGGGCGCGTGCAAACCCGCCGCTGTTCGGTCTTGGCCAGTCTGAGCCTGATCGACAACACGCAAAACTGGGCATCGTTGCAGGCCATCATGCGCATCGAGGCCACCCGCTATCACAAGGCCACCGGCAAGCAGGAGAACGAGACCCGTTGTTACATCACCAGCCTCAAGCCCGACGCCCAACGACTCAACTGGGCCGTCCGCCAACACTGGGGCATCGAAAACAAGCTGCACTGGGTGCTGGACCTGGCCTTCGGAGAAGACCTGAGCCGCAAACGCGCAAGCCATGCGGCGCAGAACTTTTCCGTGCTCAACCGCATCGCCCCGAACCTGATCCGGAAAGACAAGTCCTTCAAGGGAAGCATCCGCGGCAAACGTCTGCAAGCCGCATGGTACGACGCCTTCCTATGGCTACTCCTGGCTGAGGGAAAATCATGATGCGTTTGCCCTGGAGCCGGTACGGCTCAACAGAGCAGGTAACGAGGATGTCGACTATAATCTAGCTCCAGCGAACCAACCGCCCTCGGTTGTTCGTCCCCGCAGGTCTGAGATGTTTTCAAGCAACGTTATTCCGGAAGCCGAAGTTCTCGACGCCTGGCAAAAGCAGGCTGTCCTGGCAGAGCTCGAGCAGATTGTCTCAAGTCACCACTTCAGTCAGAGCCGACGGTATCCGGCATTCTTGCGGTTCATCGTCGAGGCTGCGCTCCGAGGGGAAACGAACCTCCTGCGCGAGAGAGTCATCGGTAACGAAGTATTTGGGAGAGAAGCGACCTACGATACGAACGCCGACCCGATCGTTCGTATCACGGCGGCCGAGGTTCGCAAGAGGATTGCGCAGTACTATCGCGGCGCGGGCCGCGATGATCGGACACAGATTGAGGTTCGAGCCGGAAGCTACGTGCCGGTCTTCATCTTTTCAGGGCTGCTCAGACCTGCAGCAGACGTTCATCAGGAAATTGAAGAAGGCCCTTCGAAACATCTCGAGGTGAACGGGAACCTGGTTGAAGGCAACCCGGTTGAACAAACCTCGAGCTCTGTTGTAGCTCCTGCACTTCCTCGCCTCCTGAATATCTTGTATTACTCGCCTGCCATCCTTATCGTGGTTTTGGTGGCTTTCTCAGCCGGATGGTTCTTGCTTCGTCCCAAGCAGCCGCTCGATGAAGTCTGGGCTCCGATCTTTGAGTCTCGGCAAACCGTAACGCTCTGCGCCGGGCAGCCGCAAATCGTGCAAGGCCTTAGCTTGGAAGACTCACTAACCCGTGGCGATGTTCTGACGCGGGAAGATGTTCTGGCACTCACCGATTTGGTTTCGTTTCTGCAATCCAAGGGACATAAGTTCAACCTGAAGATGAGCCCAAGTACTACACTGGCCGATCTTCGTCTTGCTCCGGTGGTGCTGGTTGGAGGACTAAACAACCAATGGACACTTCGAGAATTGAGTAGATTACGGCTCAAGATGGAATACAGGCCGGGTGAATCGGCTGGAGAATTTCGCATCTTCGATCGGCAAAGCCCTGAAGGGCGCGTTTGGAAGATATCCTCGCGCCAAAGCAGCGCTCAACAAGCGCAGGATTATGCATTGATAGCTCGGTTCGTCGATCAGGAAACCGGACAGCCCACCATCATTGCCGCCGGGCTCGGTGGAGCCGGTACAGACGCCGCTGTCGAATACCTCACGCGCAACGAGGAACTACAGACTTTGGTACGTGCTCTACCGCCCGGGAAAAGGAACTTCGAAGCGGTTTTGGGCTCTACTGTTGTGAAAGGTGATCGGGGGCAACCTCAACTATTGGCTGTCGAGTCCTGGTGATTCCTCATCTTGAGTGCCAGCGCCTACCCATTACGTGTCCTCGTTGATTGACCCATCGCAGCGGATACCCAACTCACCGGTCCGCAGACAACACGCCGCGGAGTCTGGGTGGCGGGACTGTTTTGGTTTGGGCTCGTGCTCACCACCTGGGGCGCCGAATATATCTTCGAGGACCACGGCATCTGATGGCGCCGTTGTGGGCGGGTAAAAAGAAGTAACCGCCGGACCCAAGCTTCAACGCGCGCAAACAAGAGGGACGCTTCCGGAATGCGGAAGCGTCCCTCCTGTTTGCAGCTTGCTGTCTGTTACTCCGGGAGGGTAAGCTTGCCCTTGAGCTTGAAGATTTGCGTTACCACCTTTGCGCCGGATTGCGGCTGGCCACCACCCACGGAAACTGTGTACTCGCCTTCGGCGACGATGGGAACGCCATCCTCGGTGACCATGCTCAAGTCGCGGGGACTCAGATCAAAGTGCAGTTTCTGCGATGCGCCAGTTTCCAGATGAACACGCTGGAAGGAGCGCAGCGCGCGCAACGGCGCGCCTGGCACGCTGGGGAAGCTGAGATAGAGTTGTGCCACCTCGTCGCCGGCGCGGCTGCCGGTATTGGTGACAGTCACTTCGGCGGTCAGCGTTCCGCCCGCCGCCAAATCGCTGGCGGGGAGAGTCAGTCCGCTGTAGGAGAAGGTTGTGTAACTTATGCCGTAGCCGAAGGGATAGAGCGGCGTTCCTTCGAAGTAGCGGTATGTGCGGCCTTTCATCGAATAATCTTCGAAGTCAGGCAGTTGAGTAACATCCTTGTAGAAAGTTACCGGCAAGCGTCCGGCTGGATTGTTACGCCCGGAAAGGGTTTCAGCCACGGCCGCGCCGCCCTCCTCGCCTGGATACCAGGCTTCGAGAATAGCGCTCGCATGCTCCTTGGCCCAATTCACACCCAGGGCGCTACCGTTAGTGAGAACGACAACCAGCGGCCGTCCGCTTGCGGCCACGGCTTCAAGAAGAGCTTGTTCGGGTTTGGGCAGATCGATGCTGGTGCGGTCGCCGCCTTCGAAACCCTCCTCGCTAACCGGCATCTCCTCGCCTTCGAGTTCGCTGGTGATGCCCACGACGGCGACCACCACGTCAGCATTTTTGGCAGCGGCAACAGCCGCCGGATCGGGATTGAAGTTAACCTTCGACCAAACCAGCCGGGCCGCAGGCGCGGTATTCTCGAATGCCCCACAATCCACCTGGACCTTAACCGGCTTTCCTTTCTCCAGATGCACATGCCCTAGCTTGATCTCGTTGTTGGCCTCCCAGGCAAAGGTAATTTGCTTGCCGTCCACTGTGACGGTGAAGGTCCCGCTCCCTTGAAGACCCATGTAGTACTCGCCGGAATCCGGCGGCGTCAGGGTCGCTTCCCAGCTAGCAGAAAGTGGCCTGATGCCAGCAACTTCAACGGGCAGTGGAGTGGCCGAGGTGTCGATTCCGGGTTCTACGCGGGTAACCAGGATGTCGGGCTTGGCCCCCGGGCTGAGGGTCATATTGCGCTTGCTGTAGCTGGCCTTTACGCCCAGCTTGCCGTCTGTGCTCAGCACTCCAGCGGGCACCGGCGATGCCTCTTTGAGCAGGAATTGCGTACCGGGAAGATAGTTGATAACAGCGTCGGGAAACTCCGCACGCAAGCCCTCCAGAACGGAGACTGTATGAGAAGGTATGCTGTTGTAGTTGCCCAGTAGCACCTCGGTCTGGTTTGCAAGTGGTCCGACAACGGCAATCTTGATGCCTGAGGTTCGAAGTGGCAACACACCGTTATTTTTGAGCAGGACCATCGACTCATTCGCCAGTTTTCGGGCCAGAGCGCGATGGGCAGCGCTGTCGAGGAGCTTTTCGTCGATCTTGGAGTAGGGCACCATCTCCGGCGGATCAAACATGCCCAGCTCCATTCGCGCCGTAAAGAGGCGTGAGAGGGCAACATCAATCTCGCTCTCTTTCAGAAATCCCTGTTTAACCGCATCGAGATACGCCTTGTCGTCGGGATCGTCGCTGGCCTTCATGGAGTAGTCGACGCACTCATTGTCCATGCCCCGCTGCAGGCTGATTGCCGAAGACTCGGCCAGAGTCGGCCTGTAGTGGTGGCTCTGGAAGATTTCTGTAACAGCGTCGCAATCTGAAACTACGTAGCCCTTGAAACCCCACTTGCCACGTAACACATCTTCAAGAAGAAACCTGTTGGCGCAGGCGGGCTGCCCATCAATGCTGTTATAAGAGCACATCACTGAACCCGCCTTACCCTCGACTACAGCGGCGCGAAAGGCGGGCAAATAGGTGTCCACCTCATCGTGCTTGCTGACGATCATGTCGGCGCTTACGCGCCCGGACTCCGGGCCGCTGTGTACGGCAAAGTGCTTGGGTGTCGCGATGGCGCGATAGTAGCGCGGATCGTCGCCCTGCATTCCAGTGACATAGGCCACGCCCAAGCGCGCGGTCAGAAACGGATCTTCCCCATAAGTCTCCTGGCCGCGTCCCCAGCGTGGATCGCGAAAGATGTTGATGTTGGGCGCCCAGAAGTCGAGGCCTTCATTGGTATTGCTATGGCCGTTGCGGACGGCCTGCGCATGCTTGATGCGTCCCTCGATCCCGATGACCGTCGCCATCTCGTGGATGGTCGCCGGGTCAAAAGTAGCGGCCAAGCCGATGGGCTCTGGAAACTGCGTGGTTCCGTCGGTCATAACGCCGTGCAGTGCCTCGCTCCACCAGTCGTATGCCGGCACGTTGAGGCGCGGAATGGCTTGCGCCTGGTTCACTACTTGGGAGGCCTTCTCTTCAAGCGTCATCCGGCTTACCAGATCCGTCGCGCGTTGCTCTGCCGACAGGTTGGTGTCCATGTAAGCAGGTTTTGGGGCATCCTGCGCCCCGGCCACCCAGGCCGTACCGGAGCACGCCAAAACTAACGCTACAATCCGAAATCCAAAACTCCTCATCGCAATCCCTTTCAGATGGGCTGGCCCGGTTCGCGGCCTTTGGGGCGCGAGGATCCGGAGTGCCACCGGCTGGAAACCCTATTCCCGGAAGAGGTCCCTGTCAAGCCACGCGGGAATACCGTTTCTGTTAATAAGAACTCCCTATTCGATTTGCGGGCAGAACCGCGGAAAGCACTTGCTCCAAACAATTTTGCTACACCTTGTCCGCTCCTTCGCACTCACCAACACGGGCTTGGCGTGCATCAAATTCCGTTTCGTGTCTTCTCCTCTGAGCACCCCTCCTGAAGGAATCTCTGAGAATATGATGAGGGTGGTGAGGGTGGATGGCAGTGTGTCCACGATTTACAGCAGTCAAGTAACCGTCCAACGAAATATCCGCGAACTGAGTCCGCAGCAGCGAAGGCCGGATCAGTAAATCAACTTCAGCGAGAACTGAATCTGCCGCGAGTTGCCTGCGGTTTTGCTGATCTCACCAAAGCCGGCCCCGTTGAGAATGTTCGCGGGCAGGCCCATGGTAACGATGTTGAATAGGTTGAACAGCTCGGTACGGAACTGCATGCTCACCAGTTCGGCCCCGCTCTTGCGGCGGCCAAGGGGTGTGTCCTTGATGAAGGCGAAGTCGAAGTTATAGAAGGCTGGGCCGCGGAAGGTGTTGCGGCCCAGGGTGCCAAAGCGTCCTTGGTTGGGGCCGGTGCCGTCGGACAAGTGGATGGGGATCGAAAAGAAATCAACGGCGTTATTGGCGCCCTGACCAAAGTAATCCTGGCGGTCTTTGCGCACCGCGGAAAGATGCGGCTTGGCAATCTGGTCGGGGCGGTCCACACCGTTGGAGCCCGCACCGGTTTGTTGAATACCGGAGTAGACTGTGAAGGGCGAGCCAGAATTGATGCTGGAGATGCTGAGCAACTCCCAGCCGTCGGTGATTTTCTTGCTAACTGGGTGAAGGAAGTTGACACTTTCGATGTGCAGGTCCTGGGCCACGCTCAGACCAAAGCCGTGGGTTACGTCGAACGAAGACGGACCTTTCTCGATGTGCGTATCGTAGGGATTCTGGGGAAAGCCCGAGGTAACAGCTCCGGTTGAACCCGTTCCGCCGATCACCTGGCTGGCGTCATCAATCGACTTTCCCCAGGTATAACTCGCCTGGATCCCCGGCCCGCCGTGGCCTACAGTGCCAGAGAGCGAAGTTTGCAGCGCGTGATAGGTGGAGTGGGAGGTGGCAGTAACGACGTTCTCCACGCCGAAGCCGCCAATGACATTGCCGGAGCTGTCGAATCGGGTATGAGGCGCGAAGGCTGGACTGGCGCCCGGATAGGCATTGGGAAAGCTCATTTGCGGCAGCTTGACGCCGGCGGTGCCCACATAGTTGACGTCGGCGGTGAGATTGCTCAGCTTCCGCTCCAGGCCTGCGGTCCAGGTGTAGAGCATTGCGTTGCCAAAGGAGCGGTCGTCGGCACTGATGCTGAGCGCGCTGACCACCTGGCCTGAGGTGAGTGCAGCCATGTCCTTTTCATAGCGGTCTACGTCCATCACAGTATTGGGCGCGATGGCATCGGTCCCCGAAGCCAGAATGTTGACGCCGGCCGGTGTGTACGCAATGGGAACTTGCGCCGAGGTAATCTGGAAGCCATAGTTGATGGGATTGTTGGATGCGGAGAGCAGGCGCGGATAGACGGCGAAGGGCGCGGACCCGGTGAGGTAGTTGTCCTGCCAGCTATTGGGCGGAATCACCATCATGCTGCCGCCGACGTGGGCCGACATCTTCAGGCTGGCCTGCCAGGTTGCCTGCACGCGCGGCTCCCAGCCGTTCTTGTTGGTTTGGTAGCCGGGCTGAGGGTCGATGACAAACTCCTGCACGCCATTAACTGTGAGGAAACTGGAAGTGCGGTGGGCGCGCTCGGTGATCGGCTGATAGAGATCCCAGCGAAGACCGTAGTCCAGTGTGAAGCGGCTGTTGAGCTTCCAGGTGTCTTGCAGATAGAAGCTAAAGTTGTTGCGGCTGATGGCTGCCGGGCCCATGTGGTCGCCGCCGGAGATGCCGGGCGGCGCAAGGCCTACGGTGTAAACAAAGGGGCTTCCGGAGAGGAAGCCAGAGAGTGTATCCGGCAGCGCATCGCCGGGGTGGATGTCATGCTTCCCGCTCATTGAGGGGATCGCTTCCGCGGCATAAGCGGTTCCGCCGCCGAAGTCGTACTCGCCGTTGGGGCTGATGCCGTAGTAGGTGGTATCGCGATTGATGCGCACCTCGGCGCCCGCCTTGAAGGAGTGGCGCGCAGTGGTGAAGGCTACGTTCTGGCGGCCCTGGAAGAGATTGCCGTAGGCCTGCTGCACCGATCCGGCAGCGGAGTTGAAAGCTTCAAACAGACCGTCGTTGAACTTGACTGCAGGATCGGTGTGGTTGGGGGTGGGAAAGCCCGGCGTGGAGCGCGTAATGCTGACAGACGATTCAAGCGTCAGTCGAGGTGAGACCGTGCGTGTGTAGGTCCCGACCACATTGCGCTGCCGGTCGATGTACTGGATGCCGAAGGTTGGATCGATGGCCGTCTGATCTGGATTGGTCGTAGGTCCAGTGAGATTGTCGAGATTGAAGCGCCCAAAGAACTGATCCTTACCGGAGAATTTGTGGTCCAGGCGTAGGGAGAACTGATTGGCGTCCGTAGCTACCTTCGATGCGGTGGCATAGGTGTGCGCTTGAAAAGGCCCGCTGGGATCGTTGGGCACCGGATAGCGCGCCAGCACCGCCGCAATGCCCTTTTGGACGGGCACGTTTAGGGTGTCGATGGAGCCATCGGCGTACGTGACAGTATCCAGGCCGGAGCGCTCGGCGGCTGTGGGTAGCGGCATCACCTGCGTGGTGCCCAGCACCTGCCTGAAGCCCTGATACTGGGTAAAGAAGAAAGTCTGCTTGCGCCCGTCATAAATATGCGGAATGAAGATCGGTCCGCCGCTGGTGAAGCCAAACTCGTTGCGGCGGAAGGGCGGGATGCGCCCTGGATAGGCGGGGGTGGAGTAGTCGAAGTAGTTGCGCGCGTCAAATGCGGAATTGCGAACGAATTCAAAAAGCGATCCGTGGAAGCCGCTGGCCCCGCTGCGAGTGTGGATATTAGTGAACCCCGCCGCGCCGTGGCCAATCTCTGCCGGCATCCAGCCCGAGCTGGAATCGATGCCCTCCACCGCGTCTACGTTGAAGTTGGAGAAGGTGGCCCCGCCCATCTCCGGATCGCTGATGTCGGCGCCATCCATGGCAAAGGTAGCTTCCACGCCGCGCTGGCCGTTGATGGCAAACTGCGCCGTGAAGTTGGTGGCCCCATTAGCGTCGGTCATGGTGCCAGCTGCCAGCAAAAGCAGAGAGCTGAAGTCGCGCTTATTTAATGGCAGTTCGCTCACCGACTGACTCGATAGCGCCTCGCCCCCGGTCGCAGCCTGAGCCTTCAGCAGAGTTACGGTCAGCTCCCCTTTGCCGGAAAGTGTGAGCGCAACAGCCGGAGCAACCAGCGTCAGGTCAATCTGCTGGGCGTACTCGGCCTTGCCTCCGCTGGACTGGACCGTCAGCCGGTATTGTCCCAGAGGCAGCGCGGCCAAATGGAATTGTCCGTCGGCGCCGGTGACTGCCTCGCCGGTTGCGTTCTTGCTCGCCAGCTTGATCTTGGCTGCGGAAATGGGAGCGCCGCCTGCATTGCGCAACACGCCCTGCCAGACGGCTTGCGCGGCCTGCTGCGCGACTGCTCCCGATGCGAGCAGCATCAGTCCAATCAGCAACAGACCCCAGACGCGATTCTCGGAAAAACTCAACATCCTGCGGCGCCGTGCACACCCGTTCCATGATTTCAATTTCATGTAAAGTCAACTTTCCTTTGTGATGCGGGCAGCGCTGGAGTGAGTGCCGCACTCGAATCCACCAGGTGCGGCCTCTTCATCTTGCTAACCACGAGTTATGGCAGTGTTACCTGCTGGTGCAGCGGGAGATCTTGCGAGGAGCCTCCGGCAAGCACGTTGTAAGATCCGGAAATAAGCTTCCAAGCATCGGAGCTTTCGTCGTAGACGGTCAGCCGTTCCCGATCGATGGGAATGGTAACCGTCTTGGATTCGCCAGCGGCCAGTTCGATACGAGCCCAGCCGATAAGCCGCTTGGGCGGTTCCCCGGCGGCATTCGGCAACGACGAGTAGACCTGTGCGATCTCTGTTCCGGCGCGCTTGCCGATGTTTTTTACCGTAAAGCTCACAGTAAGTCCTTCGCCGCTCTTGACGGTCAATCCGGAGTAATAGTAACTGGTGTAGGACAAGCCAAAGCCAAAGGGGAACAGCGTGGGCTTCTCTTCCGCGTCGTACCACTTGTAGCCGACTTCGAGCTTTTCGTTGTAATACGTCTGGAAGGGAGGCAGTCCCTTGGCCATGAGGTTCACGTCTCCCCCTTTGGCCTCGTAGTTAGGATCGGACGCGGGCGGCGGCAGAACCAGCGTGGGATGCGGCAGGTCTGCTTCACTGATGGGGAATGTAATAGCCAGTTTACCGCTCGGGTTAACTTGGCCTGTGAGGATATTGGCCAGCGCTTCTCCACCGCGAATGCCGGGATACCAAGCCTCGACCACGCCGGCAACCTTGTCGATCCAGGGCATGGTGGCTGGGCTGCCGGTTTCAAGCACGACAATGGTTTTGGCGTTGGCGGCGGCCACTGCTTCAATCAACTTGTTTTGCTCAGGCGCAAGGGCCAGCGTGGACAGATCCAATCCTTCTGACTCCCACTGGTAGCCGAATACGATGGCCACATCCGCCTGCTTGGCAGCGGCGGCAGCGGCGATTACATCGTCCCCGGAGAGAAAGGTCACCTCGGCCGTGGGCAGCTTGGCAATCAGGGCTCGCAGCGGCGAACTGGGCATCCAGTTTGGAACCATAAAGGCCTCCCAGGGATTCTTCCCCGGCGGAGGAGGAGGAACCGGCGAGCCGCCCGGAGGGTCAACCTGGGCCGAGCCACCGCCAGAGAAAACGCCCGCATCGGCATGGCCGCCAATCACGACCACTGTGTGCAGGCTCGCTTCCAGGGGCAGCACATGGCGCTCGTTCTTGAGCAGGACAATGCTCTTCTCCGCGAGACTCTGAGCCACGGCATAGCCCTTTTCAACATCCGGAACCCGCTTCTCGACCGGGTTATCGAAGAGGCCGGAGGCGAAGATGGTGCGCACAATGCGATGCACGTGGTCGTTGATTTCGTCCTGGGAGATTTCCCCGCCCTCGACGGCCTTCTTGAGCGCGTCGCCAAAGAAGTATTGGTCGGGTTGCTCCTGGTCGAGGCCTGCGTGCGAGGCCTTGACCGCGGAGTGGGTCCCGCCCCAGTCGGAGAGAACAAAGCCTTTGAAATGGAAGTCCTTCTTCAGAACATCGGTGAGCAGGTAGCTGTTTTCGCAGGCAAAATCGCCATTGACACGGTTGTAAGAACACATCACTGCGCCCGCATTGGAGATATCGAGGGCGATTTCAAAAGCGCGCAGGTCGGTCTCGCGCATGGAACGCTTGTCGATGTTGGCATTGACGGAGTCGCGGCCGCTTTCCTGGTCGTTGATCGCGTAGTGCTTGATATCACCAATGATGTGAAAAGACTGGAGACCCTTCACGAAGTTTCCGGCTAGCGTGCCGGCCAGTAGCGGGTCTTCGCCCTGGTACTCGAAGGTGCGCCCGTTGCGGGGCTCGCGCGCCAGGTTGACGCCCCCACCGAGCGACATGCTGTAGCCCTGATCGCGCAGCTCACGGCCAATCAGAGCACCGTATTCATAGGCTGCCTGCGGGTCCCAGGAGGAAGCTGCAGCCAAGTTGTTCGGTAGCGCCGTCGAGTAGCGACCAAAGACAGCGCCCTGCGTTACGCCGTAGGCCGAGTCGGCCATCTGGATGGCGGGAATCCCCAGCCTTGGAATGCCGATTGAGTAGCCTGCGCCGCCGTTGGACTGGCCGGCCAGGTCGGACAATGGGAACTCGCCCTGCCCATGCAGAAGTGAAATCTTCTCGTCGAGCGTGAGTTCCTTGACAACCATGTCGGCGCGCACATCTGGCGAGAGACTGGCGTTGGACCAGGGATAAACCTTGGGCTGCGCCATGCCAGGAAACTGGCCGACCGCAAGCGGGACCATTACAAAAGCTGCAGCCAAAATCAGTACCTTAGCTGCACGGTTCCGGAAATTCGAGTGCATCATCTTATTCGTCCGCCTCTCTGATTGTGAAGTCCCACAAAAGCCGTCATATGACCTTCTACTTTGGCAACAAAGCGGTTCCATTCACCGTGAAGACCGCCTCCGACTTTGCCTTGGTTTCTTCCGGCTGTGCGCCACCCACGGTCAATGCGTATTTGCCTTCGAGGATCGAGCGGTTGCCCTGCTCGTCAACGCTCGACAACGACCGCGGATCGATCTTGAGCGATACCTCTCGGCTCGCGCCTGGCGCCAGTTTCACGCGTTCAAACGCGACCAGGGAGTGGCGTGGCCCATCGGCTTGCGGCGTCTTCACGTACGCTTCAACCACCTCATCACCGGCCACAGTGCCAGTATTGGTTACGGTTAGGGTTGCTGTGATTGGATCGCCAGCTTTCAACGACTTCGCCGAGAGCTTTACCTGTCCGTAGGTGAACTTCGTGTAACTCAACCCGTAGCCAAAGCCCCACTGTGGTTTGCCGGTGTAGTAGCGATAGGTGCGGTCCTTCATCGAGTAGTCGGTGAAGGCGGGCAGATCGTCGATGCCCGCATAGAAGGTCAAAGGCAACCGGCCTGCGGGGTTGTTCGTTCCGTCGAGCGTTCGGCGGATTGCAGTGCCGCCTTCGACACCCGGATACCAGGCCGCTAGGACTGCGTTCGCGTGGTCCTTTGCCCAGTTCAGCGCCACGGCGCTGCCGCTCTGCAGTACGACAACGACCGGCTTGCCAGTGGCCGCGACCGCTTCCAGCAGTTTCTGCTGGGCCGCGGGCAGGTCGATGCTGGTGCGGTCACCGTCGCTGAAACCGTCAATATCGAGCCGGATCTCCTCACTCTCCAGGTCGGGCGAGAGGCCGACGAAGGCCACCACTACGTCCGCCTGCTTCGCCTGAGCCACGGCCTCGTCGATCTGGGTCTGCGCGGGAGCCTCCCACTTGAGCGTTACGCCGCCGCCGGCACGGTCGCCCGAGTGCGAGTATTCAAGCACGAAGGTGTGCGGTTGGGTGTCGGCAAAATCGTACGGGATCGACGGCGGGTTTGAGAATTCCATTAACGGAGGCGCAGTGGGGGAAGCTCCCGACGTTGCAATGAAGTTGCCAATAAACGAGATGTCGCCGTGCTGGCGCAGCGAACCCTCGCCTAGGACTTTGCCATCGATGATCAGCCGGTAGGACTCCTTGGGCGAGTACGGAAAACTCTCTCCCGTTCCGAGCGAGAAGACGTAGTGGCCGACGGCGGGCGCGGTGATGGTGCCCGACCAGCGGACCGAGTAGTCGGTGGTCTCGACCTGCGGTGCCGGCTTGGCATTCTCCCAGTCAGATTGGACGGCGGGCGACGTGGTTACGGATATGGGGCGGCCTGTCCAGTTGGGCGTGGCGAAGAACTCGGTCTTCAAGCCGTTCCCGATGCCGAAGACCGTACGGGGCACCGGGACGGCAAAGCCTTCAACAAGACTGGAGCCTTGTGCGTAGAGAACCTCGTGATTCTTATCGGCCAGCATGCCGTCGAGCGGCGTAACAGGCTGCAAGGGAGTGCCCACGTAATTGCCGAGGATGGATGTCAGCAGGTCAGCGGTGGGCCCTACGACCGCGATGCGCTTGGCCGACCGCTTCAGCGGCAAAATGCCGTCGTTCTTGAGCAGCACGATACTCTCTTCAGCGGCCTTGAGGGCTTTGGCGCGATTCCCCTCTGAAGCCACATCCGCAAGAGGAATATTGTCCAGAGGACTCGAACCCTGCGGGTCGAAAAGTCCAAGCTGGAAGCGCGCGGTGTAGAGCCGCTCGGCAGCAGTGGTCACCTCGGCCTCGGTTGCTCGCCCGTGATGCACTGCGTCGGCCAGCGTGTTGAACCCGGCGGACCAGATGCTGCAGGAGAGGTCGGTTCCGGCTTGGAGCGACATGGCCGAGGCGCCCTCGATGTCCGCGGCTTTCTTGTGGCCATTGAAAACGTCAACGATGGCGCCGCAGTCGGAGACAACGAAGCCCTTGAAGTTCCATGCTTTGCGCAGATGGTCCTCAAGAAGCATCTTGCTGGCGCAAGCGGGGAACGCATCTATGGAACTGTAGGCGCACATCACGGACTGCACCTTGCCCTCGGTGACGGTGGCGCGAAAGGCGGGCAGGTAGGTCTCTTCCAGATCGCGCGGCGTGGGGTCTGCGTTAAAGCTGTGGCGGAGCGACTCGGGGCCTGAGTGAACCGCGAAGTGCTTACTGGTAGCCACGGCGCGGAGGTGATTCAGGTCAGGCCCCTGCACACCGTCAATGAAAGCAATGCCCATGCGGCTGGTCAGGAACGGATCCTCGCCGTAGGTCTCCTGGCCGCGGCCCCAGCGCGGGTCGCGGAAGATGTTGATATTCGGAGACCAGAACGTCAGCCCAAAGTAGATGCGGTGATTGCCTTCGCGCTGTGCCTGGTTGTATTTGGCGCGGCCCTCTTGGCTGATGGTGTCCCCCATGGTGCGGACCGTGGCAGGGTCCCAGGTCGCAGCCATTCCGACAGCTTGGGGGAAGACTGTGACGTAGCCAGCGTTTGCTACACCGTGCAAAGCCTCGCTCCAGGCCTGGTAGTCGGGAACGCCAAGCCGCGGAATCGCGGTTGCGTAGTCTTCGAGCTGGGAGGCTTTCTCTTCGAGCGTCATCCGGCTCACAAGATCGTGAGCGCGCTCTTGCGGCGAAAGGCTCGGGTTCAGGTAAGCGGGTTCTTGCGTGCGCCCCAAAGCAGATGTGAGCAGAAGAACGAAGAATGCTGAATACCATGGGTGGAGCGACATCGATTTTTCCTCTGTGCCAAAAACTCGCAGTTCTCAATTTGCTGGTTCAAACTTCAAATAGTTCCGCCTGATCTCTCATACGGCATAAACCGGAGATGCGATTTGGAACTACACCAGAATGCAAGCGGAGATTAGGTCGTCGCACTGGACTTGATAAGGGTGATTCGGGTCAGATACGGCACGTAACAAGCTGCAACTAAATGAATACACGAAACTTGTCTCGTGCTCTCGCCTTGGCCGTTCAGGCTCGGTTGAGCAGGTAACAAGGGCGGTAGACTATAATCGGCGACCAGTAGCGCAACTGCCCTTTGTCGTCCATTCAGGTACGAGGTGTTTTCAAGTAGTATGATTCCCGGAGCCGAAGTTCTGGAAGCCAAGCAAAAGCAGGCCGTCCTGGCAGAGCTTGAACGGATGGTCTCAAGCCACCATTTCAGCCAGAGCCGACGGTATCCGGCATTTCTGCGCTTCATTGTCGAGGCTGCGCTCCGAGGTGAAACGGACCTCCTGCGCGAGAGAGTCATCGGTACCGAAGTATTCGGGAGGGCGGCAAGCTACGACACCAATGCCGACCCAGTTGTTCGCATGACGGCGGCAGAGGTCCGGAAGAGGATTGCGCAGTACTATCGCGAATCGGGCCGCGATGATCAAATACAAATCGAGGTACGAGCCGGAAGCTACGTTCCGGTCTTCGTATTCCCAGGGCAGCCCAAACCGGCGGTGCATGTTCCTCAGGAGATTGAGGAAGGCCCTTCGAAGCATCCCGATGGGAATGCGAACCAGGCTGAAGGCACCCCGGTCGAACCTGCCACCTGCCCTATTGAAGTTCCGGCAGTCCCGAGCCATCCGAAGAGGCTGCTTTACGTGCTTGCCGTTTTTACCGTGCTTGCCGTGCTTCTCTCAGCAAGATGGTTTCTTCCCCGTCCCAGACAGCCGATCGACGAGATTTGGGCTCCGCTATTTCAACCCAACCAAAGCGTAACCCTCTGCGCCGGACAACCGGAGATTGCGCAAGACCTGAGCCTGGCAGACTCATTGGCACGGGGCGATGTTCTGACGCGGGAAGATGTTCTTGCACTCACCGACCTGGTTTCGTTTCTACAGACCAAGGGACATAAGTTCATCCTGAAGATGAGTCCGAATACAACACTGGCAGATCTTCGCACTGCTCCAGTGGTGCTGGTCGGAGGATTGAACAACCAATGGACACTTCGAGAACTGAGCAGATTAAGGTTCCAGATGGAGTACAGGCGGAGTGAATCGTCTGGAGAATTTCGCATCTTCGACCGGCAGAATCCTGAAGGGCGCGTTTGGAAGATATCCTCGCTCCAAAGCAGCGCTCAACAAGAGCAAGATTATGCATTGATAGCCCGGTTCATCGATCAAGAAACTGGACAGCCCACCATCATCGCCGCCGGGCTCGGTGGACCCGGTACAGACGCCGCTGTCGAATATCTCACGCACAACGAACAACTACAGACAGTGATGCGAGCTCTGCCACCCGGGAAAAAGAACTTCGAAGCGGTGCTGGGCTCTTCTGTTGTCAAAGGCAATCAGGGCCAACCTCGGCTTTTGGCTGTCGAGTCCTGGTGATTCCTCATCCTCAGTGTCGGTGCTTCACCTCTTACATGACCTGGTTGCTCAGCCAATCGCTCAAGTGTTGAGCGATCAGCTGTCTTCTCACTTAGGCATTTCACCTACACTCAAAGTTCTCAGCCTTCTCCGTGTCGCCGCTGCCCTTGTACTGCGCGTGCTTCGGATATGCGCACATCGGGCGGGTGCGGCCGGGAAAGGCCTTGCCGCTGGCCTCGACCGACTGTGGTGCGCTGCTCTTTTCCACCCAGTTGACGATGGCGCCGAGCATGTCGAACTGGTCCAGCGCCGCCGGCCCGCCGCCGCAGTGGCCCATCCCCGGCACAAAGAAGAAGCGGCTCCACTCAGAGACCTTTTCGAGGCCTCCGTTGTCGGCGGCCATGGCCTGGTAGTAGCCCAGTGTGTCCAAAGCCGAGAACCAGGGATCGCTGCCACCGTGATAGAAGATCTGCTTACCGCCATGGACCGAGAAGGTCGTCAGGTTGGTTGAGAGCGCGTCCACCAGAGGCTGCTCGGCGGCCTTGGCCATTTGGTCGACGTCGATCTCCATCGCCGTCGTGGGCGGGCCGAAGACGCCCCGTCCGATCGCAAGCATGCCGGGAATCGGCTCCTTGACCGCGACGCCCGTGTCATAAAGAAAGGCCGGATACACCTGATCGCCGTGCAGGTTTTTCGGTCCGGCGAAGGCTGTCTTGATGGCTTTGACTTGCGCAGCCGAAAGGCAGTTTGCGTTCTTTGCGCCCTTGCACTCGAGTTCCGCAGGATCGAAGTCGCAGCCCAGCGGATCGAAGATCATGCCATCAGCCACGCCGTCTCTGGCGTCGCAGCGATTGAGCAGCGCACCGATGACCAGCTTGCGATCGTCATCGGAAAGCGCCTGCGCGATGATCGGCTTGCCATCGACGTCCTTGGGCGCCGCCTGGTTATAGGCGACCGCGGCCCACTGGCCAGAGGCGATGTTCGAGTAGCCGGTCCGCCGCGCCGGTGCGCCGGAGACGACACCGTCGAAGACATCCGGATAGCGCTGGGTAAAGATCATGCCCTCGCGTCCGCCCGTGGAGCAGCCGACGAAGTACGAGTGGTCCGCAGGCTTGCCGTAGTATGCCGCGATAAACTGCTTGGCCACATCCGCTACCTGATGATTGGCCTCGTAGGCGAAATCGAGGAACGCCTGCTCGTCCTTCATGAAGGCGAAGTCGAAGACCGCGCCTTCGTGGCCCGTGTCGTTGCTGGCCACGGCGAAACCGCGCGTGAGAGCAGGCTTGTCGCCGGCCGCAGTTGCGCCGATGGGCGCTCCCACCGTGCCGTTGGCGCCGCCGCCACCCTGCATCAGGAAATCCCGGTTCCAGTTATTGGGCAGCGCAAAAGCGAAGCGAATACCGTACTGCTTGCTGTCGACGCCGATCCGCTTGTTCAGTACGCCTTCCACCATGCAGCGTTCGGGCAACGATCCTCCATAGCTCCAAGGATCGGCCTTCGCCACCGGCCCGGCAGGCAGAATCTCCGTCCGGCTTACTTCCATCTTCACGCCGGGAATCGTCAATTGCTTCAGCGCCTCGCAGCCGCTCTTCGATTGCCCTTGTGCAATCGCCGCTATCTGCGCCATGCACCCCACAACCAAACAGACTTGTACTCTCATTGTTCCTGCCTCGATCAACTTCTCTTTTTCAAATTGACGGTCGCGCACAGTCTACAGTTTCACCAGCTTGCTGCTCTGCGGTATTTCTGGCCCCTTTGTTTTGCGCCTCTCTGAATATTGCGAAAACAGGCAGTGACAATTACGATTCAGAGTTTCTGTCCCGCTTACAGCCCCCGCTTTGTGCAAAGAGGGGGCAAAGCCGGTCACCAGGCCAACGACCGCCCCCGTACGGGAACAGGCAACAGATTCGAACAGCATTGGAGAGCCGTCCCATAGTTATCACTGATTTTTGGGAGTAACAAGTGCCGTCAGCTGCCTTCCTCCATTCAGTCCGGGTACGGTGTTCCGCCCTCGCAGCCCCATCTGCTAGGTTTCCCTCGTCGTCACCGCGGGCAATTCGCTGCACCAGCAGGCAATGACTTTCCAAACTTGTCGAACCATCCGAAGACTTCGGGAACAGAGCTATGGAAGACCGTGTTGTGATCGTCCTCCGGATAGACCACAATCTTTGTTGGGTAACCAGCCTCCTTCAACTTCCGGTAGACTTCGATGGCGGGGCCAGGCAGCACATTTGAGTCCTTGCCGCCAACTGTAATGAGAATCGGAATCTTCCTCCCCGTCGTGAGCTTCGCATCTAGATCGGGCATCAGCCCCGTTCCTGCTTGCGGAGCCAGGGCAGCAAACTTTTCACGGAATTCAAGCCCGAGCTTCCATGTGCCCATGCCACCCATTGAGTGGCCGGTGAGGAATACACGATTCGAGTCGACCTTGTAGTACTTCTGCATCAGCACCATCACGTCGAGCATGTCTTGCTGGGCGCCACTCTCCTTCGAGTAGAAGCTGATCGGGCCGCGCCCATTGATGGCGACAACCAGGTAGCCGTAGCGTTCGGCCGCGGGCTGGAGCACCTCAGGCGCCATGAAGGTGTTCTCATCGGACATGGCGCCATGGAGGAAGACAATGAGCGGGTAGTTCAGTGTCGGCGTGTATCCCTTCGGCACGTAGATGCGGTAAGGCAGCAACATGCCGTCGAGACTGGAGCGATAGGCCAAATGCACATCGCCCGTGACTCCCGCCATCGGGTCGCGTCCATTCTGCACGGCAACAGCAAGCATTTCTGAACGCGCCAGTTCTGCGTCCAGATCGATATCCAGAGGATCCAACGTGGCGATATAGTCGGAGAGCTCCTTGGACGGAGCCTTGGGCACAGGAGGAAACGTTGAGAACTGCAGCGATCGGGCCTCGTAGGCTTTGGGATCGGCTATGGCGTCCTTGAGAATCTCCAGCGTGTAGCGCGCTGTTGTGGCAGACAGGCTTGTCTGATCGCTGGCACTGTCAAGCGCCTTTTCGAGAGTGGCGAGTCGAGCATCGAGATTTGGAATCGCTGCGAGCCTTTCCGCCACTGGCTTGCGGAGCTCCGGGTGTGGCGGTGGTGGCTGCGCGGCTACGAAGCCAGCGAACGCGAGGCAAAACAGAATCATAAGAATGCACTTTGCCCGCTGATTGCGGGATGGATGAAGATGCGCGATGGACTTGATAGGTGCCAAACTGTTTCTCCTTTTCTGCGTCATTTCAAACACCGCGATTTGCGCGGGCCCAAAGTTGCCGGTGCGCAAGCCTATGTGTTCCTCATTTCAAAGCGATGGAAATGGCCCTGTACAACACGCTTGAAAGACTGCCAAAACCCGAAACCGCCCACAGATTCTGCAGAGGAAGCCGTTTTCGAATGCTTGAGCCCGTGGGGCCGATGCAGAACCAAAGGTCGCGGCATTCCTTCCGATGGTTGAAAGTTGCAGTCGGCTCGGGCTGCGGGTCCGCAACTACATGCGCGGCCCTTCCTCATGCGACGGGACCGCGAAGGAACGGATGGAGCGGTGCACTGAAATTCGACCACTCGTCCATCAGGGGCTACCGGTTTGGCTTCATGGTCAAATTCGCGGTGTAGACGATGTCCCTCGAAGAGCGTCCCAACATGATCCCAAAATCACCCGATGCTGAGGTCCAGGCATGAGTCTGTTCGTTCCAGTATTTGAACGCATCCGAGTCAAGTCTGATTTGTACCTTGTTTTCCTCGCCAGGCTCAAGATACACCTTTTGGAAACCCTTTAGTTGCCTTGGCGGTTCGACGACGTTGGCAGGAAAGCCAACATACACCTGTACGACCTCACTCCCTGCGCGCGCACCGGTATTTTTCACCGAGATGTCCACCAGAGCACTACCGTCTTCATTCGCATGAACCCCCAGCCCCTTCATCTCAAAACTGGTATAAGAAAGTCCATAACCAAACGGGAAGAGCGGTTCCTGTTTATATTGGTCCCAATAGCGGTAGCCGATAAAGATGCCTTCATCGAAATGGACATCCGCAAGAGCACCCTTCTCTGAGAGCGTGCCGGGATACTCCGATTCAGTCTGAGCTGGCCCCTGTCTCTCATCCCTGGGAAAGGTGATCGGCAAGCGCCCGCCTGGATCCGCATCGCCAAAGAGCAACTGGGCCGCAGCCGGACCGTAAGCGTCGCCGGGAAGCCACATCTGCAAAACTCCGGCAACCTTGTCCAACCATGGCATTGCGACCGGGCCGCCAATATTCAAAACCACGATTGTCCGGGGATTCGCTTTCGCGACAGCTTCGATCAGGGCGTCCTGATCATTGGGAAGAGCCAGGGACATGCGGTCCATGCCCTCGCCGACCTGATGTCCGACGAACACCACGGCAACGTCCGCTTTCCTGGCGGTTTCGACAGCCTGTTCGATCAGATCGTCCGGTTCTGCCCAACCCAAGTTGCAGTACAGGCCCAGTTTCATGCCGAAGAAGGCCATGGTCTGAGGCATAAGGACTTCGCGGGGGGTATACTCCACACGAATCTCGACCGGCTCTCCGGCTGTCATGGGCACATTAGCGAAGACGGTGTCTGTGAAGTCCGCGCGGTCAACCTTTCCCATAAGCCTGCCACCGATAAACAGACGGCCAGTGCCGGAAAGAGGCAATGTGAACTTTTGAACGCCTGTCTTGTCCGGTGTGAACATTCCCGTAAACCGTACCGAATATTGCAGGTCCTTGGGGAGCCCATCCATGGTGGGCGACTTTTCGATTCTAAACTCGTCCTGAATGCGCGAGCTTATAGGTTTGCCGCTGAAGTCAAGTTTGGAGTTACCGACGAATTCAGCGAGCACGCCCGGCTCGCCAGAAGGGGCTTTTAACATCGCCTTTGGGACTGCTGGCAATTCAGCCAAGCCCAAAGTACCCTGGGCAAAGTCCACTTTGACGGAATCTCCAGCTCGCTTTTGAATGGCGGGAAGCACTGGCTCGAGGTGGGCAGGTTTCACATATGGAGATCCCTGCTCAACAACCATGGCTTTGTCGGTCGCTTGTGCGCCGATGATCGCTATTGTCTTGACCCTGGGCCCCAGAGGAAGCGCATTCCCTTGGTTCCTGAGGAGGACTGCACCGCCGGTGATGATATCGACCGCCGCGGCACGGTGGTCAGGTGTGGAGACGTCTGGGGCATTCTTCATTGCCGAATTATCGAATGTCCCGATTATGGAGGCGTCTGGAACATTCTTGGCCGGATTATCGAACGTTCCGACGCGAAAGCCGGGAACGAGCCGGCGCATGATGATGTCATCGATACGGCTCATTGGAACTTCACCGCTCTCAACGCCCTCCCGCAGCGCCTTCATGCCCACGTAGGGGGCAGCGAACCATCCGCCTTTGTCTGAGATCACGCCTTCGTCCATGCCAGCCAGAAAAGAGAGGATAATGTCGCGTTGAGCATTCGGGGTGTCGGGGACGACGCTGCCATCAAAAGCCCATTCTCTCTTTAGAATATTGAGCGTGTACGGGTTCTCGCAAGCATGTACGCCATTGATGAATGGGAATGAGCACATCGCGCCACCCGCACCGCCGTTTACCACGGCGGAACGGAACCCCGGAAGATAGATCTCGCGAATTGCCCGTTCGCTGACGATCTCATTGACGTTCGGCTGCATGCCAATGGGCTGATAGCCGACTCGGCCCTGCTCCTGTGTGTAGACGGCATAATGCTTCATCGTCACGATGACATGCTTGGATTGAATTGCTTTTACTTCCGCGCCAATCGTTGTGGCATCCAGGAAAGGGTCTTCGCCGAAGCTCTCCGTCAGCCGGCCGAAATGCCAGGTCCGCGCCATATCCATCGCCGGGCCGCCCATGCAGTTATAGCCAGCAGCAAAGAATTCCTGGCCTAGTAACTCGCCAAACCTCGCAGCGATAGTCGTGTTGAAGTTAGCCGCCACGGTGAGAGGCGTCGGAAAGGCAGTTGCAGTGCCGAAGCCTACGCCTGCAGGTCCATCGGACCACTGACACGCGGACAGGCCGAGATCTTTCATCATTCTCGGCGAGCCCTGCAAGACAGAGGCATTTCCCTCGGATATGAACGCAAGCTTTTCGTCGAGGGTCTTAATCGTTTTCAAAACGAACTCAGCCCTGCAACGCGGACTGTATCCCTGATTCAACCAAGGACGGTTTTCAGCCGCATTTGGAATAGGGCAAGGATTGGCTTGACCGTGCGCCGAACAAGCGCTCCAACCAACAATAAGAAGGATTCCAGCATGTAGGAAACGTATGACTCGCATTGTTATTTACTCCTCTGGCAGCTAGTCGCAGTTCTCAATACTCGTTTTAACGAACAGAATCGTCAGTCCTTGAACGATGATGCAGGCATCTTGTTATGAATATGCCGCGCGCACATGGTTCTATGTGACTAGCCACGAGACTTTGTAGCTTGACCACGCAGCTGCACGCGTCATATGTCGCCCGTCTTTGGTGATTCCGAAGCCCCGAATACTCAAGACTTCGGAATCTAGCACACAACCTGCATCGCGAAACTGCGTTTCTCTAGAAAAGAGACGGGTGTTTCCCTTGCGGTGAGTTGAAGTATTCAGTCCAGAATGCGAGCTTTTCGTTCGACATCAGTGGACGCATTCGAGAAGGGTCTGCAAATTCAAGTGTCGCCGGATCACCTGCCGAGAACGCCTTCCATTCGGGGAGGCCTGCGCCGTTTGGATCGCCGGTCCGTATGAAGTTGACCAGGTACCCTGATGTTTGCGCCTCAACCTTCCTATCCACATCCGTAAACGGGCGTTGCATTTTATCGAGATTCGCGAACGCGTAGGGGAGTTCTGAAGAATGGAAGGCACCGTATTCGGGATGCGCCGGCCAAGGCATTGCATGGTTGAAGTAGTAGGTGTAAATCGGGGCGCTCAGGTTCTTTGAAGCCCTAGAGAGCCAAAGATACATAGACACCTGTCCGCGGTCCCGTGCACTGATCTTCTGCACCTCGCCGGCGGCTTTGTCATCGGGTGCCGGATAGAATGCTTCGAACTTCTCTGCGAGGTTACCATACCGTTTCTGAACTTGCTCATGCCATTCCTGGGCAGGAACCTTCCCGTAGGCTCCAAAAGCGCTGCCCTCGTCTGCATTCATACCTGTCAAGAACGCAACGTCATTTGCCTTGCCCTGTGCGATCAACTCCGTTTGACCATCTGGAAGAACCCATCCATCGACGATCGGAGAAAAGGGGACACCTTCTTTCGGGCCAATGATGAACGTGTTTGCCGGCAATTTGCGTAACTCCGCCAGAGAGTGCGCACCCTTGGAGCTTACGAACGCAACAGCATCCTGCTCTGCTTCAGCCAGTGTCTTCATGTAGTCGCCGAGCCCGGTCCCGCTGGCCGCTTCGGCACCACGAAACAGTCCTTTGGCCAACGGACTCACGGCAAGGTTATGCACGACTGCTGAACCCGCTGACTGGCCTCCAATCGTTACCTTTTGAGGATCTCCCCCGAAGGCGGCGATGTTGTCTTCTACCCAGTGCAGAGCCGCGATAGCATCCATCAAGCCATAGTTTCCGCTGGCGTGGTTGGGAGACTCAGCGGTGAGCTCCGGATGCGCCAAGAAGCCCAAAGGACCAAGCCGGTAGTTGATGGTGACGACGACAATGCCCTTGCGCGCCAAGTTATCGCCATCGTAGACGGCTATCGCTCCTGAGCCTTGATTGAACCCGCCTCCATGAATGTAGAAATAGACAGGCAGCTTTTTGCCTTTGAAGTCAGGCGGCACCCAGACGTTGAGATACAGGCAGTCCTCACTTGTGGCGCCGTGGACCATAAATTCCTTGGTCCAGGGGAGATTCTCATCGACTACGTCCTGAATGCAGGCAGCCGAGGGCTGAGCGGCTTTACGAACGCCGGTCCATGGCGCTGGCGGGACAGGAACCGTCCATCGAAGATCTCCGATGGGAGGCTTAGCGTACGGAATGCCTTTGAATGAAACTGTACGTTTGTTGGCGGTTCCTTCCAGTACTCCTGAGTTGATGTGCACCCGGACCTGGGCACTCGCCAGCGCGCATGTCAGACCCGTTAGAGTTACCATATTGAAAAGCATCCTGTGCCATTTATGAGCTGAACAAAGAATTCCCACTTCGTGGATCCTCCATTGCGACCTTGAAATAAGGCACACATGAAACGTCGTTCCATCGGCTGTAGTCCAAGGGCAATATGTTGTTATACCAGTTCGGCTGAGTTTACGTGTGCAGAGGATAATGAATTACTCCACATGCACTCGGATGCGGCCGAGAGGGCCGCGGGATACCGAGGCCCCTCGTTTAGACGCGCCTGAAGCCTGGTCTATGCAGCAAGACACCACCAGCTAGAATTGGAGCTTCGCTGCAACCTGAAATACGCGCGGGGTGTAGTTGAAGGTCATACTTGTGATTTGACCAAACTGAGGTGACCCGATAGACGAACCTGGTGTCGAGAAGTTCGCGGTGTTGGTGAGATTGAAGGCTTCGGCGCGAAGCTCCAAAGTCGTCTTCTCCCGCACAGGGAAAGTCTTGAAAAGTGAGAAGTCCATGTGACGCCAGTGAGGGCCAAAGAGCTGGTTTATGCGCTCGGAGCCGAGGGTTCCGGGCGCCTGGGTGTGAAATGCAGATGTGTTGAAGTATTGTTCAATCGTTGGCTTGGAAATACTCCACTTGCCCACCTGATTCGGCCTGTCGCTGTTGCCGGTCACTGTATCGCTGACATTGCTCCCGTTGAGGACGGTAAATGGCGCGCCAGTGCTCCACACACCGATCACATTTGTTTGCCATCCCTGGATAATGCCCCGTTTAACGCCGGAGGCACCGATGCCGAAGGGAAGTTGGTAACTCACATTCCCGGCGATTCGATGATGCAGATCGAGGTCGCTGTTCCCATAGTCGAGCACGCTGACCTGGCTCGGCACCATGCCAAAACCGTTAGCGCCCTCGAAGCTTAGACCGGTCGAGTTGTCCAAACTATGCGACCACGAATAGTTCGCGCTGATCGCGAATCCGTGGACCAAGTGGCGCTCAACAGATGTCTGAAGGGCATTATAAGAGGACTTCCCCCCTGTCTTGTTGAATTGGATGCTCCCCAAGTTAGGGTACTTCGAGTAGTCGGGCCGCAAACTCTGATAACAGGTAGGATCGGGGGAAGCGGCGCAATCATTCGGCGCAGGGACGTTCAAATCGGGAATCAGTTGGTCAAGTTGGCGTCCAAGCAACCCTACATAGCTTGCGCTGAGTGTGGTTTCTCCGATTTGCTTCTGGACCGTCAGATTGAACTGCTCGTAGTAACTCGTACGGAAGTTCTGAGAGAGACCGGCAGGAATGCTCACGACCGGGCTACTCATTGTTGTGGGTTCGATCGGAGGCAATCCCTGCTCGAATGCCTGGTACCCGTTCGGGCAGGGATCGCCTCCCCAGCCCGGTGTATTGCACGAAGGAAGAGATGCGACAAAAGGAGGATTCTTAAGGTTTGCAGTCGAGGTGGTATTCTCGGGCTCGTAACCAATGCCAAAACCGCCGCGTATCACGAGCCCGTGACCTGCCTCCCACGCGAATCCGAAACGGGGCGCGATTCCGTGGTAGTCAGTCTTAACACCGGCCGTGCCCGATACTCCATTCTGCCCGGCAATATCCAATGACTCTGTCGCCGCATCCCAGTCGGAAATTCTATTCTGAATCTCAGTAAACGGAGTGTAGATTCCGTAACGAACCCCGAGATTGAGGGTGAGACCCTTGGCGATATGCCAATCATCCTGCACATATCCAGCGGCTTCCCAAACCCGAAGATGCGGAGCGACGAGAGACAGTTCGCGGTTACCGCCGGACACGAATTGCCCTTGAAGGACCTGTGGATAGCCAAGAAAGACCCACGCTCCCTGAGGGAACAGGCTCTGAAAAGAAGTTAATTGCCTGCGAACAAGCGTTCCACCCAGCTTGAAATTGTGCTGGCCGCGCGTATAGGTTAGGTTCCCAAGATACTGAAAGGTGTTATCAAGATCTTTGATCGGGACGATGCCGCCGTCCCCAAGGTGCGACCCCGATAAGACAATTATCGGCGCGAGTCCCGTTGCGTCACCGATCGGAGTGTTCATGTTTGGTTGGCCGAGCGCTTGGTTTGGGTTCAGGCCCTCGTTTGCAAGGTAGTTCTCATTGGCTACCCGCGTGAAAGCAGCTTTCCCTTCAAACAACAAATTGCTGGTAAACGTGTGTGTGTAGTTCAGCAGCGCGTCGTAGTCGGTATCCTGGGCGCCAAATTTGGCATACCCGATGAAATTTGGATTCACCGTCACGCCCGCGAACTTGGCGTCGGGGAACGGACCAGGTGCATTGCTTGCGACGCTGTTGTAGATAAATCGTCCGTAGATGAGGTTGTTGGGATCTATTGCGTGATCAATTCGCGCGTCGTAGACCGAGCTGTATTGAGTGTTCTTCCATCCTCCAACGAATGTCGGGAAACCGTTGATTGTGGCCGTCGGGGCTGGATACAGTTTGAAATAGGCGAGCCCAGCCGTGTCCATATTCTTTGCGGCGATTACGGGTCCACCGATATCCGAAAAGTCACCGGGATGCTGTTCTTCGTAAAGAGAAGGAACAATGTACTCGGACGGCGCTGTTCCTTGAATCTGGCGGTAGCCTTCGTAGCTTCCGAAGAAGAATGTCTTGTTGCGGATAATTGGACCTCCAAGGCTTCCTCCGAATTGATTCAGCCGGAGCTCGGTCTTGGGCAGTGAAGAGCCGAAGTTGAAAGTGTTCGCGTCGAACATATCGTTGCGAACATATTCGAAAACATCACCGTGAAACTGGTTAGTTCCAGACTTCGTGATGACGTTGATTATTCCGCCTCCAGTGCGACCGACTTCGGCCGTGTACGCGTTCGTCTGAATATTTATTTCAGCGATCGCGTCGATGGATGGGCGAACCGCTACGGTTCCAATCAGGCGCTCGTTATTATCGGCGCCGTCAATCATCTGGTTGTTCAATTCCTCGTTCTGCGAGTTGACCGAGACGGATGCCGTTTGCCTTCTGTCGTCCGGGCCAGAGCCGTTCGTCAGGCTTGCCGACGGTCCTTCGCTCCCTCCAGGGATCAACTGAATGAGTTGCACGAAGTTTCGGCCGTTCAGCGGCAGATCCTGCACGGCACTCTCCGAGATATTACTGGCCAAATTGGAAGTATCGGTCTGTAAAGCTGAGGCTTCCGCGGTGACGGTTACGGTCGAAGTCGAGTTTCCGACCTCGAGTTGGGCGTTGACGCGAACTCGATCTCCGGTCGCCAATTGGACCGCATTTACAGTCATGCTCTTGAAACCAGCAAAGGTGAACGTGACCTCGTAGGTCCCTGGTTTCAGCAGATTGAGAACGTAGTCTCCTGAAGAGGTGGATGTGGCGGTCCGCTTCTCCTGTGTGGCGATATCGACGGCCGTCACTTTTGCGCCTTGGATGATCGCTCCCGACTGGTCGGTAACGGTCCCGACTATGTCCCCCGTCGTCTGTTGAGCTTGTGGGGCGAAACACAAGCTCAACATTCCGACAATTAGCACGATTGAACGCGTAAATCGATTGATGGTTTGCTTCCCACGCATAGTGCCTCCATAGTGCACACAGGCGTTCGGAGTTCACCTCTTTCGCCCGCATGCCAATTCGCTCATGATGTTTCCGTGTGATTCTGCGGAGGTTATTCATAAGCGAAGCGACAGTAGATCCCGAGGACGAGGATGGTCGAGTGATTTACGGTAATGGGTGGTCCCAGGGAGGGGAAAGGGCTCTATGCGATTCAGTTTGCTGCATTTTGATGAGGGGAGAACGGGAAGGTTAGCCGTCCCTTACGTCACGTTAGGGCATGAAATCTCTAAGCGCACCTCCTCTCGGAGCAAGATCTCGTCCAATTATGGCTAGAGCGGTTCCACCGTTGCTGTACCCCGATATCCGCAATGTCGAAACCGTGCGACTGCATTTTCAGCGGTGATGATTTTGCGAGACTCGGTGACAGCCTGATCGAGTGCTTCTTTACCTTGAGCTTTGGCTGCACGCAGGAACTGCTTGAAGTTCGAACAGGGCTTCTCGATGGATTCAGATCAGGCGAATAGGGTGGCAAATAAAGAACCTGCGTGGTGGGCTTCAATCTTTTCGCGCACCCCGACACCTTGTGCGCCGACAAGTTGTCCATCACCACCACGTCGCCAGGCTCGAGCTTGGGGCACAACACCTGCTCCACATACCAATATCTTGTGCACATAGTCAAAGCTGATGCCAAACCGTGCCGCCAGTTTCGACTGCGATCCTTCCTTCTGTTCATACGTATCCAGAATCCGGCAGCGCAGATCATCAGACAAAGGCTTCGGCATGGGCATTTCTTCGCGGAGAGTGTAGCCAAATTCAGGGTACCGCCTCTCCGCCTGCATGGGTAAAGCTAACTTGGAACCGCTCTAATGTTCTCGGATCCTCGGGGCAACCGGCATGGGCGCGGGAAAACGAAACCAAAGCACAAGAGCGGATCCTACTACCAGAATTCTGCCGCAACAATCCGCGGCGGACCTGTGTTGCCTTTCACGACTTGAGTAGACACCACGGCTTCGAAATTCCGCCCGTTCCAGGAAGGAGGCGCGATGCTGCGAATGAGCTGGACGCTGGAGTTGCTGGAAAGAAACTCGCTCGCGGCCATCGTTCCGTTGGGTCCAATTCCGGCGATGATCAGAACGGGTTGTCCGAGCATATTGTCGTTCAGCATGGCAGCAATTGCGTAGTCTTGTGAAATACCGCCATCTGCAGAGCCATATTCGATTGTCCATCCTGGGTTCTGAGCACGCTTGGTGTCAATGATGAATCGTCCAGCAGGACTTGGATTCGCAAAGCGGAATCGGAGTCCTTGCATAATCCTCATTGTCCAATCGTTGTCGTGCGCTCCAATCAATGCCGTTGGGCTCCTCCGGAGCTCTTCATACATCACGGTATTGCACGGTCTTATTCGAGATTTCTGATGATGCTCCGCAAAGGCAGCCTGCAGGCGAGACATAGCAACCGTATCCCCATATGGAACGAGCGCCGAGTTCATGCCACGAGTGTCGTGCGGATCGAGTTCGGAAGCAGCTAGGGGTAAAGGAGTGGTCAAAACTCCGATACAGACTGTAATCTCTGACGAATCACTCCACATGGAAGCAAGCGGGGGCGTCATTCTGCTGTCCCAGAAGTGCACCGCGGTCCCGCCGAGAAGAACGATACTGATGATGAGACCAAGCCCAACGAGGGTAAACCTCTTTAATCGTGGCTTTATGACCGGACTCTGGAGGTCCTGCACCGCTGCGGGAAAACGGTCGGAGTCGTCCCTTGCAGATGCTGAGTTCTGAGCCTCGATAAGACTGGCTGCGAAGACGAAGTGCGGCACATACGAGCCAGGATGGAGGTCTATTCTGGTTTCATTCTCGTGGCCGGGTTCCTGGTAGTATTGCGCCACCCGCTTTCTCACTTCGGCAGCCGCAACCCGCACGATGGGATCCCCGGACGTGTCAAAGCCTGGCGCGCGCCCGAATACTTCGATCCCGAGAGTCCGTTCCTTTAGGGTGCTCGCCCGTCCTTCTAGAGTCTGCGCAACTATGAACCTGAGGAATGAAGGATACCGCAGGCTACCACTAAAAAATGGACTGGTCGCCAACCGTTCGGTCTGGATCAGTATTGCCTCCTTTTGGGCCTCCGAAAATTGCTCTTCCGTGGTCATGATCAAATCCGTTAATGCGGGATATGGCAGCTCAAGAAAGTCCGACGGCTGCCGAGTCGACGAGTATACATTACGCGGCTCCTAACCTGCAATGGGCGGTCATTCAAGGACCTGGTACAAGACGTTTGCATTGTGTTACATAGCTAATTACTACACCGTATCATACGTCCTCTGGCCGTTA
>Ga0181520_10000972_pt1 | contig 60740 bp, 65 predicted proteins | sample PEATcosm2014_Bin_29_FD_132451 | JGI IMG/M metagenome (GOLD analysis project Ga0181520, IMG submission 132451) | Peatland microbial communities from MTU Mesocosm Facility, Houghton, MI, USA - PEATcosm2014_Bin02_30_metaG | ecosystem: Environmental > Terrestrial > Soil > Wetlands > Peat | place...
AATTTATGCTAAAGATTCTGGATGAAACATGCCACCTGCCTTAAAATATTTTGGGAATTTTAGTGTTTTGAAAACTGGTAACATTTCGCCCGGAACCCCGGCACATTTCACCGGAATACGCACCTCGGCTTGAGCCCTTTTGGAATGATTTAATAATTAGTCCTTGATCCTTAATAGAAGCATTTAATGCTCCACTTATTTTATTTTTAAAAGCTAAATTCATATAATCTCCTTCATTATCATTATTGGGTAACAATGCTTTAATAATTTCCTTTTGAGGCCCAGTTAATAGACTGTTTTTAAAACCTATTCCATTATCAGCAATACATACTGATAACAATTTATGCTTTGGATGATATTGTCCTAATATCCACCACCCTTGGTCAAATGCCGCAACACCATGCTCTGTTACATTATTGATAATTTCCGGTAATATTTTATCTGAAAATATTTCATTTTGTCTGCCATCCAATGTTGAATAATTTTTAACCAAAATTCGTATATCCTTTTCTCTTTTAATAATATTATATCTTTTAGTCTCTCTTGTTATCTTTACTATTTCAGATTGATTAAATGCACCACTGCTTATTCTTTTATCTTTTGAAACAAAATCATAGAAACCACTTTCTATTAAATAATCATCTACATTTTTATTTTTTGGTATAGTTGAAGAAATGCTAGGATGATCACAATGTAAAACATAACAAGTTAGTTCGGTCCATTTTTTTAAAGAACACAACAAAGTAATAGCACTTGGCCATATTCTAGGCGATTCTTTAAAATCTAAAGTTAATGCGACACTTTTGGCATCTATTACTTTTTGAGCAAATTTTAAAAAATTTTGGAATATTCTATCTTCTTCAATCCCAATTTCATAATTTGCAGATATTGTAACACTAGGATTATTACAAACATAATTTCTCAATAATTGATGCTTAAGTTTACTTCTTTCAACTTTAAGATCATTAACCGAACTATTTTTAATTCCCTTATATCTTTTAGATTTTCTTATTATCCTTCGATTTATTTTCTTTCGAGATAATTTATATTCTTTTAATAAAACCTTTTTGTTTTTATTCATTAAATAGAGATTTAACTCTTTCATAAGCTTCATTTATTATTCCATAATAAATTATTATTTCAGTCTATGCCGGTGTAGCTTATTTATCACTCTGCCAGTCCTCCAGCCTTTACTTTTTGTATATGAACTTTACCAATAATTCAGATACTAATTTTGAGAAATCCATCCCTCTTTTTTCATTGACTGCTATTTCACGGGCTTTCTGTATTGCCTTTTGATGTAATTCAGGATCAATCGTAATAGTAACCTTCTTTTGCGCCATTATCATCTCCATATGATACATATTATACATACTATACGTAGTATTTGTCAATAGGTTTTTAAAATATATTTAAAAGCCAATTATCCAAAACTATTACTTTATTTGCCGTCCTGGTCGTTTTCCAACATTACTACTTTGAGGTAATGTTCGTGATTTTATAAATGAATTTTTGAAATTATAAAACATGCAATGATAATAATATATTGCTTTCTCTGAAGTTAAGAATAATATTAAAACTAACCCAACTATTATTATAAATCCAACAACAACCCAATAATTTATGATAACATCATCGAATATTGAGTCGTCAGGGGCTCTTACATGAACAATATTTGCATATCCATTTTTATATATTACAACGGGTTTGTTTTTAAACGACAATAATTCAATTGGCATCATATGCCAAACGTATATTATATATTTTACTTTTGGCCTTATAGTCCCAATTTTAATTATACTATTAAAGGTTCCTTCTATTTCTTTTTTATCTGGAGTTATAATTCTGGCATAAGCATCGTTAAAAGGTGTATTTATAGTCACATTTTCGGCATCCATCATTCCAATGTTTTCGATTATTATTGTTGTAAGATAATTATTGATTAATTTTTCATTTTCTATAAATGATTTATAAATATTTGTATCCTTTACTGAAGCATTAGGATTAATAACAATATATTCAGGAGGTAATATATAATCTGTAGAATAGTAAATTGCTTTTAGGTTAACATTGTTTTTAGGAAAATGATCAATTATTATAATAACAAAAGCAATGATTCCTACTATTGCAGATAATTCGATGATTTTTTTCATCATTTAATTTTCCTTTTATTCCAATCCTATCGCCTTATTTGCGTTCCTGGTCGCTTCCCGGACATCGTTATTTGAATATTTCAAATAGATCAGGGTGCTCGCAATGGACGTATGCCCCAGGACCCTCTGCACCTGGACAATGTTCAAACCATTATTAAGCAATTCTATTGCTCGGGTGTGCCTCCATGTATGGGGATGGGCCTTTTTACGCTCGATCCCTAATTTTTTGCAGTCCTTTATCATCATTGACTGTACTGATTGAGTAGATACATGGCCTTCAAGGTGAGCCTTCGCAAATATGAAATCTTCATTATCAAGCCCCAATTCCCTTTGATACAATAGAATCAGATTTTGAAGTTTTTCAGAAATGGTAAGCACCCGTGTTTTCCGCATGCTCCGCTGCTTAGATGTCCGGATCTTCACGGACGACATTTCAAAATTGATGTCCTTGATTTTAACGTCCAGGGCCTCGCTTATCCTGGCCGCCGTTTCAAAGAGGAAAAGATAAATGAATTTATAATATTTTTCTGCCCTGTTTATGAGGGGCTTATACTCGCTTTCGTAGAAGTAAGAAATTTCTTCATTATCGTAATAACTTTTCTTTTCGTATTCAATTTCATTTTCCGTGATTTCTTCCTGGAAAATTTCGAGTGTTGTGTCCATTTCAGACCTCTTTTTATTGTGTGGTTAAATACTATTTAGCCATACATGATACCCTTTTTAGTGCAAATTGCACAATAAAATGATAAAGAAATTTCAGGATTATTTGATAAAAAGAGGGGTCATGTTGGTAAAATAAACTGTTTTACCAAGCACGGTTTTTATAGAATTTTTTATTTTGACGAGGACACTGATGCAATTTTTTTATGAGATTGACATATAAGACAGGTACAAGAATTATCAGTAAAATGTCTTATTCCAACACAAACACCATTTTTTTTATCGGCTCTTTTAAATATTTTATCAAACAAATTGGTTTCATGATTTTCTAAATATCTTCGTAACCCATAGCTGCATACATCAGCTATCTGTATCATACTTGTAAGTTCGGAATTTACAAATAAGGGCGTTTCAATAATATGCGATACTCCTACCCATAAAGTGCCATGCTCATGAAAGCTTTTCATAAGCGCTGTGTGTTTTTTAGAAACTGTTTCGTTATTATCGTGTATTAATATGCCGTAACGGGGGACAGTAATACAAGTACTTAAATATTTTTCAAAACGAGACACTAATTGTTCAAGAGCCTGTTCATCCACACTTCTTTTTTGAGCTGAAGGATTAAACAATATCTTGTTTATACATTCGGCAAATAATCTCACATGTCCCCAATTAGATATTTTATCCGCAATTTCATTCATGAAATTGAGCCTCTCCGAGTATGACAGGTGTATATAAGCTTGTGTTTTCTGATAATTTTTTTTGGTTTGATGATAAGCTTTTTTATCTTTTAGTTTTTGGAGTCTGTATAATTCAGTTTTTCTATAGCTTTCAACTTCATTCCTTCTTTTTATCAGGGATAAAGCATCAAAATTCTTGATCAAAATTTGTTCATGGTATTTCCGAAGTATCCATGCTGTATGGATTTCTGCATCTTTTAAATTATATTTATTTTTTACGAGGTTTATTTCATATTCACAATCTTTCCAATTTTCAACCGGAATAGCCAATCCTGATAATATGTAATGAGAAGTGTTTCCTGGAATATCTGGTGTACCAGATTCATCAACATAACATAAATACATTGATATTATCCCCAAACAAAAAAAAAGCGACTGGAGATGGGGTATTAAATACCCCTCGTGGAGACGCTTGGCGACTCCTTCCAGACGCATTAAAATTATCGATTATTTTGTAAAACAAGTCAAGTGTTTCCAAAAATATATTTTTCAAGTGAAAAAGCCCGTTAAAACAATATTTTACCCTAAGTCCGATAATTCAGGAAGTATTGCATTAAACGATTCCAAGCCTTTCTTGATTACTATGGAAGGGAAGATGTTTCGAATTAATATTGGAGTTGTAACGTTTGGCTTGGATGAAATAATATTTATCCATCATAAATTATCCCCGAATCCCCGTTCCTTCCTGATCTGTGCAATCTGCGCAATCTGCGGTTCCGCCCGCCCCCCCTTTGCGCTCTTTGCGTCTTTGCGGTGATGCCTTCCCAACTGCATCACCCCTACCGATACTTGATTTTTTTAGGGGTGTTTTTTAATATTTGTTGAAAGAAAAAATTAGTCGCTTTCAATCCGCTCATTTTAAAAGAGCATTAAAGGAGTATTTTATGGGTGAAAAAAATAAGGGCGTTAAAGAAACAAAAAAGCCGGCGCTGAAAAGCCTTAAAGAAAAAAGAAAAGAGAAAAGAGAGAAAGAGAACAATAAAAATATCTGACCGCGTCCGTACCGGTCAGGCTTTGATATCCACCATACTGCCGGTTTTTTCCTTGAGCATTGTCGGTTTCTGATCAGGCGGCTTCGCCTCTTCCTGCTTTCTTGCCCTTGCATCTTCTTCGGATTGGGCTGCTCTCCTTTGTTCGATAGCTTCCATTTCCTGCTTTTGTTTCTGGGCAGTGGTGATGTCGTTGTTTTGAATTGATATAGCCATAAAACCTCCCATTGCTTGCTTGTATGCCTGTATTCAATATAATTTCTTTCCATTATTATGTCAAGAGGAACCCTTGCCGGCTGTTTGTACAGAAGGCATGTATTTTGTATAATTAACAAAAGAGGCATTAATTATGGATTTCCGAGAGCCTGTCCGGGAAGACCTGGAAGCGATCAATATCCTGCTGGAAGCATCTTTCAGCAGGATTTATGCCTGGTTTGCCAAAAAGAGTTTTTCGAACCTTCAAAATTCCATTATTGCCGAAGTGGAGGGGGGAAGGATAATCGCGGCGATAAATTACAGGATACTTGAACAGGATAGTACAAAGATAGGCTATCTTTACTACCTCGCCGTTCAGGATGAATACAGGAGAAGAGGAATAGGCAGGGAACTCGGCCTCAGGGCGATAAGCTCCATTGAAAAAGAATACGGACCGCTCGATATTTTCGCCGCGGTGGAAAAGAAAAACACTCCCTCAAGGGAGATGTTGAAAAGCCTTGGATTCAAGCCTTTGAGCAGGGCCGGCATCAAAAAGAAATTCGGAGCCGGGCAGCCGGCAATAAAGAGGGAGATGAACCTTATGCCATGGGAAGACCTTTTTGTATTAACCCCGCCCCTTGCCGGGAATTAAATCCTGCATTCAGCGATGCATTTCGTCCCCTCAGCGCTTTTTTCAATCCTGAATGTTCCCCCGTACTGGTTGATGACGACATCAATGAATTTATAGCCGAACCTGCCTTTTTCCGGCATTTCATCATCCGAGGCCCCGTTATTCGTTACAGCTATTCCAACGATATCGTTTTCTTTTGAGACTGAAATCTCTAATCTTCCATTTAACCTGCCCTTAAAAGAATATTCCAGCGCTACGGCAATAAGCTCGCTCATGACAATACCCATTACTGATGCGAATTTAGATTTAAGAATAAAGTCCCCGATCTTTTTTAGAATGGCGATTTTTCCGTTATCAGGGAATAACGATACCATCTTATCAATCAATTTACCGGAAAAGTATTTCATCGAAACATCGCTGTAATCATCCGATTCCAGAAGAATTTCATAAACGATCCTGGTTCTCTTTGTCCGGGAAATAATTTCCTCCAGGATCGATACGGCTTCGGGAATTTTTAAGGCCTGCATATGAAGGTCAAGCAGAACCTCGATTGAAACAATATTGTTTCTCATCCTGTGATAAACTTCCTGCAGCGCTATTTCAGTCTCTTTCCGCCCTGTTATATCGAGCCGTATGAAATAGGCCGCCAGGATTTCCCCTTTTACATTACGTATCGGGACGCCGTAGACAAGTTCCCTGCAGATTGTCCCGTCTTTTCTGACAATGATCCTTTCCTCTCCGTCGATCCCGTTTCCCGCCAGCACCCTTGCCAGAGGAAGTTCCGAAGCTTTTGAAATATTGCCATTTAGGTCGAAATTTTCATAGGACGGCTTATAATCCCTGAGTGAAGTGCCGACGTAGGACGGTTCATCATCAATGCCCAGGAATTTACGGCATGATGGATTAATGATCCTGAAAATCATTTCAGGCATGCTTATAAGAGTCATTGGGACAGGTGACTGTTCAAATGTTTGTTCAAGAAGGATTTTTGAGTTTAAAAGCTCATCCTCTTTTTCCCTTTCCTTCTGTTTAGCTTCAAAAAGCCTGAACGCCATTTTTATGCTTGCCAGAAGAACTGTTTCCCCTGAATTTTTGACTATATACCCGTATGAGGTTATTCCCTCGGTTTTTTCGACAATATCCTGTTCTGTATGGCTTGATAGGAAAACAACCGGTACATCCCTTTTTTCAAGTATCAGCACAGCCGCATGGGTTCCGTCCATTCCGTTCCCCAGATTGATGTCCATAAGTACAAGATCGATATGAGCGGCATTGCGGATAGTTTCCACAGCTGTTTCACCTGAATATGCTGTTATGACTTTGTATCCGCTTTTTTCAAGAATAAATTTTTCAGACAGAGAGATAAGCATTTCATCTTCAACCAGAAGGATGGATTTTTTATCCGATGCGCTCATACCCCCCCTATTCGTTCTCCCTCTCGATAACATTGGTTTCCTTGAGGAAGAATGTAAACATTATACAGATTATCATCAGGGATATCATCACGATCATAGGAAGCGTCATTGATCCGGTTGACGGCGACTTTAAAAGATCCATGCCGAATATGAAGGCAATTCCGGATACCTGCCCCATCATCATCAGGACTCCGGTTGATGTGCCGCCCGGAGCCGGATATGATATCTCGGCACCGTATTGAAACCCGATAGGCGCCGTGCTGAGAAGAAAAAATCCTAAAACAGCCGATGAAGCCAGGATTACCGGATAGCTTGTTGAAAAAGCGATCCCGAGAAGGCCGGGAACCGATCCGGCTACGGCTAAAAGGATAAAACGGGAACGGTTCTTCAATTTGTCGGAAAGCATCGGAACTACTGCAGAACCGACGATGCCGCTGGCTACCATGATCCCGCCCATTATGCCCGCCTGCTCCGAAGAGAAACCTCTCGGTTTCACGACTTCCTCAAGCCAAGTGGCTAGGGCGTTAAATGCGCCCAGGCCTATAAAAAATATAAGCATCAGGAAAATGAACTCTCTTTTGGCTAATAATTTTCTCAATCCGTCGAAAACAAGAGTCTTTTCATCCTGTTCGAGATTGCTCTGGGGAGTGGGAGGGTTCTCCCTCGCGGTGAATAAAAAGAACAGGGCGCCTGCCGCTGCCGCGACTCCATAGATAAGAAGCATACCCTGGATCCCGTAGCCTCTATAGAGATAAGGCGTTAAAGTCAGGCCTACGATAATTCCCGCATAAGCGCCCAGCCATGCAAGGCCGCCGGCTGTCGCCCTCTCTCCGATCGGGAACCATTTGGAAGAAACGCGTGTGACGGCGTTAATTATCAGGGGCTGCGCCAGGGCTATGCCCATCTGGCAGACAAAGACAATAATAAAATTTCCGGCGAAAATACCCCTGAGAAGGCCGAATACGCCTGTGATCACAGCCCCGAGACCGACGGCAAACCTGAAGCCGAATGTGTCTATCAGCCATGAACAGGGTATCGACACAAATACAAAAGCGATCATAAATACCATCGATAAAAGACCGATGCTGATTTCAGAAACATTATAAAATTTTGCGGCCTCAACCGTTATATTGGCAAAGTTTATCCATAGAAGCTGCTGTAATGCCATTAAAATCATATAGCCGAAGAGGATAACCCACCTGTAATGATATGCGACGATCTTTTTGCCAGCCATTCTAAATTACCTCCGTCAAAACATAGTCGAATAAGGTTATTATTGTAATCTTTTGATAAAAATATTTCAATACTTGTCATAATCTTTTATAGTTGATATTATTAAACATCCGGAGGAGGAAATGCCTTTTGTCGAAATACCCGGTATGTCCGGTCTGGTTTATGCCCCTGAAAGGGGAAAAGAGAAAAAAAAGCATGCCTGTGCGGACTGCTACGGATGCCGTTTCTGCAGCGATGAAAGGTGCCGTATGTGCCTTAAGAAGGCCGGATGCGCCGGATGCATCTCACATCCGGCGCTTGACAGGATTCCGGATAAGGATTAGATTTTATTGATAGATAAAAAGAGGTTCAAGGGTATGATTATTTCCCCGGTGCAGCAGCCCATGGATATCTCTATGAATCCTGTTTTGAAGGATCAGATAAAGGCGGATGAAGCCAGGCTCGATTATGAGAAAACCAGGGCGGCAGAGCCTCCTCCTCCCCCGCGGAATAACGTGCCTCCCGGTATGGAGCTTCTCGGGTCGAATTTCGATAAAACCGTTTAAGCTATGCTGCTGATATAATGAGCATTATTATTAGAGCCTGGTAGCAGTATAGCGATATGGAAAAGATCCCGGAATTTGATGTTTTTTCCGGCTTAAGTGCATATATTAAAAATAAAGTTATAATAGCGCCATCCGAAAGTATCAGGATTGAATCCCTGATAACGCCCGAAACCGCTCCGGAAAAAAGAAACAAAAGCGATGCTCCGGCTGTCGCGGCAAGCGTTAAAAAGATAGAGGGGCGGCCCGCATTTAAAGGCGGGAAACCGGCGGACAGGTATTCATCCCTGTAGAGCAGATTAAGCAGAAGAAAATGCGGTATCTGCCATAAATACAAAAAGAGGGCAACAGTCGATATCACAGGATCAGTGAGAAAGCCTCCGGCGGCTGTCCAGCCGATAAGGGGTGCGATTGCTCCTGAAAGGGCCCCGGCAAGAAACGCATAAGGGGCGATCCTTTTTAAAGGCGTATATAAACAGTTATATATGATTATAGATACGGCGCCTGATATTGCCGGTACGGCGGATTTAAAAAAGTAAAGCAGCAGGAAAAACCCGGCAGAACCGAGCAAGAAAGCGGTAAAAAATGCGGCGCAGGTTTTAAGCCTTCCCGAAGGGATCGGGCGGTTTTTAGTTCTCGGCATTAGTGCGTCCGTACGCCATTCCTGGATCTGGTTAATGGCGGAAGCGCAGGCAGAAAGCAGGAAGACCCCGGTGAATACAAGCAGGGTCCCCGCGTCTAACCTGCGGCATCTTATAAAATAACAAGCTGCGGAGCAGAATGCCACCGAGGCGCAAAGCCTGTACCTGATAAGTCCAATAATATTCACTTCAGATTTTTGAGATATTTGATAATATCGTCGATCTCAGCATCGGAAAGCACGCCTCTCCCGGAAGGCATTATATTTGGAAAACCTTCTACTACATCGGCTCCCGGATTGATTATATGTTTCTCTAAATAAGCATCGTCAACGACTATTACCCTTGTAACACCGGCTGTAACTACAGTCTCGTTTTTGCCGTATATTCCGTTGAGGGGCGGCCCTGTCATTGTGACTCCTTCCAGCGAATGGCAGGAAATGCAGCCCCGTTCCCTGAGAAGGTTATACCCGGGGGGCATACCTTCCTCCTGCGTTTTGCCTGTCAGGCTTATTTTACCGCCGGCTAACCATGTATCGAACTTTTCCTGTGAAACGACTATAAGCTTGGCAAGCATCTGGGAATGCTTCAAACCGCAGTATTGCGAGCATAAAATGTCGTATGTCCCGGGAACGGACGCATTGAACCAGGCTTCCGTTTTTAGCCCGGGCAGCGTATCCTGCTGGATGCGGAAAGCCGGGACATAAAACCCGTGAATGACATCGTCGGAACTCAGCTCGCACCTTATATTTTTATTGATGGGGACAATCAGATCGGGGCTCCTGGTTCCGTTATCATATTCGAAAAGCCAGGACCATTGCCTGGCATGGACCTTGACAGTCATCGAATTTGAAGGTGAACTCCGGAGATATGTAAATCCCGTCAGCCCGTAATAAAACATAGTCAGCATTATCAGCGTTGGAATGATAACCCAGGCAGCCTCCATCAAAATATCCCCATGGAGTTCCTCAGGCACCGGATTTCTCGAGCTCCTGTACCTCACGAGAAAATACGCCATGAAGAATACTATCAGGAAAAACATGAGAAGGGATATCGCTAATATATAAATCAGGGCTCCGTTTACTTCAACAGCCGATGTCGACATATTTTTTAATCCCCCTTACCTGACGGCAACATCCGTATATGTCAGGCCTATAAAAATCGCCAGCACTATTAAAGCTAAAGGAATAACAAGCTTGATCAAAGTAACTTTCTCAAAGAGCAGGTGCATGAAAAAGAGGAGGACAAGGGCGGATTTAACCGCCGCTATTGAAAGCACGATGATAATGCCTGTCTTTCCAAGGTTTAAACCAGCCGTTGTGACTGTCAGGGCTGTGAAAAGCACAAGGGCTGCCCAGATAGTAATATAAGTTTTAATGCCGGCCTCCCGGACCTTCTTGTCTTCCATTGGCAACTCCTACGAAATCAGGTAAAAAAGCGGGAACAGGAATATCCAGATTATATCGACAAGATGCCAGTACAACCCTGAGTTTTCAAAATATACCGAACCTTCACCAAACCTGCCCTGCTTGAGGAATACAAGCATGAAGGATAACACGCCTATTCCGATGATCACATGAAGTGCGTGAAGCCCTGTCATCATAAAATACAGGCCAAAATACAGAATCTCTCCCTTAGGCAGGCTCATAAGATGCGCAGCCCCGGGATAAAGCCCATGTTCGAACTTCTCCCCCCACTCGAAAGCTTTTACAGCAAGAAATGTAAAAGCCATCAGCAATGTAAGGAGAATAAATAAACCCGCCTTTTTATCCTGCCTCTTTTTCTGGAAATAAACTGCAAGAGCTATGAAAAGGCTGCTCGTGATGAGAACAATTGTGTTCATCGTCCCGGCAAAACGTGAAAGCTCAAGAGCGGCGTTATGAAAATCCTGGGCATGTTTATACCTGTACATCGAATAAAGAAGGAATAGACCCCCGAAGAGCATAACCTCTGTCGAGATGAAAAGCCACATTCCGAGCTTTCCATCGGACTTTTTTCTCTCAGGCATCACTTGCCCCTCTTGAAATCGGAGAAATCGTAAGGACCCTTTGTAATAAGGGGCACTTCCCTGAAATCCTCGGTTTCAGGCGGTGATGGAAGGCTCCATTCAAGGGTCGCCCCCTCCCATGGGTTCGACGGGGCCGGGCCGCCGGCAAAGACCCCGCGAATCAGGTTGTAAGCCATAAGGATAAACCCCGCCACCATTATAAAAGCGCCGATGCTGGCTATCGTATGCAGGGATGCATACTGCGCCGGATAATCGTAATAACGCCTGGGCATTCCCTCCCAGCCGAGTATGAACATTGTAAAATAAAATACATTGAAGCCGGCGAACATTATCAGCCATGAAACACTGGCCGTTGCCTTGTCGTACATTTTTCCGCACATCTTCGGAAGCCAGTAATGGAAAGCCGCGAACATCCCGAAACCCATCCCCCCGAATATCACATAATGGAAATGCGCGACTACAAAATAGGTGTTATGGAGGTGCTCATTTGCCGAAAGGGCCCCGATGAGAAGGCCTGAAAGGCCGCCTATGGTGAACAGGAAAATAAAAGAGAGCGCGAAGAGAAAAGGAGGCTCGATCCTTATTGAACCCTTGTACATGGTTGCAAGCCAGTTGAAAACCTTTATCGCGCTCGGGACAGCCACGATAAAAGTCAAAAGGGAAAATATTATCCCGGCAAGGTCGCTCTGGCCGCTGACATACATATGGTGTCCCCAGACTAGGGACCCGAAGGCCGCTATCGCAATGCTTGAAAAGGCTATCATTTTGTATCCGAAAATATTTTTTCTCGAAAATACCGGGAAAATATCCGACATCACTCCCATAGCCGGCAGTATCATTATATATACGGCAGGATGGGAGTATATCCAGAAGAGGTGCTGGTAAAGGAGCGGGTCGCCTCCTTTAACCGGGTCGAACACACCTATTCCGAAGATCCTCTCTATAAGAATGAGTATCATCGTTATGCCTATTATGGGGGTCGCAAGTATCTGAACCCATGCTGTCGAGTAGAATCCCCATACCGACAGCGGCATCTTAAAAAATCCCATGCCCGGCGCCCTGAGCTGGTGGACTGTCGAGACAATGTTGATGCCTGTAAGGATCGAAGACATTCCTAAAACGAAAACGGAAAAAGTGGCTAAGGGCACATTAACGGCCGTCCTCAGGCTGAAAGGGACATAGAAAGTCCAGCCTGTATCCACCGCCCCGCCGCCGGTAAATACGGATACGAAAACAAGCACAGCCCCTGTAAGAAAAAGATACCATGTGAACAGGTTCAGCCGGGGAAACGCCATATCATTGGCGCCTATAAGAATCGGCAGGAAGAAATTCCCGAAAATTGTCGGAACGGCTGGTATAACGACCAGGAATATCATAATGATGCCATGCAGAGTGAACAGGGCATTATATTGCTGGGCCGTCATTATGTGCATACCAGGTATCATGTTAAGCCGCATAAATACGCCGAAAAATACGGCTGTTGTAAAGAAAGACATGATCAAAACAAGGTAGAGTATTCCAATCCTTTTATGGTCCGTCGATAAAATCCAGCCTAATATTCCCGGAAGTTTCCCTTTATCGGAGTAATATGGAACATATTCCTCAGCATCTATCGGCACAGTTCCCTCCTATTGCCCGGCCCGCCTCTTCCTTCCTGAAAGGACAAGGTAAATTACAAAAACTCCTATTATTCCAAAAATGACTGTCGCGCTGACCCTGAGAATATTAAAAACATAAGCATGGCTTGCGGGATCATAACTGAAGCAGAAGCGTATCACCCTTGCGATAGTCGGGCTGACTGTGCCGCTTGAAGCTTCCATAAGGGAAACTTTCAGGTCCATCGGCAGAATTTCTGCGCCGATGATATATCGGACGATCTTGCCGTCAGGAGATAAGATAATGCAGCCGACCGGATGATTGAATTCATTCCCGGCCCGGGCATAGCGGAAACCCGCCGCGTCCGTTATCTTTTTTATCGAATCGGATCCTCCGGTCAGGAAATGCCATTTTTCCACGGGATACGGCGCTTCTATGGCTTCATAGGCGATATTCTTCTGTTTCAGGGAATCGGCCGGGGTTTCCCGGTCATCGAAAGATATCGTCACAAGATTGGGGACGGTTTCAGGCTTAAGGGCAAAAGGCCTCAGCGCAGCAGCAAGGCCGATGAGGAGGTTATCGCAGGCGTTGGGACACCTGTAGTAAACTAATGTCAGGACAGTCGGACCCTTGACCACGTCTCCGAGCTTTACAGCCTTTCCCGTTTCGCTGACAAAGGGCAGGTCGAGCGGGATATACCCGCCGGGTTTTTCTTCAAATCCGACAATGCCCCCGGCATCCGGGAAACCGGAAATGATAAAAACAAAAAGAAGCACAGGTATAAGAAATGCAACTCTCATAAACGCCCCAGTTTATTTAATAATCAGGCCGCGCCCGTATATTATTGACGAGCCGAAATACCCGAGACCGAGAACACAGAAAAAAGCTATTATATAAAGAATAGCCATTGTAATGGAATGAACCTTGATCTCGCTGCCAATGATAATTCCTGTGCCGAGCACTATCAGCAGTATCGAAGCCAGGACAATTTTAATCTTTATGGGCGTGAAAAGGGCCGCATGATAAAAATGGATCCAGTCGATAACTCCGAGCAGGATCGTGGGAAAAGCAAAGATGAACGCAAGGATGGATACATGGCGCGCGGTAAGTATGTAATTCTTCTGTTTGAAATAATAAGCGCATAAAAAAAATACGAGAGCCCCGACCGTCAGGCCGATAGGCATGTGAGTGATGGGAGGGTGGAGAGGATCGCTGTATCCCATTTTTAAAAGGAATTGAAATAGCTGATCTATCATTACAACCCTCCCCGTCAGAATTTAACTATTAATTTATCTGTTAAAGTAAAAAGAGGCGCGAGATTTGTCAATAGTATTTTCATTTTTTTGTATTTTCATTTTTATTTTACCTGGTTTCTAATAAGAAAGGCCCCGCTTTTTAAAGCGGGACCTTAAGGGGGTTATTTGGGGAAAACTATAAAGCTATTTGTCTTCATCGCCGTTATCCATTTCCCTGTGCATTCTCTGCCTGTCGAAACTGTTAAAATGTTTCGCTAGGCTGTCAAGATCGGCTCCGCCGCTTGCGAGTTTCTGGATGTAAGCGTCAGCAGCCTTGTCGATATCGCTGTCAAGGCCGTCCCTTAAAACGCGGATCTTTGCCAGGACGTCCCTGTCGATCTGCCTGATGGCAATCCTTGTCCCGTTGAGATCCTTAAGGGCCTGTATAATATCTTTAGACACTGTCTTATCGCTGTCAAATTTCTTGAACAGCGACTTTAAACTTTCCATCGATAACCTGGACTTTTCTTTCAGGGGTATCTTTTTTTCAGCAGCATCGAGCCTGGCCTTTTGAACGTTGACATGGAATGTTTCCATGGTCGTCTCAAGGTTGAGCTTTTCCACTATTGCATGCATTTCAGGGGGCATCATCCCGCGATGGTCGAAATGCCCGTCTCCGCGTCCGTCTCCCGGCCCGTCGAACATCTGGGAAAAACCGGCCGAGTAGAGTGCCGCCACAGCCGCTATGCCTGATATGTAAGCGGATATCCTTTTCATAACACACCTCCAAGCGGTTATTTAAGTATTTTATATTACAATAAGTGCGGCATTTAAAAAAAGGATGCTTTGATATTAACTAAATTTGCAATACGCCTGAGGTTTTTCATTGTCATGAGCATTGTTAAATAGTATAATATTACTGGAGGGCTTTATGAAAATGAGAAAACTCGGACGGAGCGGTCTCGAGATAAGCGTGATAGGCCTGGGAACATGGGCAATAGGGGGCGCCGACTGGCGTTTTTCATGGGGGCCCCAGGATGACGAACAATCGGAAAAAACAATTTTAAAAGCCCTGGATCTCGGAATAAACTGGATAGACACGGCTGCCGTATACGGCCTGGGCCACGCCGAAGAGATTGTCGGCAAGGCTTTGAAGGGGATGAAGAAAAAGCCCATTATTGCCACAAAATGCGAAAGAGTATGGGATAAAAAGGGAAATATCGCCGGAAACATGAAAAAAGAAAGCATAAAACACGAGGCGGAAGCCAGCCTTAAACGCCTTGGCGTAGAGGTTATCGACCTTTATCAGATACACTGGCCGGAACCCGATAATGAAATCGAGGAGGGCTGGCAGGCAATAGCGGACCTTGTGAAAGAGGGTAAAGTAAGATACGGGGGCGTCTCGAACTTTAATGTCTCTCAGTTAGAAAGGGCCGAAAGTATCTTTCCGGTGACAAGCCTCCAGCCGCCTTACAGCCTGATAGTCCCCGATATCGAAAACAATATACTGGGCTACTGCGGAAATACAAATACCGGCGTGATAGCATACAGCCCCATGTACAAAGGACTATTGACCGGAGGCTTCACCGGGCAGCGGGCTGAAAATCTCCCGGAAAACGATCACAGGCGTTTCGACAGGCATTTTCTCGAGCCTGAGCTTTCGATAAACCTGACATTCGTCAATAAGCTTTCCCGGATAGCCGAAATGTCCGGAAGGACTGTTTCCCAGCTTGCGATCGCATGGGTGCTCCGCCGTCCTGAAGTCAGCGCCGCTATTGTAGGCGCGCGCCGTCCGGAACAGATATCTGAAACTTATCAGGCATCGGACTGGTCGCTGGACGAAGCCGTGCAGGCGGAAATCGACCTCCTGATCAAGGAAAGGCAGGATGCCGTTAAAAAATCACTTTGACCTGCTCCTGAAAATCCGCCCGCTCGTTTCCTGTATAAAATCGAGCATTTCAAGAGCAGGTTTATAGATATAAAAATAGTGGAATTTAGGGGACTTCTCGGTTTCCCTGACTTCTTTAAAGGTTCCCCTGAAGGCGGCTATCAGAACTGTCCTGAGAACCGCGGAGAAAAGAAAAACTATAGTGAAACCGTTAAAAATACTAAGCGAAAATTTATTTCTCAAAAGGAAATCCGCTATTGCCCCTCCCGCCGCTGCGCCGAGGAAAAGGCACAGAGTATTGAGCATATTGAAATATGACATGATCTTTGATATATTTTCCTTTCTGACAGCGTCAAAAATAAAATTGCTTGTCGCAAGGTTCACACCCGCCCAGACGAAGCCGCTGAATACCTGCAGGACAATCATCATATAAACATCCCTTACAAGCGCCCAGCCGAGCCCCACTATCGGAAGAGCAAGGGAGGATATTATGAGAACCCTGTAACTGCCGTATTTATCAGACAAAGGCCCCCAGTAAGTCATAAAAATAAATGAACTTATCGCTCCCGCCATCATTACAGCCGTGAACTGGAGATAGTTCATGTGAACAGTCTGAAGAAAATACACGGGCAGTATCGGGCCTACCATATTGGTTGAAAATGTTATCAATATGCTGAAGAACACGAAGCGTCCGAAATTAGTGGTGAAAAGTTTAGTTAAAAATATGTAAAATTTGAATGTATGGCTTTCTTCTGTGACTTTCATCGGCGGTTCGTACTGCCTCTTAAGAAGAAATGCGCTTGAGAACCTGGAGGCAAAACCCGCTATGAGGAGAAACCCGAAAGCGGCTTCTTCCAGGTTATTTTTCCTGGCCGTATAAAGGATGATTCCTGCAAATGTTATCGAAAGGAGCTGGGCGATCCCCATGAAGCGGTTCCTGATCCCCCAGTATTCACCCCTGACCTTATTGGGCATGAGGTCATGCATCCATGAAAGCCAGCCCGGACTCCCGAAATTTGAAGCTGTAAGTCCCATGCAGTAAAAAATTACGACAAACCAGGGATTCCTGGTTAAAGCCGTGACAACGAACATCAGGACCCACGATGAGGCATGGATGATATTGCATATTATGCAGAGCAGCTTCCGCTTTTTCATCCAGTTAATAAATCTTGCCCCGGCAAGCTGTGAAAGCCCAATGCCTAACTGCCCGAAACCTGTGATAAGGCTGACCTGGAAAACAGAAGCCCCGAAAAGAAGGGCAAAAGGAACTATGAAGTTTTCAGCAAGTCCGAACATGACTGCCCAGACTATCCCGTCTAGGTTTGAATAGTACAGTCCCCGCCTGATATCCTTGTTGTCAATCTTAGCCAGAAAAGTCCGGAAAGACATTGAAAATATCCCCCCTCCCCCGGCATATTATAGCCTTTTAGTTGTTAAATGCCAAATTCTAATATAATGCTGGCAGACCAGTCCTGGCCTAAAAGCCTGAATTCGGAGTAGGGATCGCCGAAGTCGAAATTGAATTGCCCCGTCAGGGTCACATTGTCCCAGCCGCTGTAGGACGCCTCGAATATTTCCATTCCGCTCAGGTCCTCGAGGTTCAAGATTGTTATCCATGAAAGCCCGAGCTTTTCCGAAGGAGGATTGGAAACCCTGATGAAGGCATAATCCTGGCAGACATCGAGTATGCTGTTTGTGCCGGCAAAACTCATCAATGAACCTATGTTGCCTATGTTAAGAGGATTGGAAGGCTGGTTATCGTAGGCAGACCTGAAATTCCGCATAGAATTCCTGATATTCTGCCACTGGTCGTAATTATACCCCATCATGTTATAATAATATTCGAACATAACCGAAAAAGCTTCCCCGTTGTAAGTCGCTCCTAATATCGCCTGGTATACGTTGCTGACCGTATTTTCCGTATCCGAGAGCTGGGGGGAGTATATGTTCTGCATCAGAACAGGGTCGAAACCTGTAACTATCTGGTTGGTCTCAAATCCGAACCTGGTTATATCCTGCAGGTAAGCGCCTTCTGCATGAACTTCGAAATAGTCGCCTATTGTCGTGGAAATATTCGCCCCCATGCGCCATATGGTATCGTATGAAACTGCTAAAGCCGTGTCTACCCCTGAAATATCCACGGAGTAGCGAAGCTCCTCCTGCGCTGCCTGGGCGCTTGATAAATATGCCGTTGTGTTATTTGTAAAATCGAGCTCCGGTATATAGGAGAAGCCTATGATACCAAGATCTGAATACAAGTCGAGATTGCCCATGAAGCGCCCCTCTGAAAACTGCTGGTCGTAGGATTTATTTTGAGAAATGTCATTATAGCTGTTCATCAAGAAATCAATAGGAAAAGCGATGAAGCAGACGCTCTGGGTTATTTTTTTCTTCCCAGCATCGGCGAATATGTTCCAGAAATGGAAGGAGGCGTAAGCCTCCGTCAAAAGATTGGTATATGGGGAGTTTGTAACAACCTGCAGATAGCCTATATCGGAAGCCTGCAGCGACCAGTCTCCCGATTTCCACCTTCCATCCATGTAGTATTTCAAGTTCCCGGTCAATCCGCTGAAACTTCCGAATATATTGCCCGGATTGAGGACCGGATTAAACGAAGCGAATGATTCGGTATTGTAGACCTTTACATCATAAGTAAACGCACCGCTGTTCGTCTGTTCTTCACCGGATGCAAGACCTGCGGTAATGATAAGGAATGCTGCAAGCAAAACCAAGGCCCTCATAAACTCTCCTTTTTTACATCCTCTGGAGATATTCCTTGTTGAAATACATGTCCTCCACCTCGGCGGGTTTAAGAATGACATTTTCAATCGTAGTATAATTATCCTTGATTATCTCGTCATAGATGGTGGTCTTTGTAATGACATTTTTGCCGTCGAAATCCTTCAGCCCGCTGTAAAAAGCGGTTTTCAGCTTTTTGCCGCTCAGGGCAAAAAATTCCGCTTTCACCGGGTAAAATGTTTCCTTTTCCACCCATAACACCATGCTGTGATAGGTTGCTCCGCTTCTTTTAGCGGACAAAAGAAGCTTATAGCAGCTTCTATTTTCAGAATTTATGTCAGCGGCTGTTTCCTCCCCGCCCATGACGGCGCTGTAATCATAGTCGAACCTGACCTTTACGACATCCCCGTTCGAAGCCTGCCCTAAAAGCCTCTGGGACGCCGTGAGACGCACGGGTTTTTTAGTATCGGGGAGAAAAATCCACATGTCGTCCTTTATCATAAGGATCTTTCGCCCCTTCATATTAACCGGTTCGGTGTAAGCTACCATGGATTTATCGAGCCCTTTTACAAAACCCGTCAAAGTGGCATTGTCGGATAAAACTCCCTTGCGGTAGTCCTCCATCCGGATAGTCATTTCGAAATTTGTGGCCACAGACCTGTTTCCATCTACATTCTGCAGGATTTCCTGGGCGCTGATCGAATACACCCGCTGGCTGAGCGTCAACAGGCCGAAAATCATGATTATGACAATTTTCTTCATAAAAATCTCCCTTGTTTTTTATAGATTTTCTATATCCACCGGAGCGCATCGGTAATTACCATCCGCGAGGCCTTGAGTGCCGGATAAATGACTGCGGATACCGATAAAACTACAAATATTACAAAAAAAGTTAAACAACCGGTTATATCCGGATTTATCAATGCCACGTATCCCTTCGAGTTTCCCGGGGGCGGGGGCATGGGAATGCCGCCGGAAGTATTGATCAGCTGGGCAATTAAAGCGCCGGTAATCATACCCAGGATGCTTCCTAAGACACCTAACAGAAAGCTTTCCGAGATAAATATATTTATAACCTTCATCCTTGTAGTTCCCAGGGCGCGGATCGTGCCGATTTCACGTATCCTCTCAAAAAGCACCATGTTCATCGTATTTGCCACGGCGAATATTACAATTGCGAATATTATCAGCATTGCCACGTTAAAGGAGGAGCTGAAAAAATCCCTGGCGACATAGTAATACGGAACAATCTGGTCCCACCGCCTGTATTCGAGGCCGGCTTTGTCGCAGATATCTTTGATCAAAGGTTCGGTTTTTTCTACATCCTCGGTTTTCACTAACATTACGGCAAGGGTATCGATTGAATTCGAGACATCGAGCAGTTTCTGTATAGTGCCCAGATTAGCAAGGGCGTAAACATTGTCGTATTCCGCCACCTGGCTCTGCACAATCCCTGTAATATTAAAATCGACTGCATTGACGCTTCCGTCCTTCATCGATACTATAATCGTGCATGGGTCGCCTGCCCTGGCGGATATGCTCCTGGCCAGCCCGCTGCCTATTGTCAGCCCGTAAACATTGGTTTCCTCGAGGGCAACCCCCTCATTATGAGACGCGAATGTAGTGAATTGCGCCTCGTCTTCAGGCTTCCCGGCGGTTCCGAATACGATGCCGCTTTTGTCGACGCTGGTCATCATGCCCTGGAACCGGAGCCGCGGGGTTACGATCTTCATTCCGGGTATCGAGAAAAGTTTCCTGAGAGTTTTTTTATAATCCGTTATCAGATAATCGTAGGGCCTCTCATCACCATGGGCTATGAAACCCTTTTTGTATATCTGGAAATGGCCTATCCCGCCGTTGATTATCGATTCCCTGTATCCCCACATGACATAATTTATAAAGCCCCTCGACAGCATAAGCGCCGACATTCCGATAACGATGGTAAGTATTGTCAGAAGGGTCCTTCTTTTGTTTTTAATGAGATTTCTAAAACCTAACTTCAGATAAAACATAAAATCCTCCTGTAGAAGTGCTTAGCGAGCGTAGCAAGCTTAGCACTTCTTATGCTTAAATCGCTATGCGATTTAAGCGTTAGTGCCACTTACAAAGTTAGTGGCACTTTATGCGCCGCTTGCGGCGCTAAATCCATCTGAGCGCGTCAGCGATAGCCATTTTTGCAGCCTTTCTAGCAGTCGCAAAAGCCGCCCCGACAGCTACTATTATAAGCAGGATGATATATCTGAGCGTAGACCCGATATCCGGTTCTATTAAAGTGTAGTAGCCTGCGGGAGAATACATCGTCGGCTGGTGATAGATTCCCCCGATTGAATTGATAAAAAGAGAGATCAAGAGCCCCAGGGCTGTTCCGGCAATGCTTCCTATGACTCCGATTAAAACGCTTTCGGCAAGGAATATTTTTGCCACTTTCATTCTCGTGGTTCCCAGCGCCCTGATTGTCCCTATTTCCCGAATCCGTTCGAAGAGATTCATGGACATTGTGTTTGCTATAATAAAGACAAGGATTGCCAGGATTATTATCGTAATAACCATCATATTCATATCATACATCGCCCTTACGCTCTTATAAAAGACAGCGAGCTGGTCCCATCTTTTATATTCCAGCCCCATTTTTGAGCAGAGGGCTCTTACAGCAGTTTCAACAGAACCGGTATTCTCGGTTTTATCGAGCATCACTATGAGGCTTCCGGCTGAATTTCCAACGTTGAGAAGGCGTTCGACCCTGTCTATGTCGGCTAAAACAAACATTTTACCAAGCTGGTCGAACTCACCGTAGCCCTTCCTGATTCCCTTTACAACGGCATCCATCCCGTTTATTCCGCCGCCTTTCATCGATGTCATTATCGTGAAACTGTCTCCCGGGCTGCCCGACAGTTTCTTCAGCAGCCCTTCACCGGCTACTATTCCCGACGGATCATCGGAACTTATAAAGGATCCGTTAGACGCCGAATCCGGGTCCATCAGTTTTTCCTCCTCGGGTCTGCCGGCTATGCCCATAACCGCCGTGCTCATTTTATCGCCGGATATAAGCCCGGTGAATGAAAGCCTCGGAGCTACGAATTTCACATGGGGGATCTTTTTTAATTCTTCAGAAACATTCGAATAGTCCTTTATCAGATAATCAAAAGGATAATCCCTGCCGTTTTCAACGTAGCCCTTCTCATAAATCTGGAAATGCCCGAACTGGGTTATAACAAAATGTTCGCGCATGGTTTTGAACAGGTAGGTGTTGTTGCCGCTGAATACGAGAAGCGCCGCCATGCCGATAACTATCGTCGCCATTGTAATTGCCGTTTTTCTTATATTTTTTATTATATTTCGGATGCCTATCCTGAAATAAAACATTGTTCCTCCCTGTTTTTCAATCCTGCAGTTCCCCGTCGAGGATGTGGATGATCCGCTTGGCATACTTTGACACAGCCTCGTTATGGGTCGAAAACAGGAATGCCGTATTGGATTTCCTGTTCAAATCGAGGAGAAGGTCGATTATTTTGTCGCCTGTTTTGGAATCAAGATTGGCTGTCGGTTCATCGGCGATTATTATGTCAGGCTTTGTCACAAGCGCCCTCGCTACGGCAACTCTCTGCCTCTGGCCTCCCGAGAGCTCATCCGGCCTGTGCTTCATGTAATCCTGGAGGCCTACAGACTCAATGACAGATTCGACATGCCCCCTGTCGACTTTTTTACCCCGTATCATCAGCGGGTATTCGACATTTTCATAAACGGTCAGAACCGGGAGAAGGTTAAAGCTCTGGAAGATAAACCCTATGTGGGCGTTCCTGAACAGGGAAAGAGTCTTGTCTTTCATCTTTTTTACATTGCTGCTATGAATAATGACATCTCCTTCGGTCGGGTTTTCTATGCATCCTATGATATGGAGCAGAGTCGACTTGCCCGCCCCGCTGGGCCCCATCAGGCAGATAAAATCTCCCGCCTCGATGCCCAGGCTCACATTTTTGAGAGCCTGGATCTCTACCTTGTCCATCCTGTAGGTCTTGGATACGTTATTCACGCTAATGAACATTTTTATCTCCTTTGTGCCAGTTGGCCTTACTTAATCCGAGAAAGTATCAATCTCTTTTTTTGCCTTCCTGCCCTCGGGTGTATCCATACCGAACCTGCTGTTCAGCTGTACGGATTTTTTCCAGTATTCTATGGCTTTATCGATATTTGTCTCCGATTTTTCAATCTCTCCGAGGTAGAAATAAACGGTCCCCATAGGCCCTGCTATGCTGTTATTGTTTGTATCCTTATTATACAGCGTTTCTACAAACCTGTAATCTTCCCTGGCTATATCCCTTTTTCCGAAGAATCCAGGCAGGCCCTGGTAGAAATTAGCCCGCATAAAACGAATATACCATTCCCCTGACGATCCCTGTGAGAGCTTTACAGCTTTATCGCAGGTCGAACTCCCGTTATTGGCCTCCACCATTTTAACGAGAACGTTATCCGAATCCCTTGCCAGCAGCCCATGCGCTACGCCGTTATAAACCAGTCCCAGGGGGTTGTCCTTGTCCTGTTTCAGGAATTTGTCGGTATAAGCTATCACGTTTGTTGCAGCATTACTCTCGTGCAGATCCGTTGGATAGGCTAAAGCAAAATACAGTATGCCTACCGCCAGGTCTGCATAATAATCATTGCTGTCAGCCTTTAATTTAGCCTGGTAATCGCCTATTTTCTGATAGACCTCGGCCGGTTTTTTACCGAAATACTGCCATAACGTGCCGCATTCATCTTGAGTTGTCGGAAATATTTTCCCGGCATAAAGACAGGCTAACACAAGCAATGTGATAATTCTTTTCATTTTCTTCTCCTTTATTTTATTTTTTCCCGTTACTGTTTTCAACTTATATTAACATGCTAATTCACTAATTCAACACGGCATTTCTAAAAAGGTGCTTCCACGCTTACAAAAAAAGACATATCACCGTATTTATCCCAGCCGAATTCTATCCTCACCGGAACATAAACAGGCTCCCTGAAAAAGACCCTCAGCCCTGTCCCGAAGGCGTATTGAACATTATCCTCCGAAATATCCCGTATACTGTCTGCCGCTTCGCCGCAGTCAAAAAATGTCAGCGCTTCGAAATCTATATTGAAAATGCTGAAGACCGAAGCATGGAAAAAATCCCATCTCAATTCGGCATGTCCGTCTATGCAGGCATTCCCGATCAGGTCCGGCACATTCAGGCTCCTGATCCCGTCGATCCCGGCAAGGGATATTTTTAAATAATCTTCATTGAGGTAATTTTCCTGTACGCTGTTATCCTGGTATTCGCCGTTCAATTTAAAAGCGAGAACAAGCCTGTCATATGAAGGGATGATTGAAAAATAAGTCTCGCCCTGTATCTGAAAACGGTTGAAAGGATTATAAATTTCGAACGGTAGAAAATAGCCGCAGACAGCGCTTATGTAATATCCATGCGATGAGGTATAAATATCGGGCCTTGTATCGAGAGCGGCGCAGAGGTCTATGGAATCATATCCGATGCCGGGAACAGCTGCATAGTTATCCGAAAATATATAATTCAGGCTGTTGGATAAACTGATGCTGAAATCATAGTTGAACCGGAGTCCGATCTGCTGCATGCTGCCGATGTTCTGATCATCGTTCCAGGTATAGCTGTTTGTTCCTGAGGCTGTGTAATATCCGCCGGGCATGTTGCCGGCCCCGATATAATAAAACAGGTCCCTGCCGAGGAAACTGTCGCCGATAACGATATATTGCGCATTCCAGCCCATGGTCAGGAGAAATGATTCGCCGCCACCGTAAACATCATCCATACCGAAAACGCCGTATATAGAGCCCCCGCCGAAAAGGTATAAGAAACCTTCTTCCACTTCAATCACGATATTCCTGAAATCAGGACCGTTTTTCGAGGCTGTAACATAAATGTCTGCTTTATAGAACCATCCGGTAATATCCAGCCTTTCTTTACCCCGCTTGACAATGCCGTCCAGTTCGGCCTGCGAATAGTCATGCCCTTCCTGCAGCTCGGGCAGAAAAGAGAGTATTGTTCCGGTGCTAGTATGAGTATTCCCGGTCACCTTTATCCTGCCGATGGTAATGGCGGCGGATGTGCTCGAAAAAATAAAAAAAACAGATAGGAGAACTATTATTTTTCTCACGGGGCAGCCTCCGCAAAAGCACTTTATAATCTAATGCATCTTTAGTATACAAAGTACTTTTACAATTGTCAATAGATTTGGAAAATATTTTTTTAACCCTATTGAGGATGCTCCTTAAAGATTCCCCCGGGCTGATTGTGAACTGTCTTTGCCTTCGAACCGGCTCATTATCCCGGGAATTATAAGGCCAAGAACTATAGATGCGATATTAATCGCGATTTTATTTACCTGCCATGGCAAAGCCAGTAAAACAGCCGCCAGGATAAAAATAACAGTGCTGAATTTTATACTCCATTTTTTAAGCCATAATCCGGATATGAAAACTCCCGGGGCAGCAAAAAAGTACATTAAAGCGGATCCCGTATCCGGCGAATAAAGTTTAAAATACACCGGGAAGATTATTCCGGCTATGACAATTATTATTACCATAAAGATCCACATGAAATTCATATCGTTATTCCAGACCAGTTCTAACCCCTCCTTCTTATACCTGATTTTAACATAAGCTATCTGTATGATCACCCCGGCGAGAATTGTAATATATTTGATCCACTCCGAATTTATTAAAAAGCTCTTCACAAGAAGACCTGACAGTAATACAAGACCCCATATGGCAAAAATCTCGCTGCCTGATCTTTTTATGTTTTCTTTCCTTTTTTCTATCATGGCTTTCAGCCTGTCAAGTGATTTATCCATTAGTCCTCTCCTTGATATCAAGCAGCTGCTTGAAACTATCTATTTTATTGATGTGGCCGGAAAGCTTTTCAAGACCGAGCGCTGTAATTTTATAGGTTGTCCTGGGTTTTTTCCCCACAAATTCCTTTTTTGATGAAATATATCCTGCATCTTCTAATTTGGAAAGATTCACGCTGAGATTTCCATCGCTGGCATTAAGCTCTTTCTTTAAAAAGTTGAAGTTGGCGCTTTCATACATGGCAAGGATAGTCATGATGAAGAACCTGATCTCGGCGGTTAAAAGGCTGTCGAGGTTGTAATCATGTACTCCTTCTCTTTCATCGTTAATTTTCTTCATATCTGCTCCAGACTCCGGGAATGATCAGGCCCAATAATATCGAAACAGGGTATATATAGAGAACCAGACTGAAAAATAAAACGGTTAAAACCGCAGCGCAGGCCATGACTGCTGCCCCCAGCTTGAAGCACAGCTGTTCTACAATTATGCCCGAGATCATCAAACCTGCGGAAAGCCACAGGAATATGAGGGGAAATATTGTCATGGGCTTGTACATTTTCAAAACAAAGGGGAATATATAGAATATGAGCGGCATCAAAACGACCAGGAACAGCCAGAGCTGGCTTGTGTTTTTAAACCAGAAAAGCTGGTAGCCTTTATCCTTTTCAAGATTCCTGACATAAATTACCTGTATTGTCATCCCGATGATTATCATCACCGGCCATACAAAATCCGAATGCCATAAGAGGATAAATATAAAATAAGATATGAGGTTCAGAATGCCCCAGAATGCAAACATTTCCCCGCCGGCCATTTTACCCCTGGCGTTCCTCTTCTCGATCAGTTCTTTGAATTGATTTTCAGATTCATCTTCCATTTGGAAACTCCTGCTAAATTTCACTTTATAATACAGAGTTATTTGCAATATTTCAATATTTTGATTGGATTCAATTAAATATTTATCACAACATTTATTTTTCCGCATGTAATTTTACTTTTTCTCAGTATTCTATTATATTGAAAGCTATATAAGCTATTAACGGACGGACGGGACCGTCCGCTACAGGAAACCCGGATGACAATAATGGAAAAGCTCGGCCTTCTTACAGATTTTGAAAAAACTATCCTCGATAAAGCGCGTATCATTTTTGAAAAAAAGGGATACTATGAAACCAGCATCGAGGAGATAGCGCAATCCCTTTCTATAGGGAAAGGGACTATATACAGGCATTTCGGCAACAAGCTCATGCTCTTCTTCTCTGTAGTGCTGAATATTTTCGAAGACTCCAAAAATGTCATTGAAAAAATCGATGCCGGAGCTGCTTTCGAAAACAAATTAGATTTTTTTATCGATCAGATGGTAAAAATGACCATGGTTTCCGGAAAATTTATAAGATCGTTCTTAGAGGAGCATCTTTTCCTGCTTAAGGATACTTATCATCATAAAAACATAGAAGAACCGTATGGATATTACCTTAAGGCAAGGGAATTTTTTGTCCTGTCATTGTCCGGCATAATTGAGCAGGGGAAAAAAGACGGGAAGATCATGGGGGAAGTAGAACCTGTAATGACTGCTCAATTGACCATTATGGCAATTTTTAACTATTTTAAAGAATCTTCATTTTCGGTTAAGAAAACAAAGGACGCCCTGTCTATAGAGACCCTTAAACGCTATCTTTACAGGGCGATAGGTTATAATAGATTTAGGAGTTTTCAATGAGATCATTGACTGTTGCATCGGTTTTGTTTTTAATCGCGGCATTATCCTCTTATGCCGAAACTACCAACACTACCAGGACCATAACTATATCTAATGCCGTGGAACTTGCTTTAAATAACAACCTGGATCTCCGGCAGGCCGAAAAAAACATGCTCATCGCCGAAGCCCAGTACGCCGAGAGTTTCGCCGACTTCTGGCTCCCGAGCATAAATTTAAGCGGAAGCTACACCCTTATCGATCCGCTTACGGTTTCAAACGCTATCGTTACCGAACCTTCCGGATACACAGTTATCGGCGGAACAACGGTGGTGCCGGCAGGGCTTAGCACGATATCCAACGCTTTTCCCAACAATTATGCTGCCGGGCTGACTGTAAGCAAGGCTATTTTCCTGGGTTTCAGGAACCTTGACGCAATGCAGATAAAAGAAATCAACCTGGATTTCGCCAGGAAGCAATATGAAGACCAGAAACAGGCTGCGATTTATTCCGTCGAAACATCGTTTTACGACCTGATTGTTTTGAGAGAAAACGAAAGGCTCGACAGGGATCTTAACGTAGCGCTGTCGAATCAGCTCATCACATCGAAGATCAACTATAATTACGGAATATCGTCGCAATACGATTACATCAGCGTCGAAGTATTATACATGAACAACCAGCCCAAACTGATATCCGATTCTAACGCATATGAAGTGGCCAAGATGACATTATGCAATACCATCGGGATCGATCAAACCAACGTGCAGTTTGTAGGCGACCTTATGGATTATACAAATATCGTCGTATCCAATACAAACGAGGCGAGCATAATGGAACTCGCCGAATCGAACAGCATAACGCTGCTTTCTTATAATGTAGCATTAAAGAGCCTGGGTCTTACCAGGGCCATCAACGACGCTAATTTCGATCCGTCGCTGTCGGCTTTCGCCAACTACCAGTACAACTATAAGAGAGATTTTTCGGACACTACACAGAACTGGTGGCCGAGCTGGAATGTCGGCCTTCAGCTCAGTTTCTCCGTGGACAGCTGGATCCCCATATCGAGGGCATCAAAAACGGATGTCGAGTATGATGAAACCATCAAGAAAACTCTGCTGAGCCGCACAGAATACCTCGAATCCCTCGATGTCCAGGTCAAAGCCCTTCTCCTGCAGCTCAACCAGGGCATTCAAAACCTCGTAAGCCAGAAAGAGGGCCTTAAGCTGGCCGAGACCGGCCTGAAGATCGCCAATACGCAGTTCTCGCTCGGGCAGGCGTCTTCGCTCGATCTCATCAATGCCGAAACGGCATACACGCAGGCTTCAGGGAATTACCTGACAGCTATATTCGACTATTTTTCGAGCGCGCTGCAGCTCAAGAGGCTTACGGGAGAATTCAGTGATAATAAGATTTAGTTCTATGAAATATAGTTATATTATAAGCAAGGAGTATTAAATGGCTAAAAAAATAACTTTCGCTAAAACTCAGGCGGCTGAGAAACAGACAAGGAAAAAGGTGCTGATATGGCTTGCCATAGGTTTTTGCGCCTTGATACTCCTTATAACGGTTTTCAGAATAGCCAGCAAGTACGCTGAAAACAGCAAAAAGATCGCCCCCCTGGCTTACCAGGTAAATTCAGTTTTCCTGAAAAAGCTGCCTCTCACAATGACAGTTTCAGGGGAGGGGATTGTAGAAGGCGACCCTCAGATCCTGGCTTATCCCGATGTGCCGGGTAAATTCCAGTACAACACCGTAAAAGAGGGTTCCTACGTCGCTTATAACCAGGCTATTTCATATCTTGACAGGGATATTGTTGGCGAAACATATAACCTGGCTCCGGTAAGGTCACCGATCGCCGGGATCGTCATAAAGCTTTATTATATAGACAGGGGAGCGCTGGTATCTGTAAACAGCCCTGTTGCAGAGGTTGCGAACCCTAACAAGGTAAAGGTGGATGTTACTTTAGGAGTCGACGACCTGGTTAAAGTTAAAAAGGGAATTTTAGCCGATGTGATTTATGAAAGCGACACCAATATCGCGATGAAAATGACTGTTGACGAGGTTACTCCTTTCGTCGAAAGCCAGACGCTTTCCGGAACCGTCACCCTCAAAGCGCCTCTTACAAACTCAAACCTGAAGATAGGGATGTCCGTCAAAGCGGATATGATTATCGGGGTTACAAACGACTATGCGGTCCCCGAAGAATCGATCATAGCCAACCTGGATGTTATTTATATATTTGTCAATAACAATGGCAAAGCAAGGCAGGTTAATATAACCCGCGGATACACGTACAACGGCATGGTACAGATAAACGGGGATATAAAGGATGGAGACGAAGTTATTACATCGGGGGCTTTCAAGCTCAACGACGGGGATCTGATAAGGACTTTCCCGACGAATGCGTCTGTTATCCCATCCGGTCCGATTAATGGGAACAATACGAATAATACAAAAAAAGCTGCCTGGCACACCAAATAGAAAGACAAACGCAGCTATCTACCATGGAGGTTTAATATGGGTATAGTTAAAATGTCGATAAACAGGCCGGTGTTCGTAGTAATGATCATCGTGTCCATAGTAACCCTGGGCATAGTCGGTTACCTGCGTACTCCGATGGACATGCTGCCTAACATCGATTTTCCGGTGGTTACGGTAATAACACAGTATCCCGGCGCTTCGGCCGACGAGATAGAACAGCTTGTCACAAAACCCCTTGAAAACAACCTCGGGGGAGTTTCCGACCTCGATACCCTTTCATCGATTTCAGAGGAAGGCCTGTCCGTAGTTGTAATACTTTTCACATCGACTGCCGATGTGAAGTTTGCGGAACTTGAGGTAAGGGACAAGGTCGGAAAGACAATGAACCAGCTTCCGCAGAATATCGAGCAGCCTGTTATCGAGCGCTTTTCCACCGACGACACGCCAATAATGTTCATGTCCGTCGAGGGCAACGGCAAGCAGAGTCTCGCCGACCTCAGGCAAACTTTCGAAACTATAGCTGAACCGATGGTCGAAGCGGTCGACGGGGTCGGAGAAGTGGATATCCTCGGCGCCCAGGAAAAGGAGATCGACCTTACTGTAAACAAGGGCCTTCTCGCAGCTTCGGGCCTTACCTACCACCAGGTTGTCAGCGCGCTGGCCACCAGAAATATAACATTTCCTGCCGGAATAATTTACAATAAAGATAAATGGGTGAATATACGAGTGCTGGGCCTCGCTAAAGAGGTAAAGGACCTTGGGGATATTACTGTAACCAGCACCAACGGACAGGTAATACGCATCAGGGACGTCGCCAAGGTCCAGGTTAAACTGCAGGACGAACTGGCAAGGGCCAGGGTCAACGGCAATAACGCATGCATGTTCCAGATCCTGAAGCAGAGCGGCGGAAACACGGTCGCCGTCGCTGCAAACATGAGACGGGCTCTGCCTAAAATACAGAAAATACTTCCCAAGGGGATTACTCTCCGGATTGTCAGCGACCAGTCTAAATTCATATTCAGGAGCGTCAACGGGGTCGAAAGCGATATCCTGACAGGAGCGCTCCTCGCTATCATCATTGTATGGCTGTTCCTCGGTAATTTCAGGTCCACCATAATAACCGCTATGGCCCTCCCCAATTCTCTGCTGGGGGCATTTTTCCTCCTTTTCATCGCAGGCTTCACGGTCAATACGATGACGCTGCTCTCGCTGCAGCTCGCGATAGGGCTTTTGATAGACGACTCGATCGTCGTCCGTGAAAACATATTCAGGCATATAGAAATGGGCCAGAGCCCGAAGGACGCCGCCTTGAACGGGACGACAGAGGTGGGGATGGCAGTGCTTTCAACGACATTGTCAATCCTGGCGGTGTTCATCCCGATATCCTTCCTGTCAGGAGTCACAGGCCAGTTCTTCAGGGAATTCGGTCTGACGGTTGCCTTCGCGCTGGCGATTTCCCTGCTTGACGCCTTTACATCCGCCCCTATGCTTTCAGCATACTGGTATAAAAAAACCGACAAGAACAAAAAAGTAAGCCCCGTCGGGAAGTTTTTCGACGACCTCAGCGCCGGCTGGAACAGGGTTTACAACCAGACGAACAGCATATACCATGAAATACTCAGGTGGAGCCTTAACCACAAGAGGCCTGTCGTCCTATCCACCTTCGGGCTCTTCGTATTCAGCATGTACATCTTCATGGGAGGTTTCATAGGCGCCAACTTCATTTCCCCCGGAGACGTAGGCTCTTTCAGCGTATATATGGAGATATTCCCCGGCGCTCCCCTGGACAGGACAGCGACTTATGCAAACAATCTCGAACAATGGCTTATGAAGCAGAAAGAGGTTCAGACCGTATATACTGTGATCGGTTCGACCTCAAGTTTTGCTTCCGCTTCGGACAGCCAGAAAGCCAATATCTATGTGGACATGGTTGCATCCAATAAAAGGCATTTTGATACCGAAGGCTTTATGGCCATTGTAAGGAAATATATTGCTCAGAATTTCGGCAGGGATGTCCTTTTCAGGGTATCCCAGGCCATGATCGGCCAGGGTTCAGGAGGAGCAGGAGGAGCCGCAGGCGGCGGACAGTCTCCTATCTATCTGAACATAGCAGGGCCAGACCTCAATGTTCTCGGCGATATTTCGACATCAATATTCAGGATAGTTCAGAGGACTCCGGGAGCCATCGATATAAATACGACCTTCAAGCCGGGGCAGCCCGAATACGTCATACAGGTGGACAACATCAAGGCCCAGCAGCTCGGCATAACCGCCTCATCGCTGGGTAGCACTCTCCAGGACCTCATCCAGGGAAATATCATTTCAGAATATACCCTCGGGGACCAGGATTACAATATAGTTATCAGGATGGATGCAAGCGACAGGCAGAAACAGGAGGATGTCAGGAATATAATGATCCCGACCCAGAGCGGGAAGAAAGTGCCTATCTCTGCCATCGCCAGCTTCTCGTATTCCTCTTCGCCCCTTGCCATTAGAAGGGAAAACAAGCAGCGTATCGTGAGGATATTCGGAAACATATCTCCGGGCCATTCCCTGCAGGAGGTTTTGAAAAATATATCAAAACAGATAGACGCTACAGTGCCGCTGCCTCCCGGATACTATTACTACTTCGCCGGGCAGCAGAAAAATTACAACGAGCTCATACCCCAGATGGGTTTGGCGCTTATATTGGCTCTGCTGTTTATTTATATGATCCTGGCGTCCCTGTATAATAACTTTATACAGCCGATCATCCTGATGATATCGATACCCCTCGCTCTGATCGGGTCTTCGCTGCTGCTCTTGATCACAAAAATCGACATCGATATTTACGGATACATCGGCATACTGCTGGTTATGGGTATAGTGACAAAGAACGCGATCCTTCTCATAGACTTCACTAACAAGAAGAGGGATGAGGGGATGACTATCAGGGAAGCCCTGCTGCACGCCGGGCCTATAAGGCTGCGACCGATCCTGATGACAAGCTTCGCCATGATCTTCGGGATGCTCCCGATGGCTCTCGGCCTCAACGAGGGATCGAGGGGAAGGCAGGCCCTGCCGATAGCAGTTATCGGCGGCGTGCTGACATCGACATTCTTCACGCTTGTTGTGGTTCCTGTCATATACGAGGCGGTTGAATGGAGGCTCGACAGGGCAAGGGTCCACAGGGAACAGAGGAAAAAAGCGCTTGAAATAGCCGCAAAGTAAAAATAATTCAAGGGGCTGTCCCGATCGGGGCGGCCCTTTTTTATTAAACAGGATACCGAAACAGGATGTTTCGGTGCCGGTCCGGGACACAATGTCCCCCTATGGATCGGCATTCCTGTATTAATCGGGGGGCGCTTAAACACGACGTTTTAGTGCCGATTTGGAACAGGATGTTCCATTAGAAATCGGTGCTAAAGTTTTCTTATAAATTCAAGGTTGGTAATGCGCAATTCGGGATGATCCTCGCTATCCATGATTATATCGCCTTTAGTATCATAGGTGATTATAATATCGTCAGGCCGGAGGAGAGTCCCGTCATAACCGATGTTTTTAAGCTTCGATATAACCCTTTCGATATGCTCATTCATTTCCGCCTCGGTGAAAACCCCGTTATTCATCGATTTCATCAGATCGACGGGCCTGTAAAGCTGCCCCTTCTGCTCGGCAACCCACTGGTCGGGACCGTTATAATAGCCCCTTATAGTTATATAATTGTGGAGGGCGCTTAATACCGGGCGGCCGTCGGGGCATTTTAGTCTGCCGTGGGTCTCATACCTTCTCATGTCTTCCAGCCGTTCCTGCATGGCGCTGCCTGTCATGTAGATAGCCCTCATGTAAACGGTGAGGACCCCGTTATTATTCAGATAATCGGCGATGGAAAATTCCTCGAACGGGCTGTTATACCCGTATTCCGCCTTGAGCGGGGAAACAGGCCTTTCGCCCACCCTGGACGCCTTCCAGACAATATGGATGTTGTCTTTGGTAATGGTGTAATAAACATCGTTCTTTTCCGACAGCTTCCAGTTATGGGTGGTTCTCCACCTTTCAGGCAGAAAATAATCGTAGAGGTTCGGATTTCTCCCGACAACCCAGAGAAGGCCTCCCGTGCTTTCAACATGCCCGTAAATGTAAGGGACATCGAAAATCTCTATTTCCGAAAGGTACGATGGAAGCGGAGATGCGTTAAATCTATCCCTCTGGTCGTCGAGGTATGAATGGCGCCTGATATTTTTGACAAATTCATCATACGCCGGAGTCCGGATAAGAAGCTCATAATCGACTATCGAATATTCACCCCTGTCTATGAGGTCGAGCATAAATGCGATTTTTTTATTATTATCCAATCCGTCAAGCATTTTTATGTCATTTTCATCTATGATAATATGAGAGGGTTTCATATCGGCCACCGCGTAACCCTTTTTATCCATATCCGCTATTACTTTCCTGGTCAGGGGAGCAAGGTTCATGTCGAGTTCGGCGCCGGCAATGCCGATCGAGCTCAATATTTCGACGATATTTTTGCCCTTGATCCATCCGTAAATCAGCTTGTACTGCTTAAGTATGTCAATATCGATTCCCGGATGCCTGTCCTTTATCCGGCTGACCTTGTATGCCGACCTTCCGCTTTGCCAGAGCTGCATCGTTTCGGGAGGCACATAGATGGCCATGGGAAACTGGGTTTTGATGTTCAAATCCTCGGGGCCGAATTTGCTTTCACGCAGCTCGAAAACCATGGAAAATTCCTCCCATGGGCTGTTGAATTCAGCGTTGATAAATTCCATGAGAGTGCGCGTATCCAGCGGTACATCTTCGCCGAATCTGGAGTTCTTGACTACAAGGTCCAGGCTATGGCCGTCGAGCTCCTTGGTCCTTACTTTGTAGACTGCGCTTGTGCCCTCGAGTTTCTCCCTGTGCCCTTCGAACCACTGCTTTTCATACCAGTTATCTATCTCAAGAAGCCTGGAAAAAGGCATCCCGAACTGTGTTAAGTAAATATCTCCGCCGTCGCTTGTCCTGTGATGTGAATAAACGACGCCGATGATCTGCAGAAGCTGCTCCGGTATGGATATAAGAGTCGCCTTGACTTCCCCCTCGTAATTCATGATAAGAAACCCGCCTTGTTGTAAAATTCTCCTGCATTATAAGAACTCCTGATAAAAGGGCCTGCGGCTACGGATAAAAATCCGAGTTTGATGCCTTCCTGCCTGTACATATCGAAGACAGCCGGATTAACATATTCTTTTACCTCATGATGATGTTTTGAAGGGGCGAGGTACTGCCCTATCGTAAGCATTTCACAGCCTGCCCTGCGAAGGTCCTCCATTACAGCTATTACCTCTTCCGGTTTTTCACCAAGGCCGGCCATTATTCCCGATTTTGTAAGGCGCTTCCCGCCGCCGAGATTTTTAACATTCTTTAACAGTGATAGAGACCTTTCATATGAAGCCATCGGCCTGACTTCAGGATAAAGCCTCGGGACAGTCTCGACATTATGATTGATGATATCGGGTCCGGCTCCGGCTACAATTTCCAGGGATTCCATACTGCCCGAAAAATCGGGTATAAGAACCTCTATCGCTATTTTTCCACATTTGTTTCTGAGCGCTTTTATCGTCTCTGCAAAATGGCTCGCGCCCCCGTCGAAGAGGTCGTCCCTGGTCACGGAAGTGATGACAACATGCGAAAGCCCTATTTCAAACGCGGCTAACGCAATATTCTCCGGCTCATTTTCATCCGGCTTCGAAGGGATCCCTTTGGAGACGGCGCAAAAGGCGCAGTTCCTCGTGCAGACATTTCCAAGGATCATGAAAGCCGCTGTCTTTTTATCGAAGCATTCCATTAGATTGGGACAATTCGCCTCTTCGCAGACAGTGTGGAGGGATAGCCTTTTGAGCAGACCCTCGAGATATGTTTTTTGAAAAGAACTTACAACTTTTATTTTCAGCCATTCAGGTTTTTTTCCATTCATCTGTTTAATGTCCATTCCGAAAATCCGGGAAATATCTCATTCAAACCGCCTTTTTTCTTTTCCCCTTCCATACCGAAGATCTCACAAAATTTTTCCGAGACCGCAGTGCTGACCCGGTCAGAATCCTGCCTGCACCCCATGATCTTTTCAATCGAAGTGACGCCCCTGTCGGTAATTCCGCAGGGATTTATCCACCTGTAGCAGTCGAGGTCGGTGTTGATATTGAAGGCAAATCCATGCATGGTAACCCAACGCCTGACAGCCAGGCCTATTGCTGTAATCTTATCATTGCCGACCCACACGCCCGTATATACGCCGCTGTCCCGCCGTGCCTCTACATGGTAAAAATCCATCATCAGCCTGATGAAAACCTCCTCGATATTCCAGACAAATTTTCCTACGCTCGAGCCATGATTTTTTAGGTCGAAGATCAGATACCCTACGAGCTGCCCCGGGCCATGGTATGTCACGTCTCCGCCCCTGGTCACTTCGATTATTTCGACATTTTTCCCCTTCAGTTTTTCCCTGCCGATTAAAATATTTTCAAACTTTCCCCTTCTTCCAAGAGTGATAACGCTGTCATGTTCAAGAAGGATAAGCGTATCTTCAATTTTACCCGCAAACCGTTTTTCCCTCAGATATTCCTGGAGAAGAAGGGCCCTTTCATACCTGACATTCCCTATCTCTGCAATGGATAATTTCATAACTCTCCCCGTCTGATCTCAAGTCTTTTAGGCAGGGAATGGATGGACCGCCCCAGGACATCCATAGCCGCCTCCCTGGTCACTTCGGATAATGTCGGATGGGCATGGACGGTCCCGGCAATATCCTCGCATGTGCCCTTGTAGTTTAAAACCATGGATATTTCGGCAATAAGTTCGGAAGCGCCGGGACCTATGATCTGCGCTCCGAGCAGCATATCGTTATCCGGGTCTGAAATAATTTTCACGAAACCTTCAGTATTATCACCGGCCATCGCCCTGCCGTTAGCCCCGAACTGGGACTTTCCGGTTTTGTATTTCCTTCCGGCCTTCGCCAGATCATCCTCCGATTTTCCGACAGACGCGTATTCCGGCCATGTATAAACTATCGAAGGGATCGTATCATAATTGACTTCCGGAAATTTTCCGCTGATAAACTCCGCCGCTGCGGACCCTTCCTCCTGGGCTTTATGGGCTAACATCGGCCCTCTGATAATATCACCGATCGCGAAAATTCCGGGAACTCCCGTTTCAAAATTATTCCCTACCTCTATCCTTCCGCTTTTTGCGTCATATTCAACGCCAGCTTCGGAAAGTCCCAGTCCTTCAGTAAAAGGCCTGCGGCCCGCGGCTACCAGGACCCTGTCGCAGGTTACGATTTCCGGAGCTCCGTTCTTACCGGAAACAGTCAGAACAACGCTCCCGTCTTTTATTTCATAACTCATCAGGGTTGTCGAAACCCTGATTTCAAGCCCCTGTTTTATCAGGATCATTGCCAGCCTTGCCGCCGCGGAGCTTTCCGAATGCGGCAGGATCTGATCCATCATTTCGATTATTACGACATCGCTTCCGAGCCTCTTCCAGATGCTTCCTATTTCAAGCCCTATCGCACCGGCCCCGATAATTGCAAGCTTGCCCGGAACGCTTTTAAAGGAAAGGGCCCCGGTCGAATCGACGATTTTATCGCCGTCGAAAGGAAGCATCGGGAGAGCCGCCGGAACGCTTCCGGTCGCCAGGATAATTTTCCCGCTCTCAATTTCTATAGCGGATCCGTCCGGCTTTTCCACGCTTATTGTACGGCTGTTCTTCAGCCTGCCCTTACCCTCGAAAGTCTCGACCTTGTAGCTTGCCAGAAGCATTTTTACACCATCGGTCATTTTCGAAACTATCTTTTCCTTTCTGGCCATCATAGCCCCGAGATCGAGACGCACGTCATTCTGATCAATCGATACGCCATGCAGGAGCATTTTTGATTTTGCGGCCAGGTACATCTCTGATGAATCAAGAAGGGCCTTGGATGGAATGCATCCGATATTAAGACAGGTCCCTCCGAACGCTTTATTTTTTTCAATAATGGCCGTCTTAAGCCCCAGCTGCGCGCACCGGATTGCAGCGGCGAAACCACCCGGGCCGCTTCCGATCACGGTTACGTCGAATTTGTTATTGTCCATTGTCACTCCCTTCTAACCGTCATTAATGTTTTGACTTTATGAATGTTTTAATCTTGAATATTAATAATAAATCTGAACTCATATAAAGTAAAATTTGAAATTTATTTTCCGGGAAGCTTACAGGGTGATTTAAAGCCGGGGATGGAAAAATATATAAACAGTTAATTTAAACAATTGACAATATATCATGAGAATGTATAATATTGAAGGAAATTTAAAAGGAGCGTGAAATTTATGGGCGACAAAGGCGGAAAAAAAGTCAAAGCCAAAAACGAAAAGCAGTCCAACCAGAAAAAAGAGGCTGAAAAAGAACTGAAGAAAGGCAAGCTGCCCAAGCCCAAAGAGGTAAAGAAATAGCCTGCCGCAGTAATATTCAAATTCAAGCTCTGACATTATTCACGCCTTCGGGGTAATTTTCACATCCATAAGTTCTTTCTTTTCTGGATAACGTATGTTAAGAACAACCAGAAAGGTAAATGCTGGATTATAGTCCATTTCCAGATTCGGCGCCAATTGAGGCTATAATAGAAATAAATAATTGAACCAAAAAACATAACCCCAAAATGGGGGGCAATTCGATGCGGATTTATTCAGGTTTTCATGAAAATCCATCCTCTGTTATTAATTTTGACATTTAAACTGAATTTTACTAAACTTCTAAATTAAACTAATCACTGCAATGAACCAGAGGCGGCAATATCTCTCCGTTTCTCCGCGCCTCCCTGTTAAACTCCTTTGCGTTCTTTGCGGTGAAATCCATCTTAAGGAGTCTATATGGATTTCAGGATCGAAACCGACACCATGGGCGAAATGAGGGTGGCTGACGATAAACTCTGGGGAAGCCAGACCCAGAGATCTCTCGAGAATTTCAACATAGGCAATGAAAAGATGCCTGTGGAAATAATCCGCGCATTAGCATTGATAAAAAAAGCGGCGGCAGTTTCCAACAATAAGCTCTCGAGGCTCCGGGCCGATAAAATGGAAGCAATATGTAAAGCTTGCGACGAGATACTCTCAGGCAGGCTTGACGGTCATTTTCCGCTTTCTGTATGGCAGACGGGAAGCGGCACCCAGACCAACATGAATGTCAACGAGGTGATTTCGAATTATGCCATATTGTCAATGGGCGGTCAGCCCGGTTCGAAGAAACCGGTACACCCCAATGACGATGTCAACATGTCCCAATCCTCCAACGATGTGTTTCCAACGGCAATGCAGGTAGCCGCGGCTCTTGAAATCTCCGGAAGGCTTCTGCCGGCATCGATGAAGCTATTTGATGCTCTTACGGAGAAAAGTGCAGGATTCCGGGATATCATCAAATGCGGAAGGACCCATTTGCAGGACGCCGTCCCTATTACATTAGGCCAGGAATTTTCCGGTTATGCCGAGCAGGTAAGGGCTTCCATAGAAAGGATTAAAAACGCGATGCCGGACATATATGAACTACCTGTAGGGGGTTCAGCCGTCGGGACAGGCATTAATGTCCCCGAAGGCTTCGATGCTTCGGTATGCGGACTTCTTTCCGGATATACAAATCTCGATTTCAAGCCTGCGCGCAATAAATTCGCCCTGATGGCAGGGCATGACAATCTTGTTCACCTGTCGGGATCCCTCAACAGTTTCGCGGCAGCCCTGATTAAGATCGGCAACGATATAAGGTGGCTCTCTTCCGGGCCTCGATGCGGCATCGGGGAGCTTATCCTGCCGGAGAATGAGCCGGGAAGTTCGATCATGCCCGGGAAGGTGAACCCGACCCAATGCGAAGCCCTGATCATGGTGGGCACCCAGGTCATAGGCAATCACACTACGATAAGCATGGCAGGTTCTTCCGGAAATTTTGAGCTGAATGTATTCAAGCCTGTTATCATCTATAACCTGCTGCAGTCTATCAGCATTTTAACCGGGGCCGTCGAAAGTTTCACGACAAAGTGCCTGAGCGGAATAAGGGCAAACCGCAAGCGGATCGGGGAATTCCTCGAAAGGACCCTGATGACGGTTACAGCGCTTAACCCTCATATCGGCTATGAAAACTCGGCAAAAATCGCAAAACTCGCCGATCAGAAAGATATAACCCTTAAAGAGGCCGCAATGGAACTCGGCCTGCTTACCGGGGAACAATTCGACAGGTATATAAAGCCTGAAAATATGGTTTAAGCCGCGAGAATATCCCGCGTAGGCCTGCTTGAAAGGACGGGTTTTAAATTGGGTAAAATAACTGGAAAAAAAGGAGTTTCGATTATAGAATGTAGGCCGGTATAGTAAAAACAAAAGACGGAAGGTGATTATGAAATTTAAATTGCTATGGGTTTTACCCCTTATTATAACTGCCTGGATAAATGCATATTCAGAAACGAAATCAGTGATGTTCTGGGGAATATTCAACGATAATGCAAAATTCAAACTTGACGATATGGATAAAATGTACGGAAAAAAGCCGGCTATTGTGATGTGGTATATAGACTGGCATACAGGCTTTCCCGGCACTTACTGCGAACTTCTGAACAGCAAGGGTTATATGCCTCACATCGTCTGGGAGGCATGGTACGACGGAAAGCTCAATTCGATCAGGCTTGCAGACATCCTCGGCGGAAAATGGGACGATTACATCAGGAACTGGGGAAAGGCTGCAGGGGAATACGGCAAACCGCTAATGGTGCGCTGGGGACATGAGATGAACGGCAACTGGTATCCATGGAGCGGATCGCAGAACGGCAATTCCCCCGAAACTTATATAAAAGCGTTTCAATATGTCCATGATGCTGTCGTCAGGGCAGGAGGGACAAATGTCATATGGCTCTGGTCTCCCAACTGCGAAGGCGTTCCGGCCGGCGGCTGGAACGAGGCTAAAAATTACTATCCCGGAAGCGGTTATGTCGACTGGGTGGCTGTTGACGGCTACAACTGGGGAAAATCGCAATCCTGGTCCAAGTGGGAGAGTTTCGATGAGGTGTTTTCAAAACCCCTTGATGAAATCCAAACTTATGCTCCCGGCAAACCCATAATGATCGGGGAATTCGGCTGCAGCTCTGCAGGGGGAAACAAGGCTTCATGGATAAAAGATTTTTTCATTTCCGTTAAGAGTAAATATCCGATGCTCAAGGCCTGGATCTGGTTCGACATCAGCAAGGAAACGGACTGGCGCTTCGAAACGGATGAAGAAAGCCTTGCGGCTTTTAAGGCGGGCATAACCGACGAAATTTATCCGGCAAATGCCGCCGGATTGGCCGGTCTGAAATAAATCACGGCACTATTTTCTCTTCACCTGTTTGCCCCGGCTTTTTTCCGGAAATTACAGCCTGACTCATTATAATAGAGACTGACGGAGGATCCATGAAAATTTCTTCACTTACAAAAAATGCGATAGCGACGGGCATCAAATATATGATTATAAGCGCGGTTATAAGCTTCTTCATCCCCGTCTTTATCGGAAAGCCGTCACTGAATAATTTTTTCGGGTCCGTGTGCATCGGTTCTTCCTGCTGCCTTTCAATTTATCTGCTGTCTTTAGCCCTTGCATCGAGGCAGATCAGGTGGCCGAACCTTTTTCTGGAACTTACTGTTACAACCTTTTTATACGTCATTGATCTGGCCTTTTTTACATTTATTTTTCTTTACATTTTTGATATGTTCAACCTGAAATCAAATTCAGGGGGTTCTATTTTAATTTTCCTGAATAATTCGATCTTCATAATGAGCATAACGGCGGGTTGCATAATAACACTATTTTTTATTTTTATTAACAATATAAGCACCATGCTCGGCCAGGGAGTCCTTGGGAAGATCCTTACCGGCAAATACCATCACCCGAAGGAGGAGGAGAGGATATTCATGTTCCTCGACATCTCCTCTTCGACCGCCATAGCGGAAAGGATAGGACATATGCGCTTCCTGTCCCTCCTCGACGACTTCTTCTGCGATATTACCGAGGCGGCATTCCATACCCATGCCGAAATTTATAAATATGTAGGAGACGAGGTTATACTTGTATGGAAGATGAAAGAGGGAATTAAAGACGCCAACTGCCTGAACGTTTTTTTCAAAATGAAGGAAAAAATCGAAAAGGAAGGGAACAAATATATGCGCAAGTACGGCCTTGTGCCGGTATTCAAGGCCGGGCTCCATGGAGGAATGGCCGTAGCCGGCGAAATGGGCCTGATAAAAAGGGAAATCGCTTACATCGGTGATGTCGTCAATACCGCGGCGAGGATCGAAGGAATGTGCAATTCATGCGGCGAAACTTTCTTAGTCTCCGGAGATATATTCGAAAAAATACAGATCCCTGTTTCTATCCGATCTAAAGATTTAGGCAGGGTAAGGCTCCGCGGGAAGGAGCAGGAAATAACTCTGTTCGCGCTATGCAGGTAAGCCCATGCCGGCACTGATTATTTATATAATTTCAGCATCCTTTTACGACGGTGTTTCAACATCCCAGCAGGCCCTGATTCTTATTCTTCTCCTGGCAAGCGCAAAACCTGTCAGGAATTCCATTGCCTATACGATAGGCATTTCCGCGGCCTATATAGCCTGCGGAATAACCGGATTATTTTTAGCAGATACCTTGAACGCAATGGTCAGGGAATTCTTCCCCAACCTTATGAATATTTCCAGCCCGTCTTATTACCGGGCCCAGATGGCGATGGGAATAATCCTTTTTATATCCGGCCCGGTTTACCTGCTGTTTAAACTCAGATCCCGCAAAAAGCGGAAGGAGAACCGTTTCGCTTCAATGATTTCCGGAATAAGGCCGCTGACGGCTTTTATCATCGGCGCTTTCATTTCTCTCTCAAGTTTCCCGGTCTCCCTGCCTTATATCACGGCTATAGAAAAGATAGCCGTGTCAGTAAACGGAAAGATGCTTCAAAGCTGCTATATACTGCTTTATAACATAGTTTATATCCTGCCGGTCCTTCTGCCTTTCATTGTATACCTCGTTCTGCGGGGCAGCATAGAGGGCATTGAGAAAAAGCTCCACTTTCATATTGCCCGGCTGAATGTAATACTGACGCTTGTCATGCTTTCAGGGATGGGCCTTTTGATCATCGCGGATTCGGCGTCTTATTTCATTCGTTCCGTGCCCCTCTTCAGCAACAGGATGTTCATGTAAGAAGGCTATGCCGGCCCGTTTTTTGCAATTTGGACATCGAATCCTTATAATTTATGCTAGTTTTTGCAGTCCAGCAAAGGAAGGAACTTCTGTGAAAATCGGCTTGCCGTCGGCATTGATCAACCCTTATTATATTTCATTCTGGAAAACGTTTTTCCAGGATCTCGGGCTGGAAGTAATTGAATCCGGAAAGACAACAAAGAAAATTTTGAACAAGGGCATCCGCTTTTCTGTCCCTGAAATTTGCGCGCCGATCAAGATTTATTCCGGACATGTCGTGGAACTCCTTGATAAGGGCGCAGACTTAATATATATTCCCAGGTTCGTCAGCATTAAGAAAGGCGATGTTTTCTGCCCGAAATTTATGGCCCTTCCCGACATTCTTAAGTTTTCGATACCGGGACTTGAAGAAAAAATGCTGACCCATCATATCAATGCCTTCGACGACGACATCTCGAGTGAAAATAATTATTTAAAATTAGGCCTTCGGTTTACAAAAGACAGGAAATTAGTCAGGAAAGCGATAATGAATGGAAGGGCCGCATGGCTGAAATTCAGGAAGCTCTGCCTTGAAGGATATAACTGCCAGGCGTCAAACAAGGCTGTTTTAAGCGGGGATAGGCCTGTAATCCATGAATTTCCCATAAAAATAGGTGTCATCGGCTATGTTTATAACCTATATGATGATATACTCAGCATGGATATACTCAACAAGCTCACCGAATTAGGAGCTTCCTCGGTAACATTCGAGATGCTTTCAAAAAGGGAGATCGATTCGCATCTCAGGGGAAAGCAGAAAAATTTATTCTGGACATTTTCAAATAAGCTCATGGCAGGCGCTTATCATTTCCTTGAAGACAAGAGCATTGACGGCTTGATACATGCCACTGCCTTCGGATGCGGACCGGATTCTTTCCTCGGTAAAATGCTGGAACTTGACTCCGGCCTCTTCGGCAAGCCTATAATGACTATCAGATTAGATGAACATAGCGGTGAAAATCACCAGCAGACCCGTGTCGAGGCATTTGTCGATATGATCTCTAAAAAGAAACGAATGGGAGAAAGCTCCTGATGAAGATAACTTTTCCCCACATGGGGTCGCCCCTTATCTATGACAAGCTTTTTAAATCTCTCGGCCATGATGTGATAGTTCCCCGGACGCCTACAAAAAGAACAATAGACCTTGGAGTCAAATACAGCCCGGAATTCGCGTGTTTCCCTTACAAAGTCCTGTTAGGCACATACATAGAAGGCATTGAAAAAGGAGCGAATGTAGTTATCGCGGCCGGAGGCAGCGGCCCATGCAGGGCCGGGTTTTACGCCGAGCTTCATAAGAAAACCCTCCTGAGCATGGGATATGACGTCGATTTTATCATATTCGACGATATTAAACGAGATCCCGGAATGTTTTTAAAAAACATCAACATCGTCAAGGGCGGGAACTCATGGCTTAAAGCAGTGAAGCTGTTGTGGAAAACTTATAAATTCGCCAGGGCTGTCGATACCCTCCAGAAAACGGTCGAGATCAGGCGTGCTTACGAACTTGTAAAAGGATCTTTCAACAATGCTTTCGATAAAATTGTAAAGCGCTTTTACGATGAAGACCTCTCCGGAATGGATATTAATAAGATATACATCGAGGGAAAAGCCATGCTCGACTCCCTGCCCTGCCGGGAAATTAATGAGAAAAACAGGATAAGGGTCGGAATTATCGGGGAAATATTCGTTGTCCTCGAACCATCCGTAAATATGAATATAGCGGCCGTATTGAATGAAATGGGATGTGAAGTCTACAGGTCCATGTACATATCCGACTGGGTCAATCATTCCACCTGGCCGAAATTTTTTAAACACAGATCCGGCCAGGACATAATAGATAAAAGCAAGGCCTATATAGAAATAGGCATCGGCGGACATGAGAGAATGAATATCGGCAGTATAATAAATTATAAAGAAACAGGGTATGACGGAGTTATTCACCTTATGCCTTTTGCATGCCTTCCGGAGCTCGTCACGCAAAGCATGGCGCCACGGATATCGAAAGACTCTCAGATACCGATCCTGACCCTTGCTCTCGATGAGCAGACAGGCATCGCAAACAACCTGACCCGTATCGAGGCTTTTGTTGAACTCCTGAGAAGCATTAAAATAAACCGTTCACCCGATGGAGGGACTTTCAATGAGTGACGCCTATTTAGGAATTGATGTAGGTTCGATAAGCACCAATATCGTAGCAATAGACCGGCAGGGCGGCGTATTGTCGGAGCAGTATGTCAGGACAAACGGCCAGCCGCTCGAGTGCGTTAAAAAAGGACTGAGATTTTTAAAGGATGAACTTCCCGGAATAAACATCGCCGGAGTCGGCACTACCGGAAGCGGAAGGCAGCTTGCGGGTATTCTTACCGGAGCCGATATTGTCAAAAACGAGATAACGGCGCATGCCACGGCGACAGTCAATCTATACCCGGATGTACGGACAATTTTCGAGATCGGGGGGCAGGATTCGAAGATCATCCTCATAAAAAACCAGTTAGTCGTGGATTTTGCCATGAATACAATCTGTGCAGCCGGCACGGGTTCTTTCCTGGACCACCAGGCTGAAAGGCTTAAAATACCCATAGAAAAATTCGGGGAACTCGCCCTTTCTTCAAATAAAAATGTCCGTATCGCCGGGAGATGCACAGTTTTCGCGGAATCGGATATGATCGCCAAGCAGCAGTTCGGTTTTACTAAAGCGGATATTATAAAGGGCCTCTGCAATGCCCTCGTGAGGAATTACATCAATAACCTCGGACGCGGAAAACTGTTAGAGCCGCCCTTCGTATTCCAGGGAGGCGTTGCGGCAAACCGCGGGATCGTAGCCGCGTTCGAAGAGGAAATGGGATTTCCGGTTATTGTTCCTCCCCATTTCAGCGTAATGGGGGCCATAGGCGCGGCACTGTTAGCGAAGGAACATCTTGAAAATTCCGGCCTTAAGACAAAGTTTGCAGGCTTCGACGCCGCCGATATGGAAATAACCCCTGGCACTTTCCAGTGCAACGACTGTTCGAATAATTGCGAAGTCATCGAAGTAACCTCGGAAGGAAAGGCTATCGCAAGGTGGGGCGACAAATGCGGAAAATGGACAAATTCAGTTATAAAAAGCGGCGCTAAAGGGCATAAGAATCCCCGTCCCTTAGTTGATGTAGTCAGTCCGGTAGGATAGGAAAGTAAAATATGCTTTATCCCAGGGAAAACGAAGTCAGGGAGATCAAGGACCTGTCCGGCATATGGGAGTTCAAAACAGATAAAGACGCTGCAGCAATCCTGATGCCCGTCCCTTCAAGTTATAATGATATTACACAGGATGCCTCAATCCGGGATCATGCAGGAGACGCCTGGTATGAACGCAGTTTTTTTATACCCGGGTCATGGAAAGGAAGGCGTGTTGTCATCAGGGCAGGCAGCGTCACCCATCATGGTGTTATCTCCATTAACGGACAGGAAGCAGTGCGCCATAAGGGGGGATACCTGCCGTTTGAAGCCGATATCACCGGAATGGTTGATTTCGGCGGAGAGAACCGCGTAACGATAACGGTCAATAATGTATTAGACTGGACCACCCTGCCTCCCGGCGAAATCAGGACATTCCAGGACGGCAAGCATCCTGACGGGTACAGGGTCCAGGAATATTTTCACGATTTCTACAACTATGCAGGCATACACAGGCCGGTAATTCTATACACAACGCCTCCTGTTTTTATTGGCGATATCGATATAGATACAGATATCGCCGGCCGAAGCGGAATAATCCGCTATAATATAAAATTATCGGAAGACGGCGCGCAAAGAGCCGTAAAAGTAAAGCTTATCGACAGGGGCAAAGAAATCGGTTCCAATACGGGGCGGCAGGGTGAATTTACAATCGAGCGCGCCCATTTCTGGGAGCCCGGAAAGTCCTATCTTTACTGCCTGAGAATCGAAACATATAATAATGGCGCCTTAGAAGATATTTACTCCCAGCCAGCCGGAATCCGGACGGTAAAGGTATCAGGGAAACAGTTCCTTATCAACGGCAAGCCCTTTTATTTTAAAGGCTTCGGAAAGCATGAAGACATGGACATAGCCGGAAAGGGGCTGAATAATGCCCTTAATGTCAAGGATATAAACCTGATGAAGTGGATTGGGGCGAATTCTTTCAGGACGTCCCATTATCCCTATTCGGAAGAATTTATGGAGCTTGCCGACAGTGAAGGTTTTGCCGTCATAGACGAAACACCGGCTGTTGGCCTCAATTTATGGGATATGGGAAAAAAGGTGTTCTGCGAAGAAAGGGTCCATGAAGACGCCCTCGAGCATCACCTCCAGGTTATAAGGGAACTTGTCGGGAGGGACAAAAACCGGCCCAGCGTAGTGATGTGGAGCCTGGCCAACGAGGCTTCCACATATGAAGAAGGTGCGCTGCCCTATTTCAGGAAGCTGGCGGAAGAAACACGCAAGCTGGACCCTGCGAGGCCTATTACGATTGCCCAGTCAAGCCATCCCGGAGACTGCAAAGTCGCCGGACTTTTCGACGTCATATGTGTTAACCGTTACTATTCATGGTACGAAGACCCGGGCCGCCTCGAACTGATAGAGTTCCAGATAGAAAGGGAACTGCGGGAATGGTACGACAATTTCAAACAGCCGGTATTGATGAGCGAATACGGCGCCGATTCGGTGCCGGGACTTCACCATGACCCCGCTGTAATGTTCTCCGAGGAATACCAGTGCGAATTGCTGGAACATTATCATAATGTTTTTGATAAACTCGACTTCATCATCGGCGAGCATGTCTGGAATTTTGCCGACTTTGCCACAAAGCAGGGGATCACCCGTGTGGACGGGAACAGGAAAGGAGTATTTACCCGCCAGAGACAGCCCAAGGCCGCGGCCCATCTCCTCAGGAAAAGGTGGCTCTGAAAGACCACCCGGTCATTTTTTGAAAAATTTCATTAAACAGGCTATACTAAAGGCCTGAATTTCCATGGTTACAAGCAGGATATTATGTTTTCCAATCTATTTCCACTCGCTTTCAGGATTTTTACCTACCCGGTAAATTCCGTCATGCATTTACGAAACTACCCGTTTCAAAAGCTGCCATTATTTTTTAAAGGAGAAGTGCAGTGGAAAACCTCACTCTTGACTGCCGTCAGGACGGCATTGCGGCTGAAAAATTCAAGGAGCTGGACAGCTTTATCCAGGCTCTGTCTTTAGACCTGAAAAGTCCGCGCCGGAAAGGCGATCTTATCCAGATCCTGCATAAAGCCCAGGATATCTTCGGCTTTCTGCCTGAAAGCGTTCAGCTTTTCGTCTCTCAAAAGCTCAATATCCAGCATTCAGAAGTATCGGGCGTCATCAGCTTCTACAACTATTTCATAACCGAACCCAAGGGTCGCATCCAGGTAAGCGTCTGCATGGGGACAGCATGTTTCGTTAAAGGAGCGGGGCAGATCCTTTCAGAATTTGAAAAGCAGCTCGGCATCAAGGCGGGACAGGTCTCAGAAGATATGAAATTTTCCATTGACATAGTGCGCTGTATCGGCGCATGCGGGCTGGCTCCTGTTGTTACGATCGATAAAAAGGTGTACGGCAGGCTCAAACCCGACGATGTACGGGGCATCCTTGCGGAATATCATAAAATGCAGGGGGGTGAGCTGTGAAGACTCTCGACAGGATTAACGATTACAGCGCCCTGCTCGACAGGCAGGCCGCATACCAGTCTTTAATAAAACTCAGAAATAAAAATGCCGGAAAATCTTCCAGGAGCAGCGCAGGCAGTTATGACATTATGGTCTGCGGCGGAACAGGCTGTGTTTCAAGCGACAGCATCCTCATAGCGAAAAATCTCAGCGCCCTTGTAAAAGAAAAAAAACTATCGTCAAAAGTCCGCGTGATACAGACAGGCTGTTTCGGCTTTTGTGAAAGAGGGCCGGTGGTAGTTATACAGCCGGATGATGTGTTCTATACCCGCGTGACGCCGGCAGACGCAGCCCAGATCATTGAGACCCACATTATAAAAGGTGTTAAGGTCGACAGGCTTCTCTACAAAGATCCCTCGAGCGGGGAATCCCTCGAAAAGAGCGCCGATATACCTTTTTATAAAAAGCAGAAGCGTATAGCTCTCAGGAACTGCGGCCTCATCGACCCGGAAAACATTATGGAATATATAGCATGCGGGGGTTACCAGGCGCTCGGTAAAAGCCTGACGGAAGGTTCCCCAGAAAGCATTATCGAAGTATTGAAAAAATCCGGTTTAAGGGGACGGGGCGGCGGCGGATTTCCAACCGGTCTTAAGTGGGAGCTTGCGAGAAAAGGCGCAGGTTTATCAAAAGCCTCAGGCGTACAGGAGAAATTCGTACTCTGCAATGCCGACGAGGGCGATCCCGGCGCATTCATGGACCGTTCGATCATGGAAGGGGATCCCTGCAGCGTCATCGAAGCGATGACAATTGCCGGTTATGTCATTGGAGCGCCTCAAGGCTATGTTTATATCCGGGCGGAGTACCCCTTAGCCGTCCACAGGCTTAAGACTGCGATAAAACAGTCGGAGGATTGCGGACTGCTCGGCGAAAACATCCTTGGCAGCGGTTTTTCCTTCAATATCGCCCTGAAACTCGGGGCGGGCGCTTTTGTCTGCGGCGAAGAAACCGCCCTTATCCACAGCGTCGAGGGAGAACGGGGAGAACCGACGACCAAACCCCCTTACCCTGCAATCAGCGGATTGTGGTCAAAACCGACGCTTGTCAATAATGTGGAAACCTATGCCAACATCCCCCCGATTATCATGAACGGTCCGGACTGGTATTCCTCGATCGGCTTTGAAAAATCCCGGGGTACAAAAGTATTTGCCCTGGCCGGCAAGATAAATAATGTAGGCCTCGTAGAAATTCCGATGGGAACAAGCCTCAGGGAAATATTATACGATATAGGCGGCGGAATAAAGGATAACAAGGAATTTAAATCCGTTCAGACAGGCGGCCCTTCGGGCGGCTGTCTTACAAAAGAAAACCTCGATATCCCCATCACATATGAAAACCTGCAGGCAGTAGGATCCATGATGGGATCGGGCGGAATGATCGTAATGGATGAAACAGATTGCATGGTCAACATTGCCCGCTTTTACCTTGAATTTACACTCGATGAGTCCTGCGGCAAATGCACCCCATGCAGGGTAGGAAACAAGCGCCTTCATGAGATGCTGACCGCCATTACCAAGGGCAAGGCCGAGGAAAACACCATGGAAAAATTAGAAAACCTGGCCCAGATTATCAAGAAAACATCCCTGTGCGGTCTGGGCCAGTCTTCCCCGAACCCGGTTCTTTCAACTCTCCGCTACTTCAGGGAAGAGTACATAGAACATATACGCGACCATAAATGCCGGGCCGGGACATGCAAAGACCTGCTTTCCTACCATATCGTGAAGGAAAAATGCGTGGGATGCACTCTCTGCGCGAGGAACTGCCCCGCTCTCTGCATAAGCGGCAAGGTCAAAGCCCCTCATGAGATCGACCAGGAAAAATGCGTGAAGTGCGGAGTGTGTTTTGACAGGTGTAAATTCGGCGCTATTTTAAAGCGTTAGGAGAAAGATAATGGCAAAAGTAAAAATAAACGATCACGAAATCGAAGTATTCAAGGACGCGACAATTCTCGAAGCCGCAGCTGAACTTGACGGAGTTTACATACCCACGCTCTGCCACATGAACCTGGAGAGTTTTAATGTAGAACACCGCATAGGAAGCTGCAGGATCTGCATGGTCGAAGTTGTCGAAAACACGCGTAAAAGGCTCGCGCCCGCTTGCTGCACTCCGGTAACCGAGGGTATGGTCATACGGACAAACACCCCTGAAGTTATTCAGGCCCGCCGGATAATCCTGGAGCTCTTGCTTTCGGACCACCCGTTCGACTGCCTGAACTGCCCAAAAAATCTTGAATGCGAACTGCAGGCCCTCGCAAAGCGTTTCGGCATAGATCATCTCACCTATACAGGCGAGGTTTCAACATATAAAAAGGATATTTCCAGCAAGGCTATCAAACGCGACCTTGACAAATGCATTCTCTGCAGGCGCTGCGAGACGGCCTGCAACGATATACAGACCGTTGGAACGCTTACAGGTTACGGCAGGGGATTCAACGCCGTAGTCGCTCCCGCTGAGATGAAGCCGCTCTCCGAAACAAACTGCGTTATGTGCGGCCAATGCGTCAATGTATGCCCGACAGCCGCTCTGACAGAGATCAGTTATACGAAAAAAGTCTGGTCAGCCCTTTCGGACACTTCCAAAAAGGTTATAGTGCAGGTCGCGCCTGCCGTACGCGTCGCAATGAGCGAAGAACCCGGATTGAACATGACAGGCAAGCTGGTGGCCGGGCTCAAGCAGCTCGGTTTCGAGGCCGTATTCGACACCAACTTCGGAGCCGATCTGACGATAGTCGAAGAATCCCTGGAAATAATCGAAAGGCTTACCGCACGCGACAACCTTCCGATTCTTACTTCATGCTGTCCCGGATGGGTCAATTTTCTTGAATTTCAATTTCCTGACCTCATCAAGATCCCTTCAAGCTGCAAATCTCCCCAGCAGATGTTCGGGGCGATCGCAAAGACTTATTACGCCGATAAAATCGGAGTTAAACCGGCCGATCTTGTAGTGGTTTCAGTAATGCCATGCCTTGCGAAAAAGCATGAAGCCGGCAGGGCCGAATTCAGCCATGACGGCGTGCGCGATGTCGACTATGTTATAACTACGAGGGAATTGATCCGGATGTTCAATGAGGCAGGGATCCGTCTCGATAAGCTACCCGAAGAGCGCTTTGACAACCCTCTCGGCGAATCTACGGGAGCGGCATCGATTTTCGGAGTTTCAGGCGGCGTGCTCGAAGCGGCGCTGAGGACCGCTTATGAAAAACTTACAGGAAAGGAGCTGAATTCGATCAATTTTACCCAGGTAAGGGGCCTTGACGGCATTAAAGAAGCTGAATTCAATATCAACGGCAGGATGATACGCGTAGCGGCCGCATCCGGGCTCGGAAACGCAAGGTCTCTTCTCGAAAAAATACGTTCCGGAGTTTCCCGGTACGATATCATCGAAATTATGGCCTGCCCCGGGGGCTGCATTAACGGCGGAGGCCAGCCTTATATTCATTCCGATACGAGCATACTGGAAAAGAGGATGAAGGCGCTATATTCCATAGATTCGTCGAAAGAGATCCGTAAATCCCATGAAAATCCATATATTATGAAACTATACCATGACTTCCTCGGAGAACCCGGGGGAGAAAAGGCTCACAGTCTCCTTCATACGAATTATTATAAGGGCGGTTCCCTTAGGCCCCTGAAGGTCCCTAAGGAACTAAGGGCCAAAAACTAGATTTTTTAAAAGAATCTTAATAATGAGTCTTATAATTCCGCCCAATGCCCTGGTGCCTGGCCTGGTGCCAGTCCCCAGGATAGGCAGGCACTTCCTTGTTGCCCCAGGGGCTTGCCCCCGTAAGGGGGGCATTAGAAGCCGGGAAGCCGGGCCGCTAAGGCCCGGCTTTTTTATTCATCTCGCGCCTGCTAATTTTAAAATATTGACAACCGTCGGATCTTTTGCAAAAGAAAGCGCCGTATTGCCTCCTGTGTTCAGTGAGTTTACCCGTGCCCCCGCCGCAAGCAGGGCTTTTACAACGTCAGCCTGGCCCCTCTGCGAGGCGTACATCAGGGCGGTATTGCCCTCTTTATCCCTTGCATTTACATCGGCCCCGGCACCGATAAGGGCTGCAACCGCGCCTGTATGTTCTATAAAATTCATATATATCGCCCACATCAGGGCAGTCTGGCCGTTTTTATCCGAGGCGTTGACCGGCGCTTTCGCCGCTAACAGGACATTAATTGCATCGGCCTGCCCTTCTTCGGCTGCGCCCATAAGGGCTGTGAAGCCGTCTTTGTTCGCCGCATTGACATCGGCCTTTGCCGCGAGCAGCAGCCTCTCCGAACCGGACTGCCCCCTGAGGGCAGCAATGGTCAGGGCTGTATAACCGGATTTGTTCACGGCATTGACATCGGCCTTCATACCGATAAGCGCCTTAACAGCCTCATTCCGGCCATATGCCGCGGCTTCCATCAGCGCTGTCCAGCCTTCATCATCCAAGGGCGAATTGATATTCCCTTTGTAGTTTTCAATAAAAATCTTATCCCCGTTCGTCGCGGCATCAAGAAGACCTTTATTATCTGCTGCGGCAAATACGGGAATAGCTGCTAAAATCATAATAAACAGAAATTTCATATTAAACCCTTTCTCCTGAATAAGCTTTATAAGAATTATATAAATGACCTATCGAAAGCACAATCGCTGAGATAAAAAGCGGTATTGATGAGAGAAAAACAGCTCCTGCAAAAAAACACATCAGCGGGCTTACCGCCATAGGCAGAGGAATTTTAAGCATCGGTTCGTATAAAAGACGTAAATGCCTCCCTTTCAGGAAATAGCGAAGCCACCCCGCATAGTAAAACAGGAGAAATAAAACAGCGGCGGCTATTAGAACTTTTTCAATCAAGGTCCCGCAGCTTATACTGTAAAAAAACGGCGTTACGACAACCCCCGCCTGCCCTGCCCTTTCAAGAATTGTCATGATACGCCCCGTTTTTCCGGTGTTTTGAACTTCGAGAGGCGCGCCTGCCGGGAATAAAAAGTACAGGCAGTTCGGGGCCATTATCAAAAGAGGTAAAATCCATCCGTTTCCAATATTCATATCAGAGAGGTTAAGTAAAATATATATTTTAGTCAATTGAAATAATATTTTTTATAATGTACTTGACAAAACTATATAGGTTATATTATACTAAGTTATATTAACATAGTATAATTTAACTTAAGGAGAAATTATGGTTACAGATATCGTGATCCTGGCGCTTTTATCCAATAAACCAAAGCACGGCTATGAGATCAAGAAGGATGTCAGCCGGATACTTGAAAGGGAAACCAAGCTCAATAACAATCTCCTCTATCCCGCCCTGCGCCGCCTGGAAAAAACGGGGGCTGTTGTCAGCGAGCTCCAGGAGCAGGCCGAAACGCCGACAAGGCGCGTATACAGCATAACCCCTGCGGGCAGGGAAATGTTTAAAAATCTCCTGAACAGCTTCAGGGAAGAAGATATCTCTAAAGAGGAGGAATTTCTTGTAAGGGTAGCCTTCATGGAAAAGCTCGGCGAGCATGAGAGGCTGCGCCTGCTCGATATGAGGCTAAAAGAGCTGCAGCGGAGGCTGGACCACCATAATAATATCGACGGTTCTTTTGCCTACAAATTTGACTCGCCCTGGATTGAAAATGTCATGAGTTACAGGCAAATAAAGATTACCGAAGATATCGCATGGATTGAAGAGCTCAAATCTTCAATCGTAAAATATTAAGGAGGTCAATATGCTTCCCGGTGAAAAAATCCCATGGTGGAAAACACGGAACACGAAAATTGCGGGCATAAGCGTCCTTTCAGCCTTTATAGCCGGATTCTTCATATGGTTCAGCTTCATCAGGCCGTACATATCGACCGATGACGCGAGGATAGATGCGGATATAATAAACATTGCCAATAACGGTTCGAGCGGCCAGATACTCTCGGTTAATGTTAAAGAAGGCGATTTTGTCACGAACGGAATGACCGTAGTGGAACTCGATCATCAGATCGCGCAGGCCCAATACCGTCAGGCTGAAGCCAGGTGCGAACTGGCCCGGGCCAATTTTCAGAGGGCTGTAATTTTATACAGAAAGGCTGATTATACTCGCCAGCAATACGACCAGGCCAGTTCAGACGCCGAAGCGGCAGAGGCTGTCTTGAAAGTGGCTGAAATAGCCCTGGAGCGTACTTATATCAGGAGCATCACGAACGGCTGTGTCATCATGAAAAACGCGCTTGCGGGAAATATTCTGGAAGCAAACCAGGTGGCAATAACAATTGCCGACATCGATCATGCCTGGGTATCGGCAAATATCGATGAAAAATCCGTGGCCCTGATAAAGCCGGGACAGTCTGTCTATATAACTATCGACGAGGGCGGGACGCTGAAGGGACATGTTTCGGATATCAGGAAAGCCAGCGAATCTACTTTTTCACTTATCCCTTCAGACAATGCCACCGGAAATTATATCAAGGTTACCCAGAGAATCCCCTTGAAAATAGATTTAGAAAGCCATCCCGGGATTAACCTTAAAGTCGGGGAATCGGTCGAGATAAAGATCAATGTATTATAAGGCGGAAAATATGGAAACGGGCAGGTCGAAATCAAACCCGGGTTATAAATGGAATGTATTGATCGTTACAATGATCGGGGCGTTCATGCCTAACCTCGATTCAAGTATTGTTAACGTATCGATTCCCACAATAATGTCGGATTTCGGCTCAAGCGTAACGGATATCGAATGGATAATGACAGGCTACATGCTTGCTTTCGCCGCACTGATGCCCCTGACGACATGGCTCAGGGATAAGATGGGCTATAAGCTCCTCTTTCTCGCAAACCTCTCTGTTTTTACATTCGGTTCGCTTCTTTGCGGCCTTGCCTGGAACCTGCCTTCACTGATAACTGCAAGGGTAATTCAGGCTATCGGCGGGGGGGATATCATTCCGACTACAATGGCCATGATAACGGAAGTATTCCCTCAGGAGGAACGCGGAAAGGCTCTAGGATACTGGGGTTTAGGGGTTATTCTCGGGCCTGCTCTCGGCCCGACCCTCGGCGGCTATCTCACACATACAATCGGATGGCGTTCCATTTTCCTCGTTAATCTCCCCGTCGGAGCGGTCTGCCTTCTTCTTGGAGCTTTACTTCTGGTTAAAGACAAACCGGAACACAGCTCGGGTAAACGCTTCGATTTCTGGGGTTTCGTATTTATCTCGGCGTTTTTAGTGTCATTGCTCCTTGGAATTTCTAAGGGAGAGGACGAAGGCTGGACCTCAACATTCATTCTTTCATGCTGGCTTATATCAATCCTGGGCTTTATCGGATTCCTGCTGGTGGAGACCCATGTCGAAGAAAGCATTATTGACCTCAGCCTCTTCAGGATACCCGCTTTCACATCCTGCATGATTATGACATTTATCCGTTCAATCGTCCTTTTCGGAGGGACATTCCTGCTCCCCCTGTTCATTCAAAGGGTGATGGGTTATAATGAAATAACTAGCGGGTTTATCATGCTGCCCAGCGCCTGCGCCATGGCAGCGATGATGCCTTTTGTCGGCTTTTTAAGCGATAAGATCGCTCCGAGGATACCGGCGTTGATCGGGCTGGTCTGCCTGGTGGTTTTTATGCTGATGTACCGCAATATAGATGTCTCGACAAGCATTCCCGGCATCATCATGCCGACCATGATCCGCAGTGTAGGCATGATCCTTCTCCTGGCGCCTGTTATGACTGCCATGATGAATTCAGTCCCGCAGAAAAAGGCCGGGAATGCGACTTCTATGAACGGCATCATACAGCAGGTGGGAGGTTCCATAGGTATCGCCATTTTCGGAACGCTTCTTACAAACCGGGGACATTTTCATATGTCAATTATCTCCCAGTCGATATCAAACGGCACTGCCGCTTTTCAAACCGCCGCTATATCCATGCTGCACCGTGTCCATAATTCCGGATTTGATTACGCCAATTCTGCTTCAATTGCCAAAGCATTTTTAATAAAGGAATTATCACTCTTTGCATCGGTCATGTCGTTCCAGGATACCTTTTTCACCGGAGGGATTTTTATAATCCTTGTCCTCCCGGTTGCTTTCATGCTCCCTCTGAAGAAAGTTTTTACAGCCGCCTTATAGGCAGGCTTTAGCTTATTGAAACAAGGCTTTTATCGTCTGGTTCGAATGTACATTGGTAAAAGTATAGGATGTTATCATTCCCCGGTCCTCGCCGTTGACGAATACATCGAGCGTAAAGGTCTTTCCGCGGACCTCCGTTATAGTGAATTGCATATCATCGCCTTCGTTCACCTTGATTATCCCCGACGGACTTATAGAACCCGAACCTTCGCAAACCGCTGATATCGTGTACTGCTCAATAGCCTGGCTTGAAGATGATGCCGCGGATGCGGAAGACGATGACGGCGATTTACCGGCATGGATTCTCGGCTTCGTGATTGCTCCGTTCGAGGATACCGCAGAGTCCTCAGATACCTCAGGGCCGACAGGCCCGGATGTTTTCATGAAAGCGTATAAAACCGCCGTCAGGATTATTCCGCACAACACTAAAACCGCAATGGATAAAACTATTTTTAATTTCAAAACAGCCCCCCTGCAAAATTACTTATCTAAGATATATTACCTGACCGCTCAATATCAATCGGAAATATTATAAAAATATTTTCCCCGCGGTTTCCTCACATTTTTGACAATAAATCATAATAAATTTAAAATTGACAACAGGCCCGGCACGAGGAGCTTTATTATGAACCGAAAAGTGATCCCATTGCGCGGCAGAAAATACGATCTGGCGATTCTTGCCTTCTTTTTTATCAACATTATATTTATCACCTACCTCTTCGACCTTGAACAGGTGGTTGTGGCCAATGTTTCGAACTTCGCCTACCCCCTCTGGCCGCCAAGAACCGTCGTCGACCTGGTGCACTGGTATGGAAAAACATTCGATCCTCTGTTATTAGCAAGACCCGTCTGGTGGAAAATGACCATCTGGATCGATGTTATTATATTCGGGCCTTTTTACATTGCCGCCATATATGCTTTCATAAAAGGCAGGGAATGGATAAGGATCCCCTCTATCATAGCGAGCACGATGCTTATTACCAACGTTATTATCATATTCGGGGAGGAGATCTGCGGGACTTATCCGACTCCGGCGCTTCCGGTGGTAATTTCCATAAATCTTCCATGGCTCCTCTTTCCCATATTTATCATCTGGCGCATGGCAGGAAGCGAGCATCCGTTCACAAGGAAGGACTAAGATTATGGATAAAAAGCATTTCATCTCTATTTACGGACCCTGGGCAATAATAGCGGGAGCAACCGAGGGCATCGGAGAGGCTTTCGCTCAAAACCTTGCCGGGATAGGATTTAACCTTGTGCTTATAGCCCGCCGTGAAGCCCTGCTTAAAGAAGAGGCCCAAAAGCTCCAGGATAAATACGGGATTTGTGTAAGAACCATTAATTTCGATCTGTCGGAAACGGAAAAACTTCCCGGGATCGATAAAATGACAGCTGACCTTGACATTGGGCTGTTTGTTTATAACGCTGCCCTTTCCCTGGTCGGGCCTTTTATGGACAATTCCGAAGAGGATCACCTTAAAGAGATCGATGTTAATATCAAAGGGCCGCTGGTCCTTACAATGCTTTTCGGGGAAAGGTTTATTAAGCGCGAAAGAGGCGGGATCATCCTGATGTCGAGCCTTACATCCTCGCAGGGTTCGCCCCTTGTTGCCAACTACGGGGCGACAAAGGCATGGAACCTTATCCTGGCGGAAGGGCTCTGGTACGAGATGAAAGAACAGGGCGTCGATATTATGGCATGCGCCGCTGGGGCTACAAATACACCTGGTTACAGGCAGAGCCTGCCCGGAGTCAATTTAAGGGCCATGGATCCCGGCTCCGTCGCTAAAACAGCCCTGGCAAATCTCGGGAGAAAACCTGTTGTAATTCCAGGGATCTTCAACAACATCAGCGGCTTCATACTCCGCCGCCTGCTGCCGATAAAAACCGCGGTCGGCATTATGGGCTTTGCGCTGAAGAAAATGTACGGGAAAAAGGAAAATTAAAGCCGTTCCGGTCTTTAAAAGCCCTTTTCACGAAGATCATCGATAATTTTCACATATTGTTCAATGATATTAAAACTGCGGTTATCCCTTCTCCTGAGATCAACTTCGTCGGCATGAGATATGCCGCGCAATCCTTTGCCTTCCATGACGCCCTTAAATTCTCCATATTTTGCGGATTCCACCGTAACAAGACCGTCATTATCGCCGCTGGTAATTTTAACAATCAAAAAAGATAAAAAGAAAAATAAATCGCTGAAAGCGCTCTTCATCCTGGCGGCGTAACTTTGATAAAAAACATCCGGACTATCGGTATTTATTTCATTGAATCCCCTGCAGTAAATCCCGGAAATCTGCCTGCAGGCGTTATAAAAATCAGGATGTTTGTCTCCTAAAATTTTAAAAAAAAGATCGACGAAAAAAGAAATGGAACGGAATAAAAAAACCGGGAGGCCGTATACTATGTCGATTATTTTCGAACCATGGTGAGGGGTTGAAATCGTGGTTAAGGACGCTATATGCTTTCCCATATTCATGCTTGAGATCATATAGCGGGCTTCAAGGCCCCCTTTCGAATGAGCTATAAGATTTATTTTACCGGCGCCTGTTTTCGAGAGAATAGAGAGAATATTTTCCCTGATCGTTCCGGCATTCGCCTCGATCGAACCCCAGGCGTCCTGGCCGCTGTAGTAAATATCGGCTCCCTCTGCTTTGAGAACGCCGGGGATCCTTCCCCAGTAATTATAAAATTTGCTGTCATCGCGAAAAGCCGCGCCATGGATGAGCATCAGGGGGTATTTAGTTTTACATTTCATCATGAAGGTATTTTAAAATTGTCCGGTTAAAAAAGCAATTGCCGTTTAATTATCAGCTGCTTATATTAATAGAAATTCAAAAAGGAGTCCAATATGCCAGTTGAAATGAAAGCGATCCGTTTCCATGAATACGGAAGTTCCGGGAAGCTTGTCCTGGAAAGCATTCCGCGCCCCGAACCGGGGGCCGGCGAGGTGCTGGTCAAAGTGCTCTTTGCCGGAGTCAATCCAATCGACTGGAAATTAAGGGCAGGCTTTCTCAAGGATTTCATGCCCCTTCGTCTGCCTGTCATAGCGGGGATCGATTTTTCAGGCATAGTCGAAGAAGCCGGAAAAGGCGCCAGTCTGAAAAAAGGGCAGGCCGTTTTCGGCATAGCGAAGTGGGCCTATGCGGAGTATGCCCTGGCGTCTGAGAGCGATGTCGCCTTAAAACCCGACGGCCTCTCTTTCGAATTAGCCGCAGCTCTGCCGACCGGATCCCTTACCGCATGGCAGACCGTCGAGGATGCCGGCGTAAAAGCGGGGCAGACGGTCGTCGTCCAGGGCGCCGCAGGGGGAGTCGGGCTTTTCGCGGTCCAGTTCGCCCGTGAAAAAGGGGCAAAGGTCATTGGAACTTCTTCAGCCGCCAATACCGGCTTTGTCAAATCCCTGGGGGCCGAGGCCGTCGATTACGGCAAGGGGCCTCTCGATAAGGAAATCGGAAACGTTGATGCCGTCATAGATGCCGTGGGCGGGGAGACACTTGAAAAATCTTATGCCCTGCTAAAAAAGGGCGGCGTTCTGGTTACAATAGCCGGCCGGGTTTCTGAAGAAAAGGCTCTTAAATACGGTATAAAAGCCCTTAATTCCGGAAGAGGTTCGACCGCCCATTTAAAAACTATCGGTGAAATGGCTGTAAAATCCCTGCATGCCGAAATCGGGAAAATTTTCCCGCTCGAACAAGCCGGAGCAGCACAGGACCTTAGCCAGACAGGGCATGGAAGAGGCCGCATATTATTGAAAATCTGAAATGTCTGTCAGCGGCCGCCGATTTTCAGATCATCGAGGGAGCTCAGGATGATTTCATCGGTCGGGGTATCGAAGCGGATCCCATAGAAATACTTATTTTCAGCCGCAAGACCCCATACTATTTTGCAGAATTTATCCCTCAAGGCCAGGGAGGACGATATCTTCGAGCTTACTTTAAAGATAGAAGACTCGTTCAATTCCTTCGCGGAAGTAATTTCAATTCCGCCCGATGAGATATTATATATCTCGCAGAATATCGTCGTGTTGGTCATGAGG
>Ga0181520_10000973_pt1 | contig 60722 bp, 45 predicted proteins | sample PEATcosm2014_Bin_29_FD_132451 | JGI IMG/M metagenome (GOLD analysis project Ga0181520, IMG submission 132451) | Peatland microbial communities from MTU Mesocosm Facility, Houghton, MI, USA - PEATcosm2014_Bin02_30_metaG | ecosystem: Environmental > Terrestrial > Soil > Wetlands > Peat | place...
AAAACGGGTTGATACAACTCAAATTAAATTGCTTTTCAAACCTACGATAAGTAATATAATATTTTAAATTTTCAAAATTTGGCTTTACGTGGAAAAAGATACTATTATAATAAAAGGCGCGCGCGAGCATAACTTAAAGAATATTGATTTGGAGATACCCCGTGATTCTTTCACGGTAATTACCGGGCTTTCAGGTTCCGGTAAATCATCATTAGCTTTCGACACAATATATGCGGAAGGGCAGAGAAGGTATATTGAATCACTTTCTGCTTATGCAAGGCAATTCCTCGATATGCTCGAAAAACCGGATGTGGATCTTATTGAAGGGTTAAGCCCGGCAATTTCTATCGAACAAAAATCTGCATCAGGCAACCCGCGTTCCACTGTTGGTACAGTCACTGAAATTTATGATTATATGAGGCTGCTGTATGCCAGGCTTGGAACACCATATTGTTATAACTGCGGGAAACCGGTAACAAGGCAAACCTCGTCTCAAATTATTGATTCCATACTTCAGACATTAGCAGGTAAAAAAATAAATGTTCTTGCCCCTGTGATCAGGGGAAGGAAAGGTCACTACAGGGAACTTTTTGAAGAAATACTTTCAGACGGATTTTTAAAGGTAAGAGTTGATAATGAATTCCACGAGATTAAAAAAGGCCTCCAGGTCGACAGGTATAAGATTCACAATATAGAAATTGCAGTTGATAAATTTACAGTAAATGAAAATTCAAGAAACAGGTTAACCGAATCTATCGAAGTAGGATTGAATTACGGCAACGGAATTGTCGTAGTTAACGACGGTACACAGGATTATATTTTCAGCCGCCACCTTGCATGTTTAGACTGCGGCATAAGTTTCAGGGAATTAGCTCCTAATTCATTTTCATTTAATTCACCTTACGGTTCCTGCCCTGCCTGTGAAGGCCTCGGCGAGAAAAAAGAGCTTGATATAAATTTAATGATTCCCGACTGGGATAAAACGATTAATGGTGAAGGGCTGGCTCCGCTTGGCAAGCCGCGTACAATCTGGTTTTTTAACCAGTTAACTGCTGTTGCTGAAAAATACGGATTTGATTTTGATACTCCTTTAAAAGACCTTAATAATGACCAGAAGGAAATTCTTTTATACGGCAGTAAAGACAAAATTGCATTTTCTTATTCTTACGGAACCAGCAAGCCTGTAACATACCTTCACCGGTTTGCGGGTTTGACAAATCATTTAAAAAATTATTACACTACAACTTCATCAAATCACATACGTGAATGGGTTGAGTCATATATGAATACCGTGCCCTGCCCGGAATGTAAAGGCGGGAGGCTTAAACAGGAATCATTGGCGGTAAAATTCCAGGGGAAAAATATAAGCCAGCTTACTAACCTTTCAATAGTTAAAATTACGGAGTTCTTCGGTAAACTGAAAATAACAGGTAATGATGCAATAATAGCCAAACCTATTTTAAAAGAAATTACGGAGAGATTGAAATTTTTACTTAATGTAGGTTTGGATTATTTAACACTTGACCGTTCCGCCAGGACTTTATCCGGAGGTGAATCCCAGCGCATACGCCTTGCCACACAAATTGGTTCGCAGCTTGCAGGCGTTCTTTATGTGCTTGATGAACCCAGTATCGGCCTGCATCAAAGTGATAATTTAAAACTTATTAATTCCCTGAAAAATTTAAGGGACCTGGGCAATACAGTAATTGTAGTTGAACATGACCGTGAGACTATGGAGAATTCCGATTATATGGTAGACCTTGGCCCCGGAGCCGGTGAACACGGCGGGGAAATCTGCCTTGCAGGAGAGACTAAAAAATTAATTGAATCAAAAGATGGTATTAACTCGTTAACACTTGAATACCTTACTTACAGGAAACAAATTCCAATACCCTTGGAGAGAAAAAAGGGAAATGGTACAAATTTGATTCTTAAAGGCGCAAGCGGCCATAATTTAAAAAACGTGAATTTGAAAATACCCATCGGTACACTAACATTAATTACAGGAGTAAGCGGCTCCGGTAAATCATCTTTAATAAATGAAACACTGTTCAAAATATTGATGAATAAAATATATAATTCCAAAACCGTTCCGCTTGCTTACAAATCCATTGAAGGTTTGGAATATATTGATAAAGTAATTGAAATTGACCAGCAGCCTATTGGAAGGACTCCGCGGTCAAACCCTGCTACTTATACCGGGCTCTTTACTTTTATAAGGGATTTATTTGCCCAGCTTCCCGAATCGAAAATGCGCGGCTACAGTACCGGCAGGTTCAGTTTTAATGTTGCCGGAGGCAGGTGCGAAGGATGCGGAGGGGACGGACTTAAGAAAATTGAAATGAACTTCCTACCGGATGTGTACGTGGAATGCGAAGCGTGCCGCGGCAAAAGATATAACAGGGAAACGCTGGAAGTTTTGTATAAAACAAAATCGATTGCCGACGTACTTGAAATGCGCATCAGCGAGGCGCTTGAGTTTTTTGAAGACCTGCCCAGGATAAAAAGAAAGCTTAAAGCTATCAATGATGTAGGATTAGGCTATATAAAACTTGGCCAGCAGGCAACTACTCTTTCAGGCGGTGAAGCACAGCGTGTTAAGCTTGCAACTGAATTGAGCAAGGTCAGCACGGGTAAAACAATGTATATTCTTGATGAGCCCACAACAGGATTGCACTTTGAGGATGTTAATATCCTGTTAAAAGTTTTAAATAAGCTTGTAGGTAAAGGGAATACTGTTATTGTAGTTGAACATAATCTTGATGTTATTAAAACAGCAGACTGGGTAATTGACCTTGGCCCTGAAGGAGGCGATGAAGGCGGAAAAATTATTGCCGAAGGCACCCCGGAACAGATCGTGAAAAACAAAAAAAGCCTTACAGGAGAATTTCTAAAAAGGGAATTGGAAATAAACCAATAGTATTATCATATTCCTTTGCAATTATTAATGCCCATAGCCCTATGTTAATATTATCCTCGGGAACATTTACTATATCAAATATAGACTGGCCGGAATACTTTATCGGGTAATTATAATCGTCCGGGTAATTTGCCTGAGCAAATAGAATTGAAAAAATAAAAAACCAAATAAATATTATTATTCTGCTTTTTATAAATTGTATTTATTTTGTTTCAACAAGTTAAGATCAAAATAATAATTATTTTATTAAAAGAAATGAGTATAAATACCTAATACCCAATAATTATTTATTAAGGATTAATACTTAAACACTTTCAAAAATAAAATGATTGGACTGTCGCAAGAGAGTATAAAATAATTGTTCAATATTACCTGGCTTATGCCAAAAAAGAGTTCTTGAATGGACTAAAGTCCCGGGGTTTAGTGGGTCTCTTTATTTCCCGGGTTAAAGAGGTTGTGTTAAAATTTGTTTTGTATGAATAAATTTACAAAAATTACATTGAATTAATTCAAGTTTACCCTCCTTGAAAAAATTAGACATTAGCACAAAATATTGAATATTTATAAAATTATTTTGAATTTTCACATAGCCTCTAAAACCCGGCGCTACTTTAAATATCATTTGCGAAACTTCAGTTAATGAATAAAAAATCCTGTCTGAAAAGTACGCTGAGCATTTATCTGAATAATACCTGCTTCAAAACCCCGCATAAATAACCTGATCCCGAAAAATTTAAGAAATGCAAATAAAATTCGATTATAATTTATTGTTAAAGGGAATTACAGTTAAATTATAAAGTTTAGATTAGATACAATAGAAAGATTGCATTGTAATTATAGCCGATTTTCTTAATTTGGAACAGCAAATAATACATTTTTGTGAATTTATTTTATTAGAATTAAATCGATAAATTATAATGTTTTAGGTGGAAAAGTCGGAAAAAAATAAACAATCCTTACCGGAAGAAGAAATTGACAGCTTCAGAGAGCTACTCCTCAAACTGATTGATAATAAAGTTATCCCGTCGAAATATTCTGTTTATACAAAAAATTTTATAAAAAAGGCTGCTTCTAAAGGAAAAAACAGCGAAATAGAAAAATCAATTTTAAATTCTGCATTCAATGTTCCCGTCAACTTGTCGCAGGCAGGCGAAATACTTTTTATCGGTAAAAATTGCAAAGAACAACTGGGGTATGAGCCTGACGAGCTGACAGGCAGAAAATTTATTGATTTAATTACTGAAACCGATGTGGAAAAGGCGTCTGAAATCATAGCTAAGCTTTTCAGGGATAAAAATATTTATAGTGATTCACTTTCCGTAAAAAATAAATCCGGCGGGTTAGTCCTGATGAAATTTACTGTGGAAGTAATAGAAACCGGCCTAGGGCCGGTTGGGCAGGGCAACCTTCAAAATTTAAATGAACGCCTGAAGGCAGAGAAGTACATAAGGACTTCCGAAAGCGTTTTTAAAAATGTTTGGAAAAAATCATCCGAGGGAATGCTGCTTACCGATGAAAACGGTGTTGTATTTATATGCAACGATTCTTACGCAAAAATGTTTGGTCTTAGCAAACCTCAAATAGAGGGACAGTTACTTTCATCGGTGTATTCAAACGATACTTCTAAGGAAATTCTGAATAATTATTTGATCAGATTCAAAAATGATTCATTTCTTAGCGGTTATGAGGGAACTTACCATTTAAAAGATCAATCTTCAATCGACCTGGAAGTATCCCATTCATTTATAAAGGGAATCAAAAACCAAAAATTATTGCTTAGTATATACCGGGATATTTCAGGAAGAAAGGCAAATGAATCGTTATTTAAGAAAAAAGATGTGCTTCTCCAGGCAATTGCGGAAGCAACCAAAACTTTAATTTCCGTGAACGATCCTGAACAGGGCTTTAACACAGCCCTCGGCATTTTAGGAACTACCACAGAGGTAAGCCGAGTATATATTGTTAAGCATCATTTGGTTGACGGGATTAAAGATAAATATATGACCATGATTTATGAATGGTGCTCTAAAGAAACACAGGCGCAAATTATAGATCCAACATTCCAAAATCTTTCTTATTCCAGATTCACTTCTATTAAATTTTATGAAAACTTATCGCGAGGTAAGTCGATAAATCTCCTGGTAAATAAACTACCTGAGGAAAGCCGCAATATCTTTGTTGACGGCAATATTAAGTCTATTATCATTACCCCAATTATAATTGACGATAAATATTGGGGATTTCTCGGCTTTGACGAATGCAAATCGGACAGGGTCTGGACTATTAACGAGGAATCTTTATTAGTAACAATGGCATCCATGCTTGGCGCTATAATAAAAAAGAATAATATCCAGGATGAGCTTGTAAAGAAAAACAATGAACTTGATGCAGCTATTATTAAAGCTGAAGCCGGTACCAAGGCCAAAAGTGAATTCCTTGCACTGATGAGTCATGAGATAAGAACTCCAATGAATGGTGTTATCGGTATGACCGGATTGCTGCTAGATACCGATCTTGATAACGAGCAGAGAGAATTTGTAGAAACTATCCGGTTGAGCGGCGATCAACTGCTTGTTATTATAAACGATATCCTGGATTTCTCTAAAATTGAATCCGATAAACTTGAACTTGAAATTCAGCCTTTTGATCTTAGAGACTGCGTAGAAGATTCTCTTGACCTGATGGCATCAAGAGCAAGTGAAAAAGGTCTTGACCTTGCTTACCTCATAGAGAATAATGTACCCTCAACTATAAACGGTGACGTAACAAGGCTTAAACAGATTCTTATAAATCTTTTGAATAACGCTGTAAAATTTACTGAGAAGGGCGAAGTTTTTCTTTCCGTTTCAAGTAATCAAATAGATAAAAATAATTTTGAATTATTATTTGCAGTTAAAGATACGGGCATAGGAATTCCTGAGAACAGGATGAACAGGTTATTTAAAGCATTTAACCAGGTTGACGCTTCCACAAGCAGGACTCACGGAGGTACAGGTTTAGGGCTGGTGATAAGCAAAAAGCTGGCTGAAATGATGGGGGGTAAAATGTGGCTTGATAGTAAATATAAAGAAGGCTCTACATTTTTCTTCACGATACTTGCAGGATCAGCACCTTCTAAATCAAAAATTTATACCAAGGGGCATTCTTTACATTTTCAGGATAAGAAAATTTTAATAGTTGATGACAACAGAACAAACAGGATTATATTAAAAACCCAGGTGGAAAACTGGGGTATGAATCCGCTTGCTATTGATTCTCCAACCGAAGCATTGGAATTAATTGCTTCGGGCGGAATTTTTGATGTAGCAATCCTTGACTACCGTATGCCTGGTATGGATGGATTAACTTTAGCCTCAGAAATAAGAAAATTCCCGAACGGCGAAAAACTGCCTATAATTATTTTAACTTCCGTTGGTAAGAAAGAAGCGCTTACTGAATTTAGAAATCTTAATTTATCTGCTTTTATTACTAAGCCCGTAAAATACAGCCAGCTTTATGAATGCCTTGTATCCGTACTAAGTTCAAGGGATAAGTCGTCGTCCGAAAAATTTAAAATTCGTAAGATAGTAGATAATGAACTCGGGCATAAACGGCCTTTGAAGATTTTGTTGGCAGAAGATAATGTTGTTAACCAGAAAGTTGCGTTAAAAATACTGGAAAAGCTTGGATTCAGGGCGGATATAGCTGCTAATGGTTATGAAGTGCTTGAAGCATTACGCAAAATTAATTATGATGTAATTTTGATGGATATATTCATGCCGGATATGGATGGAATTGAAGCTACCCAAATGATTGTCCAGACGTTTGATAAGGGTTGGCGCCCAAAAATAATTGCAATGACGGCAAACGCAATGATGGGAGATAAAGAAAGATGCATCGAAGCCGGAATGGATGATTATATAAGTAAACCTGTAAAGGTAGAAGAGCTATTTGAAATATTAAAAAAATGGGGTGAAGTAGTTTATGATGAAAAAGATTTGAAACTTTCAAATGATGAAATTAATCAGAAAGCAACGAAATTTATTGACGAAGATAAAATTGAGTTAATCAAAGATATTAAAACCCCTGAAGATGCGAATTTTTTTATTGAACTTCTGGATATTTTTATGAGCAGTTTCCCTCAGTCTCTGGCTAGTATTAAGAAGTGTATTGAATTAAAGAATCATTCCCAGCTTGAGTATAGCGCTCATAAACTTAAAGGCAGCAGCCTGACCCTGGGAATAGATTTTGTTTCGGATATTTGCAATAAGATAGAATACTCTGCTAAAGATAAAGCACCTTTTTCTTATATGGAAAGCCAGGTTGAGGAATTGGTCGGGAAGTTCGAAACGATCTTAAAGGAATTGGAATTTTTAAAGGAGAAATATAGTCATATATCCTTCAGTTGATTTGTTATTCACGGAAGTTTTTTAACTATATAAAAGTATGAGTAAATCAGTAAGAGCCCCGTATAACAGGACACTGGACATATCCCAAGAAGAAATTAACCGGTTTGCAGCTCAATTATTAAAAATTGAAAAACCGGTCAGGCCTGAAATACTTTACGATAAAATCATTCACCAGGATATTTTTGATGTTCTTAAATTTCTGCCGGATAATTTTGTCGATTTATTATTTGTTGACCCGCCTTATAACCTTCGTAAAAAATTTAACGCCTCTGTGTTCAAAGAAATGGAACTGCCTGCATATGAATTGTGGCTTGACTCCTGGCTGAAAGAAATGAAAAGGATATTAAAGCCGGATGCTTCAATATACATTTGCGGAGACTGGAAATCTTCTCCTGCAATCTACAATACAGGATGCAAATATTTTATAGTTCAAAACAGGATAACCTGGGAAAGGGAAAAGGGAAGAGGATCAAAACAAAACTGGAAAAATTGTTCTGAAGATATATGGTTTTTTACCAATTCCCATAAATATACATTCAATATTGATGATGTTAAAATTAGAAGAAAAGTACTGGCTCCTTATAAAACCGGCAAAGGACAACCTAAGGACTGGGAAATTGACGGAGGCGGAAGTTTTAGGGTTACTCACCCGTCTAATCTTTGGACGGATATAACCGTTCCATTCTGGTCAATGTCAGAAAATACCGATCATCCTACTCAAAAACCCGAAAAACTGCTTGCAAAAATTATCCTTGCAAGTTCCAATCCGGGCGACCTGGTGTTCGATCCTTTTTTAGGATCCGGTACAACTGCAGTAACCGCTAAAAAACTTAAACGCAATTTTTCAGGTGTTGAAATCGATGAATTGTTCTGCTGCCTAACTTCCAAACGGCTGGAACTTGCTGAAAAAGATAAATCGATTCAGGGTTATGATGACGGCGTATTTTGGGAAAGAAATACTTTAAAAGACAGGAAGAAAAAGAACATCACGGTTAAATCCCGCAAACATCCCGGAATTGAATAATGCCCGGTATTAATATTATTAGATTTATATTATAAAACTGTTCCGGGATTTCTTGCAACAGACTAAAATATTATGGATTTTTGTATCCTTGATTAAATGAAGACCGGTAAATATTTGGGCAGCGGTTAACAGGATAGTGCCTAACCCCGTGAGGTCCGGAAGGAAGCAGCGGTAAGTATGATTCTTGTGTAGCCGTCTGCCCTTTTTATTAAATTTAAGAGTTGAAAACAGAAACCGGGATTAAAAATTCCAATGTGCCTCTGGCCATGCCGGCTTTATTTCCGAATGAAACTTTAGCAATAGCCCCCTTCTTAAAATCTATATAAGCTGCTTTCGGTGAGATTAAATCGGAAAGAATTTCCGATAAATCCGGTTGATGTCCTACAAATGCAATTTCTAATCCATTTAAAGAATTGGCAATTTCAATTATACTTTCAGTCCGGCTTCCGGGTGAAAGTTTTTTATCAATTATTATTTTATCCCCGGCACCATAAACTTCAGCAATTATATTTGCCGTTTGTACGGCCCTGGCAAGTGGGGATGTAATAATGGAGTCAAGATCTTTAATAAGATTTTTCCAGTTTATCACAGCGGATTGTAACTTAATTCTACCTGAGGGTGTAAGTTCCCGGTCGGAATCCTTTTTCCCGATCGATATTTTTTCGGCATCACCATGACGGATAAGATAGATGTTCATTTGTCTTGCTCTTCTCTTTATTGGCTGAAAGTAAACCGTTCCTCCAGAGGCGGACAGGTAAAACGGTTTGAAAGTTTTAAGTGTTTCATCATTAACACCGCGATTAATCGCGGTGTTAATGATAGTCTAAAATTGTTCTTAACTGTTTTAACAGTTTACCATTTTTTTCAAGAATGTATTTAATATAATTGCCGGTATTTTATTAATCCCGAGCTTTAATATTTTTGCCTAATCTCTGTTTTTCACCGGTTCAACGTGGAAAAAATACCTGTCTGCCTCCGGGCAGATGATTGAAACTTCTTCAGCAATTTATAGAAAATGAATTAATAATGTCGTTAAATTCAGCTTTAAATTTCTCATACGTATATTTTGACGCTGAAAGAATTAATAGATATTTTTTTGTTCCGCATGAGTATTCGAAAAACTGTACAAAATCTTTTTGTATAACAATTTTGTCCGAATACTTTACTTTATATTTTCCGGCGGCAGAATTTGTAAATGTATAATTAACGAAATTTTCGGCAGAATCACCTTCCGGCAGGGCGATTATACAGATATAAGCCCCTATTATTTCATTAATATATTTTGACCCTTTTAACGGGGTCTTAATAAAATTGGCAATTGTAATATTTTTAAATGTTTTCCAATTATCGGTTAAGGTTAAAGTATAACCCTGCGTGTCTTTAATATTGGCTGTGTTTTTAATAGTATCCAGATCAATGTCTATCCCGATTGAAGCATACAATGATTTTTTATCGGTAATTTCCGGTTTTTCAGAATAACTTATAAAATTCCTGATATAACCTGAAACAAAATTATCAAATGTGCTGTCAGGACTGATGTATTTCTTTTTTAAAGCGTCGAATAAATATATATCGCCTTTACCCGAAATTGAAGATGCCTTAGAACTGTTAAATTCTGTTTTTATACGTTCATTAGAGAATTCTACTATATTTTGACTGAATACAGATTTTGAATCAACAAGTTTTGTAAAAGCTCTGAAAGTGAGGCTTGCAGAAGTATCGCTTGTTTGATATAGTGAAATCCTGCTTATCTGTAAAACGTCTTTTGAAATAAAATTTTCAGATACTCTTATAAGCTTATTACCATTTAGATCAATTACAGATTCATTAATGTACCCGTTCAAAGATTTATCGATAAGATAATTATTAAGAGTGCTGTCATAAATTGCAAAGCGGTTATAAATCGGGTTGGGATAATTAATTAAAACAATAAAATATTTCTTATTCGATTTTGTTTTTAAACTGTCTATTGTAACCGAATTATAGTCATTATTAACGGGTATACTCAAATCGACCAAGTTATTTAACTTTTTGTTTGTGCTCGTATCACCGCTTATGGCTCTTAAGACCAAATCCTTCAGCGAAGCCGAATTGAAAACCGGCGGAGCAGGTTTAGGCTTGTTAAGAAGGCTGCATCCTCCGAAAATGATTGCTAAGATTAATAATATAGACGTTTTTTTCATTTTAAATAACTTTAATCCCTTTGTTATAATTAAATTTATAACATTTTAATATTTTTAATCCAGACAACAACAAAACTTAATAATTATTTTTGAATTTTCTTAGCCGGAAAATGAACAAACCCGGTTTATTCCAATGTTATTTGTACATTTAAAAATATTATTAAATTTCCTCCCCGGAATCACTTGTTGAAGTTGAAAAATAGTTTATAATTATTTCAGCTTTTTTCTTGCCGACTAATTCTTCAAGCTGTGAAAAATTTAATTCCTTAACGGCAGAAATACTTCCGAATTTTTTTAATAAAAGACCGGCGGTAGAGGAGCCAATGCCTTTTATACCTGTTAATTCAGTCCGGATCGTTCTTTTACTTCTTCTGTTCCTGTGAAATGTAATTGCAAAACGGTGCGCTTCATCTCTAACCTGCTGAAGCAGTTTTAGCCCCGATGATGTTTTGGGTACAGATGCGGGATCGGATTTCCCCGGGAAAAAAACCTCTTCAAGCCTTTTAGCAAGTCCGATAATATTATATTTTTTGAAACCTAAATCATCCAGTATTTCAACAGCGCTTGAAAGCTGCCCTTTACCTCCGTCCACCATTATCAGGTCGGGAAGTATGCCGTTTTCTTCTTTCAGCCTGGAATATCTTCTTCCAATAACTTCCCTCATACTGGAAAAATCGTCAGGGCCAATAACGTCTTTTATAATAAATTTTCTATAGAGGCTTTTTTTAGGCTTTCCGTCTTCAAATACTACCATGCTTGCAACGGAATCTGTTCCCTGAAGGTTTGAGATGTCAAAGCATTCAATTTTACGCGGAAGTGCAGTTAAATATAAATCCCGCTGCAGGGCGGAAAGCGCATAGGGTACGCGGCCCTCTTTTTTCATTTTTTGAATCTGGATTTCTTTTAATTGGAATATCGCATTCTCTTTGCACATTTTAACAAGTGAGTTTAAACTTCCTCTTTTAGGCATTACAATTTTAACTTTGGATTTTCGTTCAGGCTGGTCTTTCAAGGACTTCTCTGAAAGCCATTCTTCAAGCGCACCCGCATCTGAGGGCAATACTTCCAGTAATATTTCCTTCGGGATATCAACAAATTCCTGGTAATAAAATTTTATTGCGGCAGAGTAAATATCTCCTACCTCATCCCATTCGCCGATGCTCAGTTTTAATTGTTTCTTACCGATAAGTTTACCGCTGCGGATATTAAAAACGGAGCATGCGGAATCTTTACCTTCATACGCAATTGAAATAATATCACGGTCTTCAAAATCATCGCTCACTACTTTCTGCTTTTCGGACATAACCTGGAGCTGGTTGATTTTATCCCGGATATCCGCTGCTTTTTCAAACTCAAGCAGTTCAACGGCGTTATCCATTTTACCTTTCAGCTCCTTAATAAGGTCATCTGTTTTACCTCTGAGCACTTTAATAACACTGTTAACGCGCTCATTATAATCCGGTGATGATATTAATCCTTCGCAAGGCCCTTCGCACCTTTTTATGTGATATTCCAGGCAGATTTTATATTTCTTTTTAGCGATAGCTTCATCGTCAATATTAAATTTGCAGCTTCTGATCATGAAGATATGATTCAGCATACGCAGGGAAGATTTCATATTTTTTACATCAGTGTAAGGGCCGAAATATTTTGACCCATCCCTCACTACACTCCGCGTTGCAAATATCCTGGGAAAAGGTTCTTTTGTAATTCTTATAAACGGGTATGACTTGTCGTCTTTTAAGTTTACATTATAGCGGGGTCTGAATTCTTTGATTAAATTATTTTCAAGTACAAGCGCTTCAACTTCATTATCGGTTACAATCAGTTCAAGGTCTTCAATTTTATTCACCAGTGCAATAGTTTTCGGGGACGCTGCTACGTTGTGGAAGTAGCTTCTTACCCGGTTTTTTAAATTTACTGCCTTGCCGACGTAAATTACTTTTCCCTTATCATTTTTAAATTGATAAATCCCGGGTTTTTCGGGTAAATTTTGCAATTTGGAATCGAGGGTCTGATTCATGTTTTTAGGTTATTCAACCCGGTAGAACCTGGCCTTTGCCGATAACAACTATGCCGCTTTCCGTTACGGTGAATTTTTTCTTATCGTTTTCAAGATCGAAGCCGATCTCATACCCTTCGGGTACGTTAACATTTTTGTCGATAATTGCGCGCCTTATTCTTGCATGCCTGCCTATGTTGCAGTTATTCATTATTATGGAATCGGTTACGTAAGAAAAGCTGTTAACTCTAACATTTGGTCCTAAGAGTGAACGTTCAACTAAACCTCCTGAAACTATTGAACCGTCGCATATTAAAGAATTCAGAGTACGTCCTACCCGTTCTCCTTCATGAGATACGGTTTTAGCCGGAGGAAATTGGTACTGGTAGGTTCTCATCGGCCAGTTCTGATCATAAAAGTTAAATTCAGGCAGAACGGATATCAAATCCATACTGGATGCAAAATAGCTGTCTATAGTTCCGATATCTTTCCAGTAGGGTTTCGTTTTTTTATTTTCATCAAAGAATTTATAAGCTACAACTTCTCGTTTTGATTTTACCATAAAAGGAATAATATCGCTGCCGAAATCATGCGCTTTTATTTTTTCAGCTTCCATTTCTTTAAAGATGTCTTTTAATACATCCGAATTAAAAATATAAATTCCCATGTTCACGAAGCAGAACCCCGGTTTATCCGGAATTTCGGGCGGGTTGGCCGGCTTTTCAATAAAAGTTGTTACCTCGTACTTGTTGTTTACGCCAACAATACCGAAACGGCTGCCCTCATCTTTAGGAACTTCAATACAAGCCATGGAAAGGTCAGCGTTCATATCTATATGATACTGGAGCATCTTCATATAGTCCATTTTGTAAATATGGTCTCCGCTAAGAATCAAAACCCAATTCACTTTCTTTTCCTGTGAAAACAAATTTATATTTTGATAAATAGCATTGGCAGTACCAAGATACCAGTCGTTGTTAAACTTCCGCTGCGGAGGTATTGAATAAATATATTCACCCAGTTCAGGATTGAATATGCTCCAGGCTTCCAGTAGATGCTGGTTAAGCGAATCGGATTTATACTGGACTAAAACGTAGACTCTTCTAAGTCCTGAATTAAGGCAGTTTGAAAGGGCAAAATCAATAATTCTGTATTTTCCGCCGAATGGAACTGAGGGTTTACTCCTATGAGCAGTTAAGGGATAAAGCCTTTCACCCTGTCCGCCTGCTAATAGCATTGTGACTGTTTCTCTGAGTACTGAAGAACCGGGGAAAGTCATAATTTCTCCTAAAATTTACTTTTAATATATCTAAGTTAGAATTTTTTTGGCAATTATAGAAAATGTTAATTTTACATTATATGTTTAACAAACTTTGAATTAAATTGCAAGGGCTTGATTTTAAAAAAATAATAAATATTAGCTTTCAGGAACGGTTTTTTGCAGCTTTTCCGATTCACAAATTGCACTTAACATTCTTGCCTTATGACAAAAACTTATAGAATTATTTTACCCCTGTTTATTATTCCGGTATTTTTTCTTGGTTTAGCAGCAGCAGGCCTGCATCCGGCAGCAAAGCCATCACTAATTAAAAATATTTCTTCCCGTTTAACCGGTTCCGGTGATTTAGAACCGGTACCCCCTGATGATTATGCGTCGGGAAATCAATATAAGATAAATGTACTTCATTATTTTATAAATGTTGACCTTTATCCCGCGGAAAAAACGCTTAAGGGGGATGTAATAATTACAGGAATATTGCTTGATAAAAATATTAACCAGATAGATTTAAATTTTTACGATAATATGAAAATATCAAGCCTGCTGCTTAACGGCAAAATATCATCATTTACAGAAAATGGGACAAGGCTGTCAATTCCATTATACGGAAGCAGGCCTGATACTTTTGAAGTACACGTTGTTTACAGCGGAACTCCAAAACATCTTGGCTTCTCATCCTTTGTTTTTGGTGAAATAAACGGCAAGTCATGTACATATAATCTTAGTGAGCCGAACTATGCTTCAACATGGTTTCCCTGTAATGATATCCCGTCGGATAAAGCCCTTATGGATATAAAAATAACAAATGACTCGTCAGAGGTTTCTGCGTCTAACGGAAAACTAGTTAGTATTACCGGTTCCGGCTCAAGAAAAACTTATTATTGGAAAACGGTTTACCCCATCTCAACCTACCTGATATGCCTTTATTCTTCAAATTATGTAAACTTTTCAGATAAATATATTTCGCAGGATAAAGCCGATACAATGGAGATTGAATATTATGTTTTTCCCAAACAATTGGCAGATGCAAAAACAGATTTCAGGGATTTGCCGGAAATGATAGATTATTTTTCAAAAACATTCGGTGAATATCCATTTATAAAAGAAAAATTCGGGATAACGGAATTCCTGTGGCAGTACGGCGCTATGGAAACCCAAACATTAGTCGGTGTCGGATCAAATTTTATCGGGGGACTAAACCTTTATAACGAAATTTATACGCATGAACTTGCCCATCATTGGTTTGGAGATGCCGTAGGTCCGGTTACATGGAAGGATATCTGGTTGAATGAAGGATTTGCTACCTACTCAGAAGCTCTGTATTCTGAACATTTGGGAGGACCCGGCGCACTTAAATCCAGCATGATGAGCAAGCTGGACGTTTTTGACGGTACATTATATAATCCAAATGATTTATTCTCCCATACTGTTTATGATAAAGGAGCATGGGTACTGCACATGCTGAGGCATGAAACCGGCGACTCCGTGTTTTTTAAGATCCTTAGGGATTATTATCAGACTTATAAGTATAAAAGCGCATCAACAAAAGATTTTGAAGACTTATGTGAAAAAGTATCCGGCAGGAATTTAAGTTTCTTTTTTGACCAGTGGGTTTTTAAAGGTTCAGGAATGCTCACGCTGAATTATTCCTGGAACATGGAAAAATCCGGCTACAGATATATTGTAACTTTAAATGTTAACCAGACTCAGGCCGAATATAACGCTTATAATTTTCCTTTTGATCTGAAGATATTATACAGCGATAAAACTACCGAGTTGAAAACATTCAGGATAGATAAGCGTCAAAATACTATTAAGCTTGAATTAAGCAAGGAACCTGAAGAATTAATACCTGATCCGGATAATTGGCTGCCCGCAAGAATTCAAAATGTGAAAAATGGCAGTGAATAACTGAAATTGCACAGATAATAAAAATTTTATTAAGCAGCCCAGAGTTTTAAAGACTGTGTGAAAATTAGTTTTACATGAATAATTATACTAAAAGTATATTGTGTATATTCTTATAAAGCGGGTGGTAAACTGTTCCTCCAGAGGCGGACAGGTAAAACAGTTAAGAACGAGTTTTTTAATATAATTAGCACCGCGATTAATCGCGGTGTTAATGATGCAGAAGATAAGAATTTCGAACCGTTTTAACGGTTTACCCCCAACTATTGGGAAAATAGCCAAAATAAATTTGTGAATATTTATGAATATAGTTCTCATTTTCACACAGCCTGTAAAATCCGGGTCTACTGAATTGTATTTTTCATTAAGCAACAGCCTGCGGAGGCGGATGTGCCTAAGGTTCAAGCCACAATTTTAAAATCATTTTGGCTAAAGCCGACAATGATTTGTAATTTCAAGTCCCCCGGCATAAATGCCGGAGCTACTTTAAATATCATTTGCGTAACTTCGGTGAATAATTATTTATGCTTATATTTTGGGTTAAATTAATTATAATTTATAGTGTTTTATACACGGGTATTTGTGAATAATACATATCTATTTATATCTGACATACATCTCGGGCTTAACTCCCGTGCTGTGGAAAAAAACAAAGAACTGCTTCTTGTAAAGTTCCTTAATTTTGCCCGTGAAAACTGTACCGAACTTTTTATTGTCGGCGATTTGTTCGATTACTGGTTTGAATACAAACGTGTTTACCAGAAAGGATTTTTCAGAACTTTAACAGCGCTTCAGGACTTAACCGACAGCGGCATCAAGGTGCATTACTTTATAGGGAACCATGATTTTATGCACCTGAATTTTTTCCGTGATGAAATAGGCGCAATAATGTATGATGAGCCCATTGATATTTATTTGAATGATAAAAGGTTTTTTATCGGGCACGGCGACGGTATGGTTAAAAACGACCTTGGTTATAATATATTGAAGAAAATTTTAAGGAATAAAATACTTCAGAAAATATATTCATGGCTGCATCCCGATATCGGAGTTATGCTTGCGAGTACTACAAGTAAAACAAGCCGCGACTATACTACAAAAAAAGATTACGGCGAAGAAGACGGTTTATTTAATGCCGCTAAAGAAAAGATTGATGAAGGGTTTGATTTTGTAATATTCGGCCACCTTCACAGGCGGTGCTTTCTTAAATATAAAAACGGTATTTATATTAATCTCGGTTCATGGCTGGATGCACCCTGTTACGGTATTTTCAGGGACGGCAAATTTGAAATAGCAGATTGGAATGAAAATGTCAAAGAGTAAAGACTCAAATTTTAATTTTGAAAAATATTTTAGCGATGCATATAATAAAAATAAAAAGAAATTTTCGGGTAAAGGCAACAGGAAAAAGTTATACATAGCCGGGGGAATATTATTAATTCTATTCATTGCTTTTATTATTTATATCGGCACGGGGCTGCCGTCGTTAGAGCAGCTTGAAAATCCCAGGCCCCAGCTTGCGAGCAAAGTATTTGGAATTAACGGCGAGCTGATAGGTACTATATCAATTCAGAATAGAATTGATACAAATATTGACAGTCTTCCTTCCTATATGGTTACGGCATTAATTTCTACAGAAGACAGGAAGTTTTATTCCCATTGGGGTGTGGATGTAGTCCGTATTATAAAGGCGATGATAAAAAATGTTTTCCTGTTCAAGCATGAAGGTGCAAGCACACTTACACAGCAGCTTGCCAATAACCTTTATCATTTTAAGGTTCACGATGAAAACCCGGTTCAGACTGTAATCAGGAAAGTAAGAGAATGGGTTACGGCCGTTCAGATTGAACGAACATTTACCAAGAAAGAAATTTTACAATTATATCTTAATGAAATGTACTTTGGAAGAAGCGCATACGGCGTTGAATCGGCAGCACGGGTTTATTTTAATAAAAAGGGGAAGGACTTAACACTGCCGGAGTGTGCTTTCTTTGTCGCACTGCTTAAGTCATCCGAGTACTATGACCCTGTGCGGCATTACGACCATGCTTTGCGGAGGCGTAACCAGGTTATGTATAACCTTGTCGAAAATGATCAGCTTTCAGAAGCGGACTATGACAGGATGAAAGATGATCCTATAGATCTTGTAACTGAAAAAAATATGGGGAACCGGTCGGATGCACCTTACTTTATAGAGTATATTCGCCAGCAAATGGTTGCTATGTCTGAAAAATACGGCTATGATCTTTACCGGGACGGGTTAAATATTTATACCACCCTTGATTTAAGAATGCAGCAAATTGCAAACAAAGCCGCGGCAGACCAATTGAAAGAATTTCAGCCTGTGTTCAGCAAATTCTGGGACTGGAAAAAACATCCAGATCTTTTACCCGCACTTCTTGACAGGGCAATAAAGGACAGCCGTCAGTACCTGGTAGTAAAAACTCCGGAAGATAAAGCGCGGGTTTATAATCAATTAAAATATAATCAGCCTTTTGTTGATTCGGTTGAGGAAGCCGCTAAAATAATTCAGGTCGGCTTTGTTGCACTTGATCCCAGGAACGGAGAGATCAGGGCAATGGTCGGAGGCCAGAACCAGGATTTCGGAAGGGGATTGAACCATGCAACAGGTATAAGGCGGCAGCCCGGTTCAGGGTTCAAACCTTTTTCATATACTGTAGCCATAGATAACGGGTACTACCCGGCATATACATTACTTAATCAAAAGTTTAATTATAACGGTTGGTCGCCGGATAATTTTGAGAATGACTACGGCGGATACATGACTCTAAGGCAGGCGCTTGCACATTCAATTAACGTTGTTGCAGGCAGGCTTACAATCGGCAATATGGCTCCCCCGTGGCAGGTTGCAAAATATGCCCACAGGATGGGAATTCAATCTCCGCTGGATGCATATCCTTCAATAGCACTTGGTACGTCCGATGTAACTCCTCTTGAAATAACTTCTGCTTACGGAACATTTGCCAATAACGGTGTGCATGTGGACCCGATATCAATATTAAGAATTGAAGACAGGAACGGAATATTAATTGATAAGTTCGTTCCAGAATACCAGGAAGCAATATCACCTCAGACCGCTTCAATACTTACAAATATGCTTCAGGATGTAGTTAATTACGGAACCGGCGCGGGAGCAAGAAGATATTTTCAATATCCATGTGCGGGTAAAACAGGTACAACGCAGGCTTATTCAGATGCATGGTTTATCGGTTACACGCCTATATTGGCGGCAGGAGTTTGGGTCGGATTTGACGACCACCGGATTAAATTCACAAGCGCTTACGGGCAGGGTGCACGGGCGGCGATGCCTATATGGGCCATGTTCATGGAAGGCGCTTACAAACAATTAAACCTTCCCGTAAAATATTTTACTATGGCGCCGGGTATAGATACAGTTGCATTCTGCAAAACGACGATGGACATGGGGGATACGAAAATGGCAACCTCTAATTGTCCCTCCGTTATATATGATATAATAAACTCCGCAAATCCACCGCCCAAATGCGATATACACGGAAAAGGCGGTGCAACAAAGATTAAGAAAGAAGATAAGAACGGAGACTCCGGCTGGTAGCGGATTTTAAATTTTATGTAAGTTTATTGGAATGAAATAAAAAAATATCCGGATGTAGAAACTCTTTTCAATTAGTTGTAAATTTACACCCGGTTTATTTGTGTTGTTCTTAAATAGAATTATTTGCCCGGATGGTGGAATTGGTAGACACGCTAGGTTCAGGGTCTAGTGAGAGCAATCTCATAGGGGTTCGAGTCCCCTTTCGGGCACCAATTAAGGCTGCAGTTTTTTTTTAAAATTGCAGCTTTTTATTTTTAAATAGAGCTATGATTTCCCCGGGCAGATTTCATTGATTGTGTTTTCTTAAAAGTTAAATTACAAAATACATATTGAATTTTGTAAGTGTTTCAGAGGAAAGAAAACTAAGTGCCCATTAAAAAATATAAGTAGAACTATATTACTAACAATGTTAGTTGCAAACTTAAAAACAAACTTTCTCCATTAAGGTTTAACAAATTTTACTTAACGTAGATGTCACTTCATAACCTACAATTATATTTATAGTATTTTTTCTCTTAAATAACTTTCATTATCATAGGCGCTTACAAATATTTCCTGAATATTTTTTGATAAAAATTTAATATCATTTTTTGAAAGCTGCTTTGTTAAATTATGATTTAAAAACTTTTCTTTTACATTTATCAAGTAGATCAAAGTAGGATAACCAGATAAAGATCGTCGGGAACTTAAAATAAGTTCATTTGCCCTGGGAGCATCTTTCACATAAAAATAAACTTCGTCCCTGTAAGTAATCATATTCTCTATTTCATGATTTTTAAAATAAGGATCATTTTTATTTTTAATCCAATCATCGAATATTATAATGCCATAATTATTTCCCATTATAAATTTTTCTAATGTAAAGAGGAAATATTCCCTACTATTGGTATGACCTAATCCTCCTGTTTCAAAGGCATATAATCTTTGATTAACAATATTTGCAGGTACTAAAGCATAAATTTCTATTCTTTTTTCTCGCAGCACCTTCATTATATGATCAGACAAACTCTTACTCTGGCTCAATTCTTTTATTACGAAATCCATTGCTTCATTAGTCATTTTTATTTCACTAATTAGAATTTCTATATCTGCATTCATAGCTAATTCCAAAATATGTTTTGTTCCAGAGAGAACCCTGCTTAAAAGTATTTCCCTCGATTACCTCTTTGATTGTAAAACTAGTGTCTTTAATAATAATTGTCAAGATGAATAATTATAGACTACTCAGGGGGCAGGATAGGTTGAGTATATAGGACATTACCGTAACTTATTTAAAACGCTATATTGGGCTATAGAAGAAGTGCAAAGGAAATGTATTTCTAATTTACTTTAAGAAAATAAATGATTTATTATTTTGCATGTTAAATAATTTGTTTAGATTTAATTGTATAAAAGAATATTACACTATAAACTTGAAATAATAAAATCATGAAAAAGTTTATCAATGAAAAATGGTTGAAAGTAATAGTACTGATAATATTTCTAATAACATTAACTATTTTCTATTTTGATTTTTTTGTTTTTAATTTACATAAAAAAATAATTATTTCTTCAAATGCCAACGTTAAAAATACTGATCAACCCAAACAGCCTCAGGATTCTACCTTTAATTTGGAAGTAAATATTTTACTTACTTCAGATGGTCAAGAAGGTGATAGTTTATATGCAGATCAATATCCTAAAAGCATAAAAATAAAAACTCCAGAAGTTTTTGTGGATCAAATAAATGCGTATGGTGCATCTTACCATGTGTGGATTGCACCAAAAAATTGGACAGGAACAGGGATGGAAGGCGCAGATGGCAATAAAAGAGTAGATTTATACCCTGCGAATGGCTCTATTAAAAACGGACCACATATAGAGTACTATCAAGCTCCTGCTTGTCGTTTCTGTATGTTAGATGTAGCGGCATCATTCTTTACAAATGCAATGAATGAGTACAATCAAGAATACAATCAAGATGGTAAGTATCCTGTTACAATGCCTCAAGGGCTGAAAATCGTTAGGCTCTCACAAACTCTTGTAACTTATAGTCTTCCGGACAAAGAAGGTTTAATGGTTCGCGGTGTTGTCTATTACAATGAAGATGATGAAGAAAATGGCCCTCTTGCGGAAGCCGAATTTATTTTACCGTACAAAGATGCGGATTTATTAGATTTCCTATTAAAATATTTTATTAATAGAGAGGGATTAAAGTAGTTTATAAAGAAAAATAGAGCTGAAAATTATTATTTTAAATATTTGATTGATAAATACGTTAGAATGCTTGGTAAAGCAATTGATAATATAAAATATACCCATAGAAGTAATAAATTTCTATTTTTTGTTTTTGTATTTTCGTTAGCAAATTTCTTTTCTAGTAGTTTATATTTTTTCTTATATAAAAATATATAATAATTTATACCCATTAGCATTAAAATGACAATTACTATTAAATTAGTTGGCACTGTATATTTGCTAAAAATGTCTATTCCCCAAAATTGTAAAATAATAAAAATAGTTAATAGATTAAGAAACATCATAAATGAAACTCCGAATAGAGCATTCCATTCGGGCACATCATTTTTCCCCCATGTTCTTAGATTCCAGGAGTAAATTCTATAGTATAAATATTTATATAATTTCAGCATACAAGTACCATACTTTTTTGTTATACTAAGGAAGAAGAAAGAATATTAGCTAAAGTCATCATGTCTCAAAGCTTAATTGCATTTATTTGACTAACAGATTTTTTCATAACCCCTCCGGTATTCGGAATTAATTGAATAAATTATTAAGTACCATTACTACACTAACAATCAGACACATAATCGAAAATATCCATAATTCAATATCTCTTGATTTATTTAAGATAGATAATTTATCCCAACTTTTAAGATCGTCAAGTGTTAGTAAAGATATTACCATGAACAGTATTGTAATAAAATAAAAAGGACTGATACCTGCTTTGGCCAATAAATTTTTAATAACGCCTTTTATTCCAGAGTTAGTCATTAATTTATCAAATTGATAATCGAAATAAAGTCTCCAGCCTGTTGAATATCTGTATAAAAATAAAACAAATAATAAACCGCACGTTAACAATAATTTTAATGTTATTAGTTTGATTGGTTTTTGATAGCCCATTTTAATAATACTCTCCTCGATTACCTCTTTGCCCGCAAAACTAATGTCTTTAAGAATAATTGTCAACGGCAGATAGCTATGAACCGATCAGGGGGAGGTTAGGTTGGGCGATAATCAACCAAATAAAACCTGCCTGCCAAGCGTTTAAGAGCCGATAATTATTGGGGGTAAGCACGTTCGAAATAAAGCACAATAATACACGCCCAATTATTATTACTGATTAAAAGTGTAATAAAAATACCAAAGCCCGGCACACTAATATAATATTTAACAACACAGATATCTAAATATTAAAAAATGCATTAATCTAGTCTCGTGATTGTTTGTGCCGCCCAATCAATTTGCCAGTCTGACGATGCAAGACATCCTGTCAAAGGCAGATTGATGTAAACAGCAAAATTAGTTCCATCTGTATTAATACAATCAATCATAAAATCGTTGGTTAGTGTGTAGAAAAGACACGTCCATCCATATGGAAAACTAAATTGAGATTCCGTCTGATTATTAGTAGCTGATGGTCCAACCATGATTTGTGGTACAAAAAGCGCTACATATTCACGATTTGCGAAAAGATTATTCACAGCCAAAAGGTTACTAGTTAATTGATAATTAACATAATGCAAGTTAATTGTAAACATGCCTGAAACAGTTGCGAGAAAAGGAGCTGTAAAGTTAACGGAATAAGTTTTCGGTGCTGTTTATGTTTAATGTATCCGAGCCCGAACCAGGGGCCACGGTAAATTGATAATCACCTGATCGTCCTGACGGTACAACTGCATAGTTACCCGCTTTTAGATTGGACATTGTATATTTCCCATTTGAATCTGAAACTGAGGAATCTACAAATGCAGCCTGGTTATTTGCAAAATTAACCGTGTCTACTTTGAAATTTATATTTACCAGATAAAGCTTTATTCCTGTAAGAGGCGTATTCGTATTGGTATTTGGATTATTAAGCATAACTGTTCCTGAAACAGTACTCGAACCTGAAACAGGCGTTACCGGGTTATTTTTGCAGCCGCTTAATACTATGAGCACACATGTTAATACCAGTAAGTATTTTTGAATAGTCATTTTTAACTCCGAAAAAAAACTGATTTTAACGATTGAAAACAAATAGTGGCGTTTTATGAGTATCCCTTGATTTCCCAAACTTTTTTATCTTGTATAGTGATACCGGAAGCGATGTTTTAAATTAAATGTTTATTAGTATATTGTCAATGATTGCGGCTTATTTGACTCTGCGGATTAAATTGGTTACACTGAATTAGGGGATTGCTTAACAAAACACGAACCTGGTACTAAGCATCCAGGGAAATTTCCGAAAATAAAATTAGTTCGTTGGAGCCAATTAACCGGTCAACAGAGTTTCGATGCAAAACAATACACGCCAAAGTACCCATCGTTTGATGTTCAGTAAAAAATTGCACACTTACCGGGGGATAGACCGGCTTTGTCAGGCAAATAAAAAACCGATCCCTAAAGCCGATTTGCCGAATTCCGGTTCCATAAATTACCCCGTACAGATGGTACCTGACCCCGGAATCATTGTAAAATCCAGATAAAATTTTTTTTAGGGATATTTTATTTCTGCTATATAAGATTTTAAAGTTTACAAAACAAAAATTTTATTTTGAAAATTATATATATTAAAAAAATTAATTAAGCAGTAACAGGATTCAATGCACGAAGGCGATAAAATCGACGGGCATATTTCTTTTCTCCGCCCCACTCACGCTTAAGTTATAATATGTGTAATATTTATCTTCAATTATATCAGGCCATTGTAATATAAAATTATATGGGCAGATTTCACGGAATCAAAAAGTATGGTAAAAAAAACAGTGTTTTCGGATTATTTAATTGATTAATTTTACATCAACAAATTCAAATTGTTTTTGAATTATCATATCAGCGCAGGGCTAAGGGTTATAAAAATAAAGAGTTAAGCCTATCAAAATTTGAATGAAAATGTTCAAGATGTTAACACAAAAGGGGCTTAAAAATGACATATTTTTAAGGTCAACTCATTGAAAATAAAAGACTTAGCATTAAAATTTCACCAAAAAATCGTTTTGTTAAGTGCTTGTAAAACAAATAGTTAAGAAATATAAATATTGAATTACTAAGTGATTGACAGCACATTTCAATAATAAAGAGAGGTCAAAATGAGGGAAAAAGTTAAAGAATTTATTCAAAATAATAAACTTAAATTGAATTCAGCACCCCGCCGAATAAAAAGAGGAATCAGATTAAAAACCGTAGCGGATGCAGAAAAATGCCTATCTAATATAATTCACAAATTTGAAGTTGGAGAAATCGACAGGCAGGAGGCAAAAGTTATGACTTATTTATTAAAAAATTTTGTAAATATTTGTAAAGCCGGAGAACTTGAAGCCAAGTTAAATGATCTAGAGATGAAAATGAATGAAAAAATAGCGGAGGATAAATATATCAATAACTATTAAAAAATATTTTTAGTAAAACTAACTTATTTAAATATTATTTGGAGATTATTTAAGCGGGAAATTGATCAATTTCCCGCTTACTATATAACCGCAGTAACATCCCGTGTATATTTCAACACGTCAAACAGATTTTCAAAAAACATTAACACGAATTAGCACGAATGAGAACGAAAAAACACGAATTATTTGAATACGATTTACATAAATACGAATTTCACGAATTTAACGATTGAACCATTGTACCAGGAGATTGGAGCAGTAATGCAAAAAATATTTTTTAATATTAATTTATTGATTAAACTTAATAACTGAAGTTTGACCACTTTGAGTGCGAATTAAATAATTGAAGTTACGCAGATAATAAAAATATTATTAAGCTGCCCCGAGTTTTTGGCACAGCCATCACTATGTGAAACCCGGGGAATAATGAAGCCCGGACATTATTAGCTTTTTCGCAATTTTCAAATCATTTTGGCTTGGCATCCATCCCTTTGGGAAAAGCCGACAATGATTTGTAATTTCAAGTTCCTCCCGATCGAATCGGTACCACCGCCGTTGGCGGGACAAACAAGCAGGCTCTGAATGCCAGGGCTACTTTAAATAACATTTACGTAACTTCAATTATTAATTTTTATTACAGCTTTATCCACACATTTATGCATGTAAAATTAATCAATTAAATAATTCGAAAACACTGATTTTATTGCCAGACTTTTAAAGAGAATAACTGTATTTAAAATAATACGGTTATGAAGTGACAAAGTATAATTTTATTGTCAATTCTAATTTTTTCATTTACATTTTAATAACATATTTTTTACGACAAGAATAATTCCGGATTATTTTATGACGACTGATGCGCTTAAGAAAAGATTACCGGAGTAAAATAATAATATAATGAGCCAATTCATTTATTTTTCTCCTATTGTAAGGGCGGGTTCGACTCCCGCCACCTCCACTCAACTCATGAAAACCGGTACCGGTGCGATTAATTCCCTCTTGAAATAGCCTGTCCCGGCGAGCCGGGGGGACAGAAGGCCTGTTCCTATGGAAAGTGTGTAGAAACGCCGTATAAACCGAAACCTAATTATTGAAATTTATCTGCAAATTGTCTGAACCTGGATTCACAGGATTTCAGCCAAAGGCTGATGAGCCTCCGGCTCAAAAGGATTTGCAGGATTAAATTCGAAAAATCAACTGCAAGATTTCCGGTTCCGGCATATTTCACGTTTCCGGGCGCACCTCAATCCTTCACGCAACGAACGCTAAACGCATCAGCCTTAGGGAAGTCGCAGCCAAAGGTTGGTAAACTATTATAGTAGATCAGGTGCATGATGCATGCGCCTTTAGCACTGCTCTCCGTAGAACTCCAAAAGTCAGTGAAATAACCTTGAAGGTAGAACACATCTGCGTTATCGTCGCTGCCCGCAAACAGTGCGGAAAAGCCGCTTGTGTTTGTGCCTGCTCCTCCGGTTTGCGCAGTTTGTCCTATTGCTTTCAATGCATTGCCATTTTGGTTTACAGCAGCAGCTAATGTATCTAATTCATAATAGGTAGGTATGTGCCATCCACCCGGGCAAATGCCTTGTACGTTTTTAATAAACGGTGAATTTGCCGTATCTGTATTTGTAGCTCCATTCTGATATTGAACCGCCTCCGCCCATTCGTATAATCCGCCGTAGACTGCGCAGTTGGCTGAATCATTATTAAAGCAATATTTTTCGATTATTCCATTATTTTTTTGCGACTGGCTTCCGTTTATCATTGTTCCTGCATTAATGTTTTCAACCAGCCAGCATTGACTGCCGATTTGCACAGTATGGTATGTCTGGCCGGCATAATATACTGTTGGTGTTCCGGGACATGGAGCTGATACGGTATAATTTATTGTACTGGTCCATCCCGTTGATGTTTTGTTAAAGTTCCATATACTTGAATATACACTTGAATCTATTTGTCTTGTTATTGTGCCGGCATTATTCTCTATGGTTATTATTATTGAACCTGTTTGGGCTTTGCTTATTTGCAAGGGCACGATTATTATTAAAATTATCACCGCTTTCAGCCAGCGCCCCGGCGGGGTAAACGGGATGCCGCCAAAGGCGGTCATCAATTTATTTTTCATAGTTAATATCCCTCTTTCTTATTTAAATGACTTTGTATTTTCACTTTAATATTAACTTTTATTATACTATTTAAGGTACATCATCTTCATAGTTTTTATGTTTTTGCCGGCTGTAACCCGGTAAATATATACACCGCTTGCAACTGAACGCCCGAAATTATTATCGCCGTTCCATTGGACCGAATAATAGCCTGCCTGCAGTTCACTATTAACTAATGTCCTTACTTCCTGCCCGAGTATGTTATATATTTTTATAGTAACTAATGATGATTTAGGTAAAACATAATTTATAATAGTACCCGGGTTAAAAGGGTTTGGATAATTCTGGGATACTGCAAATTGTTCCGGTAGTGCGCCGCCCTGATTAGTTACACTTGTAGCTGATGGTTTAAATGATATTTGCTGTATGGAATCTAATGGTATAGAAACTGCGACAGGAAGTTGGCTCTGACTATTAATTATTGATATAAATAAAGTTGTATCCCCCGGAAATGTTATAGAATTTATTGAACTTGCAGAAATTGTTACTTGTGCCGGGTTATTCCATTTTAATATTACCAGCGAACCGGAAAAATTCTGAAATGTTATACTCAGTAGTGAATCTACAGGTTCTATTATTTGTGCTTGTATAGTAAAGGTAGAAAACAACAAGGAAAGAAATAGTAACTTTTTATACATAGAACCTCCACTGTTTTTGATTCAAAAAGTATAAAAGCTTTATGTTCGTTATAAAGATAATTACAAGGGGATGTTATCTTATGATAGAGCATCAAATCAATAAATTCTGAAATCAAAATTCCCGAACTATGTTTTGTGCGTAAATATTAACTTAGTGATTAAAAATTAAAATATCAACGTAAATACAATATTTCAGAAACGACGTAAAGCATTCCACTGTTTGTAACGTATTCTTAAGTTAAAAATCTCAAGCCAAATTGCTAAGGATTTACCGGTATCTCTAAATCAAAATAATTTACTAATGCTCTCTAAAATTCTCTTAATTGTTTCTTTTACTTTTATAATATGGCTTTAAAGTTTAGCATGATTAAATCAATACCGAAGTCCTATGTAACCCCGAGGTTCAGGGAAAGGTATGTCGGGGGAATTGTTTTGCTACAAGCATATCGCCCCTAGCGGGGCTTTGGAGCGGGGTTGTTGGGGAGATTGTTTTGCTACAAGCATGCCGCTGCTATGCAGCTTAGTAGAGTCTTAGATAGCATATTTCAGCAGTCCCAATGGATCGAGATAAAACATTAGTAGTATCACAAAAATCAAAACAAAATAAAAGTCCTGATTCATCGGGACGACACAGAGAAATCTTAAGCTATATTTTATAAAAATTAAGTTAACGCCTATGCGATAGAATCGAGACAAGCTCTAAATGCAGGGGCTACTTTAAATATTGGTTTGGCTAAAGCCGAATATGTTTTGTAAATTAGCGATTCCCGACATAAATGCCGGGGCAACTTTAAATATTATTTGCGTAACTTCAGTTAATAAGGATAATTAAATGACGGCGAATTCAGAACTAAACCGTGAAATGCTGCGACATATTACAGCAAGCTTAGCCTACCGGGCAACCAAAACTTTTCGTGGTGCACCAGATACTTTTGGGGACTTTCGCGTGGATGAAAAATCCAGGTCATCAACTGAAATCCTGGCTCACATGGGCGACCTTTTTGACTGGGCAATTTCAATGTTAAAAGGCAAAGAGATCTGGCATGATTCCCATCCCCAGAATTGGAACAGCGAAGTAACGCGTTTTTTAAATTCTTTGCAGATGTTTGATAAATACTTAGCAGACAACGAACCTATCGCATGTTCACCATATAGAATATTTCAAGGACCGGTTGCGGATGCTTTTACACATACCGGCCAGCTTGCTATGCTTCGAAGGTTATCAGGATCGCCAATCAGAGGTGAAAATTATTTTGCGGCAGACATTAAAATTGGTGAAGTAGGTTTAGAGCAATCAATGCCCCGGAAAGAGTTCGATTAAATTATTAATCAAATGAACCCGGTTAAACTTTGATGGAAAAGAATTGATAGTATCCAGTCCTGAAGTTAAGGAACCTGCAGCGGTCAGATATGAGTGGAATAATAACGGCAGGGCAACATTATTCAATAAAGAGGGGCTTCCCGCTTCAACTTTTAAAACAGATAATTGGGATGAATAATTTTTTTATTTATTTGGAATTATTCAAATGAAAACATCTTAGTAACCTTTTGAAATTATCAAGGTCTAACATAATATTGTATCTGAAGTTTTATTACCAATAAAGAGGAATGAAAAGGCGGCAAAATGAATAAAACCAATGCTTTTATTGTTCTCATTTTTATTATTCTTATCATAACCATCCCTGGTTTTGCTCAGAATTCTCTTGATTCATTAATACTATCATTGCCGGCAGCCTGTGAATCCTATATGACACAGCGCGGCTGGCCTGGACTTTCCATTGCAGTTGTACTTGATAATAAGATAATATATTCACAGGCATTCGGTTATGCCGATGTTGATAAAAAAATTCCTGCAACAACTAATACAATATACAGGGTAGGTTCCATTACTAAAGTATTTAATGCAACTATGCTTATGCAGCTTGCAGAAAAAGGGATTGTAAATTTGGATGATCCCCTTATAAAATATATCCCTGAATATACACCGGAATACCCGGAAAACTGCAGGCCGACTACTTTACTGCAGCTCGCCACTCATACAGCAGGCCTGCATGTGGATTGCGCACAGGGTTTTTGGCATTATTATTCAAACTTTTTATGGGTGGTAAAAAAGGGAAATGGAAAAATTGATTGGGCAGTCAACAAAGATGAATTGATTGCAACTCTGAATAAAGTTAAAATAGAATATACTCCAACTATGTATCCCAATTATTCAAATTTTGGATTTCAGTTATTGGGCATAGCGCTTGAAAAAGCGGCAAATAAACCTTTTGAAGAATATATTAAAACAAATATACTTGAGCCATTGGGAATGAAGTCATCAGGATTTTACCCAGGTGAAGAACATAAAAGCCTTTTCGCAAAGGGTTATGTTTATCTTGAGCCCGATTTTAAGCGTTATGATGCGCCTGATTGGGATTTGAATGTTCTTAAATACTCAGGCGGTTTATACTCAACACCCGAAGATATAGCGCGTTTTATATTATTTCAATTTAAAGACCGGGGAGAAAATGATTCAAAGATCTTGAGCGGGGACGGGCTTAGGAGGATGCATTCGCCCCAAACATTACAGAATCCAAATAATAAAGATACCTACGGGATAGGATGGGCGCTTTATGATGATATGGGAGAACGTGTAATCGGGCATGCGGGCGGGCATTGGGGTTTTGGTGCAAAAGTGGAATTTTTACCTGATCTTAAATTTGGCGTTGTTACTATGACTAATTGCAACTACCCGGGGGGGTATCTCGGACCGGATAAAGATTTAACAAGAATCATCATTGAGAAATTTATTCCTTTCCTCCAGAAAAAGAAAACCGTAACAGTATTTAGCCCTGACAGCGTGAATCTCAAAATATATACCGGGCAGTATGCGCTTGCAGGCGATTATGCAAATGCAAAAGTTTATATAAAAGATAACAAGCTGTATATGACGTTACTTGAGAAACCGGAATTCGATGCGGCTTTTCTGCCGGTAGGTGTAAATAGTTTTTGTTTTGATGCCGACCCGGGTAAAGCTGCCATGCTGCGCTTTAAAACCGGAGAAAATAATAATATTACCGGGTTTGAGTTTTTGGATTATAATTTCATTAAAAAGTAATTATTGATATATACGAATTTCCACGAATTTAGATTATACGAATTTCCACGAATTAGGACGAATTTGCACGAATAACATCAAAAAATATAATACGTAATGTTATACGCAGCCGTTACTATGTCATCAGGGATTTTCGCACGCACAGATTGATAATCTGTGCTACGAAATTTCATCCCGGTGAATCAGGATTTGGAGATCGTTCATTCAGGATGGTGAAATAATATTAGAAATAATTATCAATGTTACTCATAGGCCTGAGTTTGCTTAACGATAAAAAGAAAATACAGGTTTGTAATGTTTTGAGCCAGAGGCTCACGAGATCATTTTTTATAAATGTGCTTCTTTTATAGGAGCCTTCCAACATAACATCAAATTGTGCATTGTTAAAGAACAAATGTGAGGCTCTCCCTGAGGATGAGCCTAACGTAATTTTTTTTGGTATTGTATTTATTATTTGAGACACCATATCACCGCTCTTCGGTTCAGGAGAAGGATTTTGTGGTGGATTTTTTTGCTATAAATATTTCGTCCCTCCGGGACTTAAAACAAAATTTGCTACAAGCATGTCGCTGCTGCAGCTAAAAGCATACAGCAGCTACGCTGCTTTTTATCAATGATCTTCTTCGGTATTTTCCTGTTTTGTACTATCATCTTTAAATTCATTGCATGAAGGCCACTCATGAACCCAGCGGTGATGCCATTTCTTCCTGAATTCTTCCCGTTCCTGCGGACTCAGATGTTCATATTTTTCACGTATATAGCTTCTTCCATGAATATGGTGCTTTCCCCACGGTCCGGAAAATCCAAGGAGCAAACGTGAAAGGATAAGCAAACCAACAGCCTGCCAGAAAGAAATATATCCCAGGTGAAAAATTTCCGTCATAAGGGAGTTCCATAATAACATGGTTATTAAACCGAACACTGCTAAAGCTGCCAGTATTACCGGAGCTATAAAAAATCTTTTTCTTCTCATAAAGCGCCTCATAATAAATAATATTTAAAAGTTTACCAGTTCATTATATAAAGTTTTTAATTTTTCCCGCAGATGTAAAACCGCATAACGTTTTCTTGAGATTAATGTATTTACAGTTTGTCCCGTTAATTCTGCAATTTCATTAAACGAAATACCATTCAGCTCATTCAATTCAAATACCATCCGCTGTTCTTCAGGAAGTTCACTTAATGCTTTTTCAAGTTCTTCCCATATTAAAGTCTGCAGGTACTGAGTTTCCGGCGTGCTTCCGGTATCGTACAGCAATTCGCTTAGTTCAGTAACTGCATCATCATCCCCGTCGTCGTAAAGGAAATCCGACATCGGTTCCGGCTTCTTTTTCCGGTACAAATCGGTGATGCGGTTCCTGGCAACCGTATATAGCCACGCAGATACCTGCTCCACGGGTTTCATCAGTAAGTCGGCTTCAGCCAGTTGATAGAAAACATCCTGCAGGATATCTTCGGCATCTTCTATTGAATTAACTCTTTTCCTGATAAACCCTTTTAGGCGGTTTCCGTAATTCTTAATTATCGCCGATATATGCTCTTTTTGCGTCAAATTATTTGGTATTGATATTGTCGTCATCTTCCGGCTTTATTGTCTACATAATGATAGACGGATAAGCCGGAGAAATATTTTAATATATCAGGTAATCGTGAATTAAAGATTGTAAAGAGACGGGGCATGCCCCGTCTCTACATCACCACGAAACCTTAACCGCCTGTGTGAAAATTAGAACTATATTCACAAATATTCATAAATTTATTTTGCCTATTGTCCCAATAGCCGAGGGTAAACCGTTCCTCCAGAGGCGGACAGGTAAAACGGTTAGAGGAAATTAGTTCTTTATCATTAACACCGCGATTAATCGCGGTGTTAATGATACTAATAGTATATTTATTCATGTAAAACTAATTTGCACACAGTCTCTTAAAGGTGAGTCTCACATTTAATTTAAATTAATATGTTAAAGTTTCAGTAAAGACTGCTGATTATTCTTTAACTAAGGGTTACCGGACATGAATAATTGCAGTCATAGAATCGACCGGAGAATATAGGCCTATACCGCATTTACATTTAATGGTTTTATAGTTAAAATCAGTTCCTCCGCAGGCGTAGCATTTAAGAGGGAGTGTTGCCCGTTTATAAATTTTTATTTGTGATATTTTATTAAATATATGCTCAACCTGTTCCGGAGTAAATAACGAATTGCCTGAAAAATTCTGCAGTGTGCTCTTATCAAGCTCTTTTCCTATAGCCTTGAAGTGCTCAATAAACAACAACAAATGTAATGGGCCAATATAATCAACCCCGGTTTTTCTATAATACGGATGTTCCGGATGAGAAGTATGGATGTCTTCTAATATATATACGCCTCCCGGTTTAAGATTCTTAAGGCCTTCAACCAAACAAGTTCTTTGATGTTCGGGTAAATGGCTGCCGTCTTCGATAATCAAATCGAGGCTTTCGCCTGCCATTAGAAATACCGATCTGACGGCATCCGGGATTGCCTGATCAACAAAGAAATATTTAATGTTTTCCGATATTGGCCATCCCGGTTGAATTGGCAGAATATCGCACCCATAAATTTTAGCCGAAGGATACCTGTTTTGCAACCACCGAATTGAATCTCCTTTGAAAACTCCAAATTCAAGAATCCGCATACATTCCTTCATCCGCGTCAGCTCTTCTATATATACAGGTATGTAACGATGCCAGTATAGCTTATCTGATTCGGTTAAAAATTCTTCATTCATAAGAAACCTCCGGATTGGAATTAACCTGAATTGTTCCTGCATTTTCCAGGTACACTGCAATTGGATTTCTCATAATACCTCTTAATTTAATTATGGACACTAAATTTAGGAAATCGTTCCGTCATAAATAGTATATAATACAGGAAATCAATCTCAAAAAAATCCGGGACATGAGCATAAAAGTTCTCATCTTGCCGTTTTTAATAGATGTTATATCCTAAAAATAATCAGGTATATTCCGATTTGACTAATATTGAAAAAACCTTTTAGATTTTTTTACACTAAGGGAAAGTCCGGAATAAGTTTTAGTAAATGTAACTAATATATCCGGCAAAAATCAAGAAAATATTGAACACTTTTTCCAGTTCTCTGAATTTACCGGTTTTAATATTTCATTAAACTATTTGTGTAGTATTAAAAATCAATATGCGCTTAAATTTGATCAAATAAGAAAAAACAGATTTTCAATTAAATATAATAAAACTTAATTCACATCGGCTTTTTATTGCAAAAAGCCGAATAAATATAAATGGGGATTATCCGGTGTTCTTTTCCAGCTGAAAATTATAAATTTGTTTTGAAGTTTTTTTTATACCTTTGATAAAATTCGCTTTTGCCCGGTTCATTTCATGAAACTTACTATTTAAATTGATAAATATATTATATATTTTTCAGTTAAGTATTTATCAATAAAGGGAATTTAAAAGTGGGCCAGCAACAACTTCTTTTAATAGTTCTTGGCGTTATAATAGTAGGTATTGCCGTAGTAGTCGGTATCAACACATTTAATGCAAGTTCAATTTCCAGTAACAGGGATGCGGTAATAGAAGATCTTAATAATTTAGCTGTTCTTGCGCATGAATACTTTAAGAAACCAACCCAGTTAGCAGGCGGCGGAAATTCGTTCGCTAATTATGCCATCCCGTCTTTATTAGCATCAGATGCAAATGGAACATACACTATAGCTACAGCGGGATCTACAACGGGGATAACATTTCAGGGCGTAGGTAATCAAATTGCCAGCGGTAGTAATTATGTTACTGCAAAAATATTTGTCAGAGTTCCGCCTTTAGTGGACTCTGTTGCTGTTGTTTATTAATTGTCAATCATAATTAATTATTAAATTAACCTATATTCTTCTTTTAGGGAAAAGCAGTTACAGGCATTTCGCTTTGCTACAAGCATATAGCTGCGCTGCAGCTCCAAGGCACCATGTCACCGCTATGCGGTTCAGGATAATTGTTCGCTATCGAATTTTCTACAAGCATATCGCTGCTATGCTGCTACAATTATAAATTCCGACTTATTCAATTATACTTAATGGGTCCGGTGTTTAGGCAGTGTAGTAATCAATTCAACTAGCCGTGAAAGTACAAGCTTTTTCTGCCCGTCATTTACACTTAAAATGAAACGTTTCCCGTTTGCGGTTTCGGTAAATTTAGTATACCCGGCGCTGTCAACAGTAATCATACCGGGTTTGCTTACCGTAAAATAATCTTTTTCATTTTCTACTGCATACAGTACGGCAGTATTATCCCATGTAGGACGGTCGTAAGGCATTTTCATGTAACCTTCATAGCCGATTACAAGAGGATCTGCTTTTGTCCAGTGAAAATCATTTTCAAAAACCGAACCGGGGAACAATATGCTTATGCCTACATCAAAAGGGCTAACTACAATAGCTGTAGGCCATTCATTAAAAACTATTTGTGCGGCGGGAATATCTTTCATTATATTATACTCCAGGGCCGGAGTTATGTTAAAATTGCACGCCATCATACTTAAAAACTTAACTTTTTTGGCTACCAATTCTTTCCCCGTTAACTTTGAAAAATTATCAGCCGGCGTCTTTAAGAGACGTGCAAGATTGGTTGAAAAACCGATTGAAATAATAACAACGGAACTATCCGGTGCAGCGGATAATAATTTTCTGTACAATTTTGTGGATTCAATTACATCTGTATAACTTTTAACACGACTCTTAAAAACAATTTTATTATTAATCTTATATTCGCAGACTTCTTTTGTGTAATTATTAGCCGGATCGCCTTCGGAATTAACTCCGTTTATAACAGTACCGATAGGTACTGAAGAATACCCGTACCAGGTATTCATTATGTCAATGTACTTTACCGAGTAAATACTGTTCTTATTAGTACTGACGCCCAACAATTCAACTTTATTTGCATCTGAATATTTGTACAGCATATCCAAGGCCATGGCATCGTCAACATCATTACCGATATCTGTTTCAAGAATTACTTTTAATCGTTTATTCTGAGCCGCCGCATTTGAATTAAATAAAATCATACCCAAAATAAATATAAAAACCATAGTCAAGGTTATCTTAAGATTAGCTGCCTGTAATTTCATTTTATAATTCTCCTGTTATTAAATATCGTACTTTAAGCAATGCTAAAAAGTAAATAAAAATAACGAACAATGCCAGAATGAATTGTTTCTTAGAATTTAAGAATAAAAATAAATGCGTAACTTAAGTTACGCAGATATTAAAAATTTTATTAAACAGTCCCAAGTTTTGACCCGGGGAACAATGAAGCCCGGACTTTTTTGACTTTTCCGCCTCTGGCGGAAAAGCAGAACATGTTTAATAAATATCCAACCCTCCCGATCGAATAGGGACAGGCTCTAAATGTCGGGGCTACTTTAAATATAATTTGCTTAAGGTAAGTTAATTAGAAGTCCTGGTTACATATAATATGGTGTAAATACCGGGCATGTACATTGACTTACTTAGAATAACTATTTAAGTTACTTGCAGTATTATAATTTAATCTTAAATATTACACAGTTTATTTTAGTTTTCATTTAAAGATGAAAATCAAGAACATTTATTAGAAAAAATAATACTCCCCCAATCGAAATATTTTTATAGGGGCGCTTAATCATTATCGCGGTGATGTAATCAAATCCAGGTTAAAAGTTCGAAAATTAGGGAAGCTAAGATTTTGGGAACCGGTAAAATTAAATAATGACTCGCATAAATAAAGGAGAGTGCTGAATAAAATGATCAAATATTCCTTAAAACCAATTTTGTATTTCAAAAGATAGTAAAAAGCATAATTGACTGCCTGATAAATATATTGATTAACAAGAAGGACAGCATACCGGAAGTAAATATTTATTATGAAATTAAAATCAGGTAGTCAAACATTCTTGCTGCCGGGCTGCAATCAGTTAGTAAGGCAGCTTAACCAATAGCCGGGTCAAAAGCATTAAGGAGTTCAAGTCATGAAACAGTTTAGCATCATATTCATTACGGCAATTACCATACTTTCTTTTTCATCAGTTTTCGGACAAGATCAGTTCGTGTTAAAACCTGCACATCCAAAAATCGGAGATGTGCTGTCGGTAAGTTATGATGCAAGTATAAAGACAGCAGTACACAAGCATGCCAAAAAAATTACATGCGAAGCATTAATCCTGCGTGATAAAAAACCACCGTTTCTAGTAGAATCAGAGCTTAAAAGAAACGGCAAAGTTTGGAACGGCAATTTCAAACTTGATGAACCACGGGCGCAATTAATTCTTTTCCGGTTTAGATCCGGAGATGTTCTTGACGATAACAATGGAAAATCGTGGGATAAACTTGTTTATGGCCCGGATGGCAAAGCAGTACCGGGCACACACTCAGCCTTAGGAATGTCAATGATGAGAGAGGATTACTGGGGTTTCAAACGAACAAAGGATTTAGAAACTTTTAAAACAGAATTAAATATCGAACGTGAATTGTACCCCAACGATTTTAATTGGCTGAGTTTATGGTCTCAGCAATTGAGAGCCAATCCCAAAGATTCTACTCTTAAGGCAGGAATTAAATCTGAATTTGAATCAATCTGGGAAAAGAACCGGAATAATGAAGAAGCAGCGATCAAACTTATCTCTGTATTTAATATGCTTGGAATGACCGCAAAAGGTGATTCTATATGGCGGCAGAGAATTGAAGCGAACCCGAAAGGTAAAATTGCCGAGAGGTACCGGTATATCGAAACTATCAATCAACCTGATTCGCTGAGAAAAGCTGATATGGCAGAAAAATATTTTAAGGATTTTCCCGATGGTGAGTTAATGAATGCAGACTTATTGATTTATTACTACGTAAAAGCCGGGCTATATGATAAAGCAGCATCATTTTTAGAACATCAGCATATAACGGATGGAAGTGAATACAACTTTCTCGCACAGAATTTAATAATGAAAGGAAACAGAATAGAACAGGCAACGGCATTGGCAAAAAAAGGGGTCGACTTGCTCTGCCACCCCGACCCTTCAACAAAACCGTCATATATGAGCAAAGCAGATTGGAAAAAGGGAACAGTCAATGAGCTTGGCATGGCCCTCGATACTTATGCTCAAGGCCTATTTAGGACTAACCGGTCAAAAGAAGCTGAGGGGGCCTATAAAAAAGCTGTAAAATATACAGAAGGGAAAAACGGAGATATTAATGCGCGGCTTCTCGAATGTTACATAACTAACGGCAAGTATAAGTTAACTATGAAAAGCGCAGCTAAATTTATTAAAGATGGTAATTCTAATGCTAAGATTATGGAACAATACAAAACAGCGTACATAAAATCAAAAGGCTCTGATACAGGTTTTTATAAAATCATGGGCAAAGCAAAAGAAATTACTGAAAATAAAGAAAAGGAAAAAATAACGGAAGAAAAGCAAAACATAATGAAAGAGTTGCTTGATAAGCCGGAAATTGATTTTACATTGAAAGATCCGGATGGTAAAACTGTGACGTTATCGGAGTTAAAGGGAAAAGTAGTCGTGATGGATTTTTGGGCAACGTGGTGTGGCCCTTGCAAAGCATCGTTTCCGTCACTGCAAAAAATCTATACCAAATACAAAGACAATTCAGATGTTGTAATACTTGCCCTTAATACATGGGAAAATAAAACAGGTAAAGAACTTGAAGACCTGGTAAAAGGTTTTATCGCCGATAACAAATATACATTTTGTGTGCTGTATGATGAAGGTTTTGTAGAAAAATACGGTGTGGATGGCATCCCTACCAAATTTGTTATAGACAAAAAAGGTATGATCCGTTTCAGTACTATCGGCTTTGAGGGTGAACAGGAAACGATAGCAAAAATGTGTGCTGAGATTGATTTACTGTTGAGCGATGCGTTCTATAATAAATAATACGGCATGTAAATATCACTGTTATAAGATGTTGTATAACAGAAGATCCGTTATAATTATAAAATTAAAGGAGTTCAATGATAAATATTTACTTTCATTTTAAATAACAGAAAGCTAACACAATGAAAGTATTATTTGCTCTTTTAATATTGTGGGGAACGGCAGCATCTTTTGCTCAAACAACTAGTTATTCTGAAGAAGAAGATAGTGTCTTCCTTATCCATCACTAATAAATGTAAAAGTAATTTATTTAACAATAATTGTCAGCGGTTGGTCTTTCTGTTGAGCCAGGATAAATTAATAATAATTGTTACAACACTTAATCGGGGGAATAAATTCGTGCGGGATGTATATTGCCCGGGCATATTAAACAACAAACCTAGAGCAGGTATTTATCATTTAATAATTTCAAATAAAGGGTTTTCCGGCGAATAAATTAATAACCGGATATTATTAGTTCCAGCCTCAATTTTCATATTGTTTTTGCCTGAAATCAATACTTTTCAGAAAACCGGGAATAATTTGTTTACATTCATAAGCAGCATCTCTGCCTAACTGCTTATAAACTCAAGATTATTGTAATAATTTCGACTATATCTGTGAGAATCCTATGGAATTAATTGTTGCAGATTCTTGCGAAAATGTATAAAAGTGTAAAGATCATATTAAGAATAAGTTTCAGAGCAGAAAATATTTATAATCAGGATTCAAATATAAATCCATCCAAATAAGTTCTAAATTGGACGAATTTAGTCTATTTGAGTTTTCTACAATAAAATTTTATGGAGGTATTTAAATGCAGATATCAATCTCGAAAAAGTTAGGAGCAACTGTTGCCATTACCCTTTTTATTACCATCAATGTGATGATATTCATTCTTCTTAAAACGGAAGGCAGCGCGACATTAGGGGCAGTAGAATCAGAATCGCAGAATATTAGTGAATTAATGATGAAGGGATTAATGTTTTCAATGTCCCAGGGAATAAGCGACGTTGGACCATTTGTTGAAAAAGTAAAGGACTTAAAAAATCTTACCGAATTAAGGGTAACCCCTACAAATACTATCAAAAAAGATTCTGAAAGTCAGATGGACGCCGATGAGTTAGCCTGTATTAAGTCAAAATTAAAGACGACCACCCAGGAGACATTTAAGAGTATGGATGTTGTCAGGATTATTCAACCACTTCTGGCTGAAGAAAGCTGTAATAGTTGTCATGGAACAAAATCCGGTGATCCCCTTGCGGTTGTTAGTGTAAGGTATTCTCTCGAAAAAGCTAATTCGGAAATGGCATCACAGCGCTGGACTGCAATTATTTTGGAATTGCTTACAATTTTAATAGCTTATTATATAGTAATGTTCTTTGTAAAACGAAAAATAATAATTGATTTGGAATCCTTTGCAGTTCATATTCATAATCTCTCCAAAGGAGAAGTAGTAAAAATATCTGATATGGACAGAAAAGATGAAATCGGCAAGATGAATGAAGCACTTAAGAACCTTGAAGCAAGCATTACAGAAAGGACTGAATTAGGGAAGCATTTTGCTGAAGGAAATTTCGAACAGGAGATTGTATTACTTTCAGATAAAGATATTTTAGGTAAGGCATTTCAGGAAATAAAGGATAGTTTGAAAAACCTTATTAACGATTCTGAAATGCTTTCGCAGGAAGCATTAAGAGGAAATTTAAAATTCAGATCCGATACCGACAGGCACAAAGGAGACTTCAAAAAGGTAATTCATGGTTTTAACAGTACGCTTGACACAATTATAAAACCAATAAGTGAATCGAGTGAAGTTTTGGGCCAAATGGCTTCAGGTGATTTGACTGTTAGAATGGTAGGTGAGTATAACGGAGATTACCAATTAATAAAAGACAGTACAAATAAATTAGGAGACTCACTTGAGAAAATAATCATTGACGTCTCTAAAGCAGTACAGGCAACAGCTATAGCATCAGGCCAGATATCATCCAGCAGTGAGGTGATGGCAGCCGGCGCTCAGGAGCAAAGCAGCCAGAGTATGGAAGTAGCCGGTGCAGTGGAAGAAATGACTAAGACAATTTTAGAAACTACAAAGAACTCATCCATTGCAGCAGATACTGCAAAGAATGCCGGAACTACGGCAAAAGAAGGCGGGAAAGTAGTTGAGGAAACGATCGAAGGAATGAACAGAATAGCCGAAGTAGTAAAGCAGTCGGCCGAAACGGTACAGGAACTTGGCAAGAGCAGCGACCAGATCGGTGAAATTATCCAGGTTATAGATGATATAGCGGATCAGACAAATTTGCTGGCTTTGAACGCAGCTATTGAAGCAGCCAGGGCAGGCGAACAAGGGAGAGGCTTTGCAGTTGTTGCCGATGAAGTAAGAAAGCTTGCAGAACGTACTACTAAGGCAACAAAGGAAATTGCCGGAATGATTAAACAGATACAGAAGGACACGAACGGCGCTGTAGAATCAATGAACAAAGGTACGCTTGAAGTGGAAAAAGGCAAAGCACTTGCCGATAAAGCGGGAATATCTTTGAGAGAGATAATTGAAGAAGCAGAGAAGGTACTAGATGTTGTAACCCAGGTAGCCGCCGCAAGTGAGGAACAGTCGGCAACTTCCGAACAGATAAGCAAAAATTTAGAACAAATAAACAGTGTAATGCAGGAAAGCGTAGATGGTATTGCCCAAATATCAAACACATCTGAAGAATTAAATAAAATGACTGTAAATCTTCAGAATTTGATATCAAGATTTAAAACAAACAATAAAGATGATATAAAACTAAGGAGCAATCAAAATACTGATAAACAAAGCAGTTATGCAGTCCGGTCAAATGGTGTAATAATAGAAGAAAAGTATTAATATTAATCTAATGAAATAAGTTATTTATGAAAATGGTCTAAATTACAGGCCTTATCAGATTTGCGGCTTGTAAGAAAGTTGAAAATACCAGCTTTGTGCTATTTCAAATATAAAATATAATCTATCAGCCGGTTAAGAAATTAACTTTATTTTTTCGTCCAGATAGCATTATAAGCAAGCTAAGCAGTAAATAAAATTTAAATAAAAACACATTAGAAATATTATGTGGACATTTATATTAGTACTGATATTAGTTTTTACAGCAGTTGATCTGATTGTTAAATATTTAGTTGATCCGCTGGCATCAAAAAAATGGAAAAAGAACAAACTTATTGGCTCTAAAGAAAAAGCTGTTAATACTCCAATTGTAAAAATTGGTGCAACAATGTACGATGGAGGAATGAATAAAAGCGGAGAGGATGTGAACAGGAAAACGTATACCAGCAATTTAGATAAAGACAGCCCTAAGAATTAATATAATTATACGACCGCTAAACACCTATTCACATTTACACCAATTGCATTCAGCATTACCAAATTTCGAATAAAATTAATTTTAAGAAGAATAATTAGTTTTATCCTATTTACAAGGTTCCGTCAGAAAATATTTTGAATAATTAAGCAAAATTAATTTCCTGCTGCCGGTACCGTATGTTTTATTTTTGCCCACATTAATTCAACATTGAACGGCTTGTAGGTGGGACTTTGGGAATTATGACATTTTGTACAGGATGTTTTCATATTTGTATGTAACTCTAACCCAGCTTTAACAGATGCTATTTTATCTTTCATTACATTTAAGGTTTTATAATCTGCACCGCCACCATGACATGATTCACACTGGACACCGTCTTCTATTTTAAATTTGGCGCCTAATAATGAAGCTTCAGCATTATACCCGGAAGCATGGCATTTAAGGCATTCCGGTGTTTTTGCAGCCGGTGTGCTGAATCCTTTTTCTTTTGCTATTTTGTCTGCCGCGGAAGTTTGCAAAGTTTTGTAAGCCTGCGCATGTTTGCTGTTCTTCCAAATTTCCAGTTGTTTTCCCTGTTTATCTGTATGATGACACATTCCGCAAACTTCGGCACCGACAAATCCATGCTGTACCGTTGAAGATACAGGGTTTGCAGTTAGTAATACCGGCGCTGTTAAAAACATCATTAAAATAAATAATTTACAATGCATTATTGCTCCTGAATTATTTTACTTTTTTTCTTTCCTAAAATATACATTATAAGAAGTTTTCCCGCAAAAATACTATTGATATATCTTTTTAATAATATACTGCATATTGTGAGTGTTTAAATTGATTGTCTAATTTTATATATTTCAATGCACATTTAACAACTTGAAGGGAACTAATAATGGGTCAACAGCAACTTCTTTTAATCGTTCTTGGAGTAATAATAGTTGGGATTGCCATAGTAGTCGGCATAAATCTATTTAACTCAAATTCAGTTTCCAGTAACAGAGACGCCGTAATAAGCGATCTTAATAATATTGCCTCTATGGCGCATGCATACTATCAAAAGCCTACAGCATCGGGCGGCGGAGGCTATTCATTTGCTAGTTATACTATCCCGACCAGTATGAATTCGGATGCTAATGGTACATATACGATTTCAACAGCCGGATCAGCAACCGGTATTACATTTCAGGGTGTAGGTACTCAAATTGCAAGCGGCAGTAATTATGTTACTGTGCAAATATTTGTAAAAGTCCCGCCTTTAGCAGACTCAATTGCTGTTGTTTATTAAAAAAATATATGGATGATCTGTTAATCTTCTACTTTATGGTTAATAGATAAATATCAGGGATTTGGCGGGGTACTATTTACTCCGCCATATTTATTTTTTGCTAAAGTATTCAATAGAGTTTCTTTTTAATATTTTATCTGCAAAAACGGAACGATTGATCAAGAGATACCGGGCTTTTGTGATAAATAAAGATTCGCTGACATTTTATTATAAAAAAATAAAACTAAAAACGAATTAAGGATTAATTCTTTTTAGAAATACTTTTATCGAGCTTCTCCACATGTAATCCTAAGTTAACGATTGCTCTCGTCATTAAAACAAGCCCGCTGTCGATGAGGCTTAATTTATTAATAATATTTTCAGCAAAATTATAATTCCGGCCTTTTTTATTAGGGACAACAATATTTGCCGTTGATAAATTCTGATTAAGAGTTTTAAGCTGTTCTATTATATCATGTTCAAATTCAGTCATTGTATTTATCCGCATATAATTTTAAAATAGAGTAATTACGTATAAATTTACCCAAATGGTTCGGATAAAATCAAGTTAAAAGGTTATTAACTGAAGTTTCGCAGTTGATTTATTTTGTAAACTCTTTTTTTTAAAAAAATCAGAATTATTTTTCATCAGATATTATTGTTTTGTACCATTATATTAAGGGATCAACGAACGCTTTTAAGGATTTTATCCTCTTGAACACAACTTACCCGGCTAATTGTAAATACCGGTACATATTGTAAGTCAGGTTCATTAAACCCATCACTCCTTTTTTTATTCCGATATAACAATTTATTTTGGCTTTGTCTTTAATTTTTATTTAGTTTTTAGAAGCGCCCTTAATTTAACATCTACACCTGATATTTTTACTTTGAAACATGAATTAAAGCCTGAAATACACGATATTATTTGGTAAAATAGGAACTGATTTATGAAAATATTATTTATAGCGGCAATTCTCTATTTATTACCTCCTTTCATATTCGGTCAGAATTCCTACAATTTATTTTATACACCTAAGAATGGTTATTCAGGCGATTTTATACCTTTTTATGAAAAAGGTGAATTCCGGCTTTTTTATCTTCAAGACTGGCGCGACAAAGAGAAATTCGGTGAGGGGACACCATGGTACCAGATAAGCACAAAGGATTTTCTCAGTTTTACTGAATACGGTGAAATGCTTCCCCGCGGTACAAAAGACGAACAGGACCTTTATGTTTATACCGGATCGGTTATAAAATCTGAAGGTAAATATCATATTTTTTACACGGGTCACAATCAATATTTTGTTGAAAAGAAAAAACCGCAGGAAGCTATAATGCATGCCGTAAGCACAGACCTTATCCACTGGGAAAAAATTCCTAAAGATACATTCTATGCACCGAAAGGGATATTCGAGCAGGATGACTGGCGCGATCCGTTTGTATTCTGGAATGAGGAAGCGCAAGAATATGAGATGCTTGTTTGTGCACGGCTCCACAATAATGTTTCATTTCAGCACCGCGGCTGTACGGCTATCTGTACATCTAAGGATCTTTCTAAGTGGGAAGTAAAGGAAAAGCCTTTATACAGCCCCGGGTTGTATAACACACAGGAATGCCCGGACCTGTTTAAAATGGGAAACTGGTGGTACCTGCTTACCTCAATATCCAACTGGCGCTTCGGTACGCAGTATGTAATGAGCAGGTCTTTAAACGGCCCATGGATTACACCTGAAAACAATTTTTTTGATGATAAAGAATTCTATGCCGCAAAGAGTTATTCAGACGGTGTTCACAGGTATCTTTTCGGGTGGAACTCCACGAAACAACACCAGAGTGATTATAGATCATTCGAATGGGGGGGCAGCCTTATTGTTCATGAGATTATACAAAATTCGGACGGCACTCTTTCCGTAAGGGTACCCGAATCCATTGATAAAAGTTTTACTAAAGAAATTCCTTCAAAATTTACTCCGCTGGAAGGTAAATGGGAAATTAATGAAAAAACTATTCATGCAGATGCAGCCGGGGAATGCGCTTCGGCTCTGGCAGATTCAATGCCTTCATGCTGCAGAATATCGGCAAAAGTTACTTTCAGTAAAGGGACTAAGGAGTGCGGACTTATACTGCGCGCTTCCAAAGATATTGAGAAGTGTTATAACGTACGGCTTGAGCCTTCTAAAAACAGGGTTATATTTAACCTTGAACCTCATGGAAATTCTCCGCTTACTTTAGAAAGGCCGGTGGACTTACAGCCTGATGTCCCGCACGAGATAAAAGTTTTTACAGATCATTCAAATTGTGTTATTTATGTTGACGGGAAAACTGCCATCAGCGCGCGCATGTATAACATTGATGATGGTAAATGGGGATTGTATGTTATTCAAGGTTCGGCAGATTTCAGCGACATGCAGATAAGGGTACGGGAATAATTTCCCGCATGCAGATGAATTGCAGTTGCTGCATTAGTAAATTTAGGTGAAAGAAGTTTATCTTTGATGTAAATAATATGGTACAAAAATGATTTTCAAATTTAATTATAATTTATTAGCAACATTATTTTTGATTATATTTTTCTTTGCCGGAAATATAACTGCACAGGAAAATCTATCCCGTTCTCAAATTAAATACCGTTGGACAAGTTCTGAGTTCGGCGGCGGCGGGTATGTTACCGGGTTATTACAGCATCCAGACTCTCCGGATATCATGTACATCAGGACAGATGTTGCGGGCATTTTTAAAAGTATTGACGGCGGTAAAAGTTGGAAGGCAATCAACAATGGAATGACCGAAGGGTATCACCACAATGTGGAATCCTTTGCTATGAGCCGGGTGAATCCGGACATTATGTTCCGTGCTTCCGGTGAAGCCCGCGGCCATGAAATGGTTTCGGCTATACACAAAACTACAGATGGAGGTATTAACTGGAAGCTGGTTACAGATAAGCCTGATTTTTTTGGAAACGGCGCAACAAGAAATTATGCGGAGAAGATAGGTGTGGATCCGTTCGACGGCAAATTTGTTGCGGCTGCAAGCAATACAAAGGGAATATGGATTAGTAACAACGAAGGTGAAACGTGGAATTATTCAGCACTTAAAGGTGAACCGTTTTGTTGCCTTGCGTTTAACCCGTATGTAAAAAATATTTTGTATGCGGCAACCCTGGATTCTTTGCCATTCGCAGATTATTTGTTCCCGGAAGGCTCATACAAAAGGGAAAAAATTGGAAGGCTTTATTTATCGACCGATAAAGGTAATTCATGGAAGGCTGTATTTGAGCAAAGAGGAGTAAGTTTTACAAATCTTGTATTCGATAAAGATAATCCCTTAAATATCCTTGCTGCTTTTCGTAATGACGGAATTTATAAATCCGTTGACGGCGGGAAAACTTTTGTAAAAAAAACTGCTTCACTCGGTATGGCTGATTTCTCAACTATCTGTTCAGATCCTGAAAATAGTTCTGTTTTTTATGCCGCAGTAAACCAGGGCCCTTCGCCGGATAATTATGCAAGTGTTCCTCTCTATGTATCAAAAGATAAAGGTGAAACATGGCAGTTGATTAAAAGAAATTATAAGTGGAGCGATTTCAAAAATTTTGCACCACAATACCAGCGGCCCGAACAAATAGGCTGGGCGCTTTCAAAATTTATTGTTGATAACAAAAATCCGCGAAAATTTTATCTTTTGGATTGGTTCGGGATTTGTGTAAGTGAAGACTCCTGCCAAACATGGGATGCCAATTACTATAAAGGTATTGGGAATATTTGTCTTGAGATGATCACTACAGATCCATTTGTGCCGGGTAAAGTGATGTTTGCCGGTGCAGACGGCCAGCCTTGCATCAGCCGGGACAGCGGTAAATCTTTTACGACTTTACCCAAATTGGATGCAGAGCAAAATTATTATTGCAGTACTGTTATTTGTCCTTCGAAATATAAACCCGGGTTTATAATCTATGGTGTTACAAATAGTTCGGAACGTTTAAGTGCAATCTGTCTGACCGAGGATGACGGGAACAACTGCAAATTTGTACTCCATCTGTCCAAAGGTTTATTTGTTCAGGCAATTAAAGAAGATCCTTTTAATAAGGGAGTCTTTTTTGCTTATATAGACGGCGCCGTTAATAACGGAGCGGGATTATATAAATCTGCCGATTGGGGAAAAACCTGGGGAAAGATGAAACTCCCTATGCTGAATAAAATTAAAACTCTGCCTGTCAGAAAGAATTTTATAGAAGGCGAACTACTTGCCGTAACATATTACCAGACAAAAAATATCTGCGGTACAAATCAGTTGTTATGCATCGACCCTGTAAGAAAGAATACAATTTATTTCGGTGAAGCAGATAAAGGAATTTTTACAACTTTCGACGGCGGTAAAACATGGCGGATCCTGGGTGAAGGCCTGCCCTTTGGAAAGGATACAGCATCAGTTTTGAATGTAATAAAAGCAGATCCCAAAAGACCCGGCCGGCTTTATGCAGGATTTATACATGAAGGTTTGTGGCGCAGTAAAGATTACGGGAAATCCTGGCGAAAAATTTTTCCGTTGGACAACAGTATTTTTAATGCAACTACCGTAGCGGTTGGCGGACCGTCCGGTAATGAAATTTACGTTGCAAGTGAGCCGCTTTACTGGTCAAGATCTTCATCTGCTGTGTATGCCAGTTTTGATAACGGCAGTTCCTGGGTGAACATTTATGATAAATCTCTGGGCGCGCTCAGGTGGAAAGGTATTGATGTTGATAACAGAACGGGTATCTTATACGGAGTTACTAATGGTAATTCAGCATTTTATGCCGAACGGGTAAAATAAAAATGATTATGCAGCATCCTTCTCATAACTGATGGGATAGGTTTTGTGAAAGATAGGTATTAGAGGAAGTGTATTGGTTAAGTTGACCACCCCCGCGTGGTGACGCAGCCGGCTGAAGCCGACCCCTCCTTATTAAGGAGGGAAAAAGATATTGGGGTGATTTTATTTTGGTGAAGAGAGATTTGTAAATTAGGACTAAACCTCAGAGGTTGAGGCCAAACCCCGGAGGTTGAGCATTATCGATAAAGGAATAGGGACAGGCTCTTTTAACGGCCGGGGCTACAAATATGTCACCCCTAGGGGTTAAGGAGAAGGTTTGTTGGGTGGGATCGTTTTTTCTACAAGCATTTCGCCCCGCTGGGACTTGAATATCGTAAATTCGGGATGTTGAAATAAAATTGCATCACCTAAACCTCGGGGGTTAAGGAGAAGGTTTGTTGGGTGGGATCGTTTTTTCTACAAGCATTTCGTTCCTCTGGGACTTGGATATAGTAAATTCGAGATGGTGAAATAATATTGCATCACCTAAACTCTGAGATTGATATAAAAGGTTCTCCGGACAATTTTATTTTAAACCGCTTTATATAGCACTTCCGTATGCATGCCAAAATCATCAAATATTTTCTTTGTGTATTCTGAACTTTGATGTATTTTTAACCGGATAAAAGTTCAACGAATATTTAACCGGGGCTATTATGAAAAAAGAATTCATAGCATGCTTTCTGCTTTTACTGACTATCGGTACCTCGAATGCAAAAACTTCTCAGACCAAAAATTCAAACTTAATTGTTTATCCGGCTATACCGGGATTAACAACCAGTGATCTTTTCTCGGTAAGGGTAAACGATAAAGAAATATGGACTGAAAAGTTCATTACCAACATGGATACCAGCAAACTGCCTGACTGGTTTAAAGAACCTTATACTATAGCGCCCCAGGAGATTCATCAGGCGAGTTTCTCATGCAGCGGGGAAATGCAGATTTCAATCCGGGTTCCCGCCGCAATTAAGAAAGTTTCAATACATCCGGTAAGTCTTAATATAAAATATAATGTGGATGGTAATGCCCTGACCTTTTCAATTCCCGGTCCCGGTAATATATATATTGAAATAAACGATCTGCCTCCTTTGTGCATTTTTGCTAACCAGGTTGAGAATGAAAATATTTCTTCTGATGATCCGAACGTTCATTATTTCGGCCCGGGCGTTTACAGACCGGGATATATAAATTTAAAAGACAATGAAACAGTATACATAGCTGCCGGGGCAATTGTATACGGAGGTATCCGAGCAAAAGGTGTAAGTAATATACGCGTTACCGGCCGGGGTATTCTTGACGGCGGATTCGAGTTTAAGCAGATGGTGTTGGTTGAAAACTGCAAAAACATTCTCTTTGACGGTATAATGATCCGCAACGGGGACGGGTGGACTAATACACTTATTAATTGCGACGGAATAAAATATGACGGTGTTAAAGTACTGAGCTTTGGCCCGAGCTGCGATGGAATTGATCCGCTTAATTCGAGAAGAATTATAATTACCAATTGCTTTTTACGATGTACCGACGATTGTATTGCCTTGAAAGCTCCGGCGTCCGGGCAGGTTGTTAAGGATGTTTTGATTACAAATAATACTATGGTGGGTTTTGCATTCAGCGATGGAGTTACAATCGGTTTTGAAACAAATGCTAAATCAATAAGCGGCGTAACCGTACGTAATTGTGATGTAATTCTTGCACGGGGCGGAAGCCGCGTTGAAGGCCACAGCGGATTCAGTATAATCTGCGACGGCCCGGCGGTAATTGAAAATGTCCTTTATGATAATATCCGCGTGGAAAAATCCGAGATAAAATTGTTTGAGCTGAATGTAACCAACGGTACGTTATATGACGCCGGTCCTCCCGGGCATATTAAAAATATCAGGCTTCAAAATATTTCATGGGCACATGAGGGCCCCATCGTTCTTAAAGGATTTGACGACAACCACCGGGTGCAAAAAGTAACGTTCGAAAATTGTACTGTCGCAGGCAAACCCCTGCGCGATCTCCAGACCAAACTTATGCAGATCGGTAAATTTGTTGACCAGGTTGGTGTGAAGTAATATTTTTATCATTAACACTGCGACTATTGCGGTGTTAATGATAAAGCAGAATTCTAAAAAATCCCCTCCGGTGAGGGATCCCGGGTGTAGGTTGAAACGATTATATGTAGAAATCCCCTGCAAATATCTATGTCCGGATATTCAATAAAATAAATTATTTTATGATCAGTATGAGTTTACTATAATTAAAAAAATCACATAAACATTTCTATGACAAACTTTAAATCAACTTTTTTAACTCTTTTATTATTGTTCACTTTTCAGCATGATTATCTTTTCAGCAGGCCTTCATCCGCAGGGAGTATCACAATCGTAAATCCAAGAACTGAATTAAGAACAAACCCTTTAGGCATAGATATTCCAAATCCGCGGTTAAGCTGGGAATTAAAGTCGGCCGTGAGAGCAAAATTTCAATCTGCTTATGAGATACTTGTAAGCAATAATCCAAATGATTTGGGGAAAAATAAAGGAACTTTCTGGCAGACAGGGAAAGTGAGTTCAGGTTCTTCATTTAGTATAGTCTATAGGGGCAAACCTTTGAAATCATTTACCCGGTATTTCTGGAAGGTGCGGATCCGGGATGAAAAAAATTTTCCTTCCGAATGGAGTGGGGTAAGTTTTTTTGAAACTGCGATGATGAATGATTCGGGCTGGCAGGCAAGTTGGATCAGCGATCCAAATCCACTTCCTGTTAATGAAGAAGACTTCTATAAGGAAAACCCGGCTCCTCTTATCCGTAAAGAAATTGAAATAAATAAAGAAGTACTTTCAGCACGTTTATATATATCGGGATTAGGCTATTATGAAGCAAGCCTGAACGGCGAAAAAATCGGAGACGCGATGCTTGATCCGGGCTGGACGCAGTATGCTAAAGAAGTGTTGTATTCAACTTACGATGTAACGAATCAATTGCAAAAAGGTAAAAACGCTATAGGAATTATATTAGGCAATGGCTGGTACAATCCTTTGCCATTAAACATTTTTGGATTCAACCTAAGGAATACTCTTACTGTTGGCAAACCATGTGTAAAGGCACAATTAAGAATTGTATTCAGAGACGGAAGTATAAAAACTTTTATTACGGATTCTACCTGGAAAACATGCGGCGGGCCAATCCTTAAAAACAATGTGTACCTGGGTGAGATGTATGATGCACGAAAAGAACAGGAGAATTGGGACAGGCCGGGGTTTACAGATAATCAATGGAAAAATTGTGTTATAATTCCCGGCCCGGCGGGTAAACTTACTGCCCAGGCACAGCCGCCAATCAGGGTAACGCGCATATTAAAACCTAAAAATATTTATGAGTTAAAGCCAGGGACTTTTATTATTGACTTCGGGCAAAACTTTGCGGGTACTGTTAAATTAAAAGTTGAAGGCCCGGCGGGAACGGTTGTAAAGATCCGCTGCGGTGAAGATGTTCACGCCGACGGCTCTTTAAATTATTTCACAAATTTAGTCGCGCAGCTTAAAGATATATGGAATGCAAATCCCGGAAAGGGCGCTCCAAAGCCGCCTGTAAGTACAATAACATTTATTTTAAAAGGAAAAGGTCTTGAAGTCTATTCGCCCCGGTTTACTTTTCATTCATTCAGGTATCTTGAAATTACAGGATTCCCGGGCAGGCCTGATTCGAATTCAGTTGAAGGATTGCGGATGAATTCCGCCCTGGATGAAAACGGAAGTTTTGAATGTTCAAACGAAATGTTCAATAAGGTTCAGCAGATGGTGAAGTGGACTTTTTTAAGCAACGTGTTCAGCATTCAAAGTGATTGTCCGGGAAGGGAAAAGTTTGGTTACGGCGCGGATATCGTAACAACTGCCGAAGCCTTTTGTTACAATTTTGATATGAGCAATTTTTACAGGAAAGTACTCAGAGATTTTGCAAATGATGCCCGGCGCAACGGAGGGATGACTGAACTGGCGCCTTTTAATGGAATTTCAGACGAAGGCATGGGCGGTGGGACAGGCTCCCCCGGCTGGCAGCTTGCATTTCCGTTTTGTCTTAAAGTGTTATATGATTATTACGGGGATATAGAGATAGTTAAAGAATATTATAATGTTCTGAAAAAACAAATTGATTTCATGCACTCCGTAACTCCGGGCAATATTGTTGAACACGATATAGGAGATCATGAAAGCATTGATCCCAAAACAATATCTCTTTCAGCTACGGCTTTTTATTATGATCATGTAAAAATACTTGATGAATTTGCACACATTTTAAAAAAGACTGACGATGACACAGAATATGATAAACTTTCGGGTGAGATCAGGGAAGCATTCATAAGAAAATTCCTAAAACAGGGAACAGGTATATTTGATTCCGGTACGGAAGCTGCTCAGGTAATTCCTCTTTACTATGATTTAGTGCCCGACACAGAAAAGTATAATGCAATAAATAAATTGTTGCAGGAAATTTACGGCAGGCATAAAGGCCATCTATCTACCGGAATATTCGGCACTAAATTCCTGTTTGAGTTTTTCCGGCGTGAGAACCGCAATGATGCTGCTTATTCAATTGCTGATCAGCGCGGGTTCCCGGGGTATGCTGATATGATTGCACATGGCGCTACAACATTATATGAAGGCTGGAAATATCCCGATACCGTAAATTCGCAGAATCATCCTATGTTTGGTTCCGTTTCCGAATGGTTTTACAAATCCATTCTTGGCATAAATTCCACTGCCCCCGGTTTTGCAAGTTTTGAAATAAAACCCGAACCTGCCGGCGATCTTAAGTGGGCTAAGGGATATTATGATGCCGTAACCGGCAGAATAAATTGTGATTGGAAAATTGAAAGCGGGCATTTTTATCTGCACGTTACCGTACCTGCAAATACAAAGGCGGAGTTATACGTGCCTTCACTGAATAATAAACAAGTTCTGGAATCCGGGAAGCCGGCGTTTCAATCCGCAGGTTTAATTTTTAAAGAGTATAAAGATAAATATGCCGTGTTCGAAGCCGGTTCCGGTGATTATTCTTTCGATTCCATTTACAAATAAATTGATTTACTTGAAATAAAATAATATCAGGATAACATGATGCAATATTTATTAATAGCAGTTTTGCTGCTTATAGTTTCTGTTCAAACCGATGCCCAAAATGAAAACAATATTTACCTTACAGTCAGGGCTGATGATATGGCGTCTTTTCATGATGCAAATGAGGCGTGTATCAAAGCATGTAAAGAGGGAATAGGGCGTAGTGTTGAAGTAATGGTTCCCTGTGCCTGGTTTCCCGAAGCTGTAAAAATGTTGAAAGATAATCACTCAATTGATGCAGGAATTCATCTTGTATTAACGAGTGAGTGGGAAGGGATAAAGTGGCGTCCGCTTACCAATGCGCCAAGCCTTGTTGATAAGGACGGATATTTCTTTCAGCAGATTTGGGGAGGTAAGGATACTTACGCAAATAATTATTTACTTAAAGCCGATTGGAAAATTGAAGATATTGAAAAAGAGCTTAGGGCTCAGATTGAACTGGCAATGAAGTACATTCCCCGTCTATCCCATTTAACCGCACACATGGGCTGCACTCATATGGACCCTAAAGTTAGTCAACTGGTTGAAAAGCTTGCGCGTGAATATAAAATATACTCCGAAAATTATCCGGACATTAAGTACTTAAAAGGCTGGGATAACAATAAAACATTAAATGAAAAAATTGATCAGTTTATTTCAAACATAAATAATCTAACTCCGGGTAAATATGTTTTTATAGAGCATCCAGGTCTAAATAATTCCGAAATGAATTCTGCAATCTTTGATAAAAATAATACTTTAGGATTTGACAGGCAGACTGTAACGGATATTTACACAAACGAAAGAGTTATAAAAGCTTTGCGAGATAAAGGAGTGAAATTAGTAAGCTTCCCGGAATTGGTTAAAATAAAATAGGATTGTTAATACAGGATTGTTTTAAGTTTAAACTTTGGCATTTGAAGTTGATCGTATTTACTTAATCCCAAAGAATGATTACATTATTATAGTGTTAAAATTAGAAACCATAATTATACTAAGTTTTCTGTATTTAGGGCGAGTCAAACATAAATATTCCCTTTATGAGAAAGATGCATTATTGCACAAGCAGAGGTAGTAAAATTTCTCACTATTTATTGTTCAAGGCATTTTTTTATCAAAAGTGTTGTTATAATTCAAATAAAATTTAGGTGTTAATTATGAGTAAAATTGAAATTGGAAAAGCACAAGCTTATTGGAATGTTGCGAATACTCGTATTCTAAAATATATCGTTGAAGTATATCATAAAGGTTTAAATGAACATAAGGTGATTTCTGCACCCGATCTTGAAATACTTAATCATAAAGTGAATTTACAAATGCAAAAATGGACGGATAGATGGGAATTAATAAAATTAAAAGATAAAATAGCTGCAAAAAAAGAAGCGAATATAGATGAAGCTACTCTAAAGACAGAAAAAGCAATTGAAGCATTAAAAGTAATTGATGAAATATTAATTCATACATTTTCGAATGATGTTACGGTAGATTGGGAGAGTCTAAAGAAAAAAGATAATTATCCGGAAATATCACCCTCGATGCCAACACATAAAATCAAAAAAGAATATCCCTCAAAACCAGTGCAAGAATTGCCGGTATTTACTCTTTTTGAAAAAATTATTCGTTCAAAAAAAGAACGAAAAATTAAAGAATATGAAAATAAATATTTAGTGGCTATTTCTGACTGGGAAACTCAAAAATCATTAGTGGATAAATTCAACTCTCAATTAAATCAAGAATATGAGGATGAATTACAAAAATGGGAACTATCTGTTTCTGAATGGGAAAAAAGGAAAGGCAATTATTTTCAACAGCAAACAGAATTCAACATAAAAATTGAGCAAATGAGACAAGCATATTTAGATCAGAACTCAGATTCAATTGTTGAATATTTCGAAATGGTATTAAATAATTCTGAGTATCCAGAGTCATTCCCGAAAAACTTTGAACTTGAATATAATCCTGAAAATAAAATTTTAATTATTGAATATGAATTGCCCTCAATTGAGTGTTTCCCAACGATTAAAGAAGTAAGATATATTGCATCTAAAAAAGAACTAAAGGAAAGTAATATATCCGAACCTCAAGTTCAAAAAATGTTTGATGAAGCGCTTTACAAAATAACACTCCGTTCAATTCATGAGCTATTTAAAGCTGATGTAGCAAAATCTTTGGACGCCATCTCGTTTAATGGTTGGGTTAAATCAATAAACAAAGCTATAGGAAAATTAGAAAATAATTGTATACTTAGTATTCAGGTAAAGAAAAGTGAATTTCTCGAAATTGATTTGGTAAATGTCGACCCCAAAATTTGCTTCAAAAAGTTAAAAGGAGTTTCTAGTAGTAAATTGAGTTCACTGACTCCTATTCAACCGATATTACAAATTAGTAGAGTTGATAAAAGATTTATAGAAAGTTATGAAGTTGCTGATCAGTTAGATTCCTCTACTAATCTTGCTGCAATGGATTGGGAAGATTTTGAACATTTGATTCGTGAATTATTTGAAAAAGAATTTCAGTCGAATGGTGGCGAAGTAAAAGTAACTCAAGCAAGCCGGGATGGTGGTGTTGATGCTATAGCCTTTGATCCTGATCCGATCCGTGGTGGGAAAATAGTTATCCAGGCTAAAAGGTACACTAATACCGTTAGTGTTTCTGCAGTCAGAGATTTATATGGAACAGTTGTAAACGAAGGAGCAACAAAAGGGATTCTCGTTTCAACTGCCGATTATGGTCCAGAAGCTTATGAATTTGCAAAAGGGAAACCATTAACATTATTAAATGGTTCTAATCTATTATTTCTTTTAGAAAAACATGGACATCATGCAAAAATCGATTTGAAAGAGGCTAAGCAAATATTATCAGAAAAGGAATAGTAGCACTTTAATAAAGGTGTGATTATTTTTGTCTTAACAGTACAGTTGCTCCCAAATAAATTTTGTTCGCGATAGAAAATAATCATTGAGATCTTAAATCCCGATGCAGTATTTTACTTAGAAATTATTTATTTGAATAAACAGTCGAAAACTATAATGTTAATTGCCTATGTATTATGAATAAAATTGATGATTTGATAAGGCTAAATAAAATTCAATTAGGGATTCGATTAAGACTAAAATTGAAAGTCTATATAGATATCAATATTTGGATTCGTTTGAGAGAATGTTTTGTCGGATCTCCCAAAAATCGCGAATATCAATATCTTTATGAACTGCTCATTGATTTGGTTAATCATGGAAAAGTTGTATGCCCTATAAGTCAACGAATATTTACAGAATTGTTAAAACAAGATGATTATAATTCCCGAATTAATACAGCGAAGGTTATTGATAAACTGAGTCAATGTTTTACAATACTTTCAGAACCAGAAAGAGAACAAGCTGAATTATTTTATTTTGTCAGAGTAAAAATACTTGGACAAAATAATATTATTCCGGTTGATGATTTTATTTGGTCAAATGTTGCTTATGTTTTTGGAACATTTATCATAGAGGATGAAAATATTCCTAAAAAAATATTGGACAAATTGCAAAAAGATATATTTAATAAATTATTGGGGATTACATTAGAAGAAATAATTGAAAAAATGGGAAACAAATTGCCAAAACAATTGCTTAATAGAGATATATCAACTTTTGCAATTAATTTAGGAAAGATGTTAGCAAATGATAAAATAAATTCAAAGAAACAGCTTTTCTTAGATGAACTACGTGGAGGATTAAGTGTTTATAAAGTTACTATCGAGGGCTTTTTTAGCTACATTAAAAATTATGATATGCAATTGTATACAGAACTTTGTACTAAGGGAATAAAAAATACTAATGATTTACTTGAGATTATTTTTAAAGATATAAAAAATGATTCGATAGGTGAATATTTACCATCTTTCTACATACAATTATGTTTACATACTATGATGAGATGGGATAAAGAGAGAGAATTTAAATCAAATGATTTTGATGATTTTTCGCATGCATCTTCAGCACTGCCTTACTATGATTACTTTTTTACAGAAAAGCCACTTTCATTAATGCTTAATTCTAGTCAGTTTAATCTTACTAAAAAGTATAATAAAGTAGTTTTGAATAATATTAGTGACATAATACAAGCATTAAAGAAAATCGCAATCTAATCAGTGACTCAAAATAACAGTTTCTTACTGCTTGTCAGAAATCAAAAGAATTTCCTCTTCTGGCTCAAAAAGATTCCCCACATTTAATTACTCATAGTTCTTTTAAAATTAATTAATTATTCCTAATCTAAAACCGGATTATTTTCCACATGCAAGATTTGCCTTTTAGCGTTCTCTGAAGTGCAATATGAGAACAAAACATGTCAAATGGGAAGTTTGTAATAATCGGGACTGGTGAGATATTTTCTGAATTACTAATTGAACGGCTGCTGGTTAAGTTAATTTTGTCCCTTCCATATCTTGGATTATTTATTGCGAGATAATATTCGGGCTACGATGCCAAAGAATAACTGCCGAAGTTGGCGACAAAGAACTCCTGTTTTTGTTTTTTTGCAATTGATACAATTTCTTCCAGCCTTGCAGAAATATCGTTTGCAATCCACTCCTCCCCGCACTGAGAACACACCTTTACGGGGACTTCTCTTACAACTACTACTCCGGAATTATAATCGACCGTAAAACTTGTAGTAGAGTTAACTTTTACGCCACCGCAAAGTGGACAAATTTCTTCTTTCATTTTATTTTCCTTGTTCTATAGTCCTTTTCAAATACGTCTAAAGTAGGTTCATAAACTGTTATTATATATGTTCTATCAGTTTTATCATCCAAAGCTGCGACAACATGTATTGGGCGGTTTTGTACCAATTTATAAAACAAAGCACTTCCAAAAGGTTTATCTTCTATATAGTCTTCTATCAGTTCACCATGGAGAAGGACATCTATTATTTCATGTCTTGAAATGTTCCTTTCAAGCATCCTTTCGAAAACATGCTTCCGCCATTCAATGTTTCCTTTTGAAATCGATATATTCAATTTTTCGATATTCATTAAATAAATATAATTAAAGTCAAATATTTATGCTAATAGTGGAACACAAGCAAAAAAAAAATTCTTAAAAGATTACTAATTTAAATAAACACAAGTCTTATAGCTTGTTTTAATTGTTGGTCATGTTTCTAAGTAAAATACTGTTTTCATAAATTAGCATTTAAAAGAATATCCGTTCTAATTAAAATATATATTCAACAAAAATTATATCAGTGTATGTTTTGCCTCTTAGACGCAACTATTTTATATTTATATCCATTGTAGGTAGGTGAAAATAATAAAGAAAATTATATATGTCTGATTATTTACTGGATAAAGAATTTAATGAAGCAAAGGAACGGCTTACAATAAATGAAATTGTTCAGGATCCCGGGACTATTGAGTACCTGGTGAAAATTGGCGTCGGCAGGAATTGGAATTGCCTGGAAATTGGCGGGGGAGCGGGATCTATTGCTTCCTGGCTGTGTGAAAAAGTTGGTGAAAACGGCAGGGTTACTGCAATAGACCTTGAACCAAGGTTCCTGGAACAATTGAATTATAACAATCTTGAAATAGTAAAAGCAGATATTTCAAAGTATGATTTTGGTTCGGAAAAATATGATCTTATCCACGGAAGGGATATTTTAATACACATTGAGAACAGGGATGAAGTTTTAAAAAATTTATCGAGGGCAGTTAAAATTAACCGCTGGATTCTGCTCGAGGAGCCCGATGTTAGTGTTGATATACCGGACCCAACTGCAACTGAAGATGAAAAAAAAATATACAAAAAAGTTACAGAATGCATATACAGGTTCTTACAGAATTCGGGACTGGATCCGTACTATGGTTCAAAACTTTTAGGACTTCTCAGGAATTCAGGTTTTACTTCATTGCATGCAGAAGGGCGCGCCAGAATGTTTATGGGCGGAGATGACCGGCAGAAATCACCGCACATGATGGCTTTCGGGCAATTGGAAGAAGCTATAGTCTCAGGAAAATATTTGTCAAAAAAAGAATTTTCTGATTTTCTGGAATTATCCAAAAACAAAAAATTTGCCTGGAGGGAAGGTATGACCATGTCCGTTATGGGTAAAAAAACATTTTAGTAAAAATGTGCAGCTTATCCGTTTAGGTGTTTAAGCTGAGTTTCACCGTAACGTTCGCCTGCTACAAGTCCCGGAGCTACAATTTCATCTATAGTTTTTAAATCTTCCGGTGAAAGGGTAATACTGCCTGCCTCTATGTTTTGTTCAAGATATTTTATATGCTTGGTTCCGGGAATAGTAATGATATCTTTTCCCTGCGCCAGTACCCATGCGATTGCGAGCTGCGATGGAGTGCACCCTTTTTTCAAGGCTAATCCTTTAACTTTTTCAACCAGTTCCAAATTTTTATAAAAATTTTCATTATGAAAGCGCGGCATAAATGCGCGGGAATCTTTTATGTTTTCCGGGCTTTTTAATTCACCGCTCAGGAAGCCCCGGCTCAGAGGTGAGTATGCAACCAGGCCTACTCCTGCTTCGCGGATAGCCGGGAGCACTTCATTTTCAATATCCCGGCTCCAGAGTGAATATTCAATTTGTAAAGCAGCTACCGGGTGCACCTTAACTGCCTTTTTTATTGTTACAGCAGAAGCTTCGGATAAACCTATATAACGAATAAACCCGTCTCGTACAAGATCTGCCATTGCTCCAATTGTTTCTTCAATAGGTACCGACGGATCCACACGTGCAGGTGTATAAAGATCGATGTAATCTGTTTTTAATCTTTGCAGGCTATAGGCAATAGCATTCCGGATATAATCCGGGTGAGTATTTATAGGTCCCCATCCGATGCTACCGTTTTTTGCCGGTGAACGGTAAACGCCGAATTTTACCGAAAGAAATGCTTTATCTCTTTTACCTTTTATGACCCTGGATATAAGTTCCTCATTATGGCCAACACCGTAAAAATCAGCGGTATCTAAAAAAGTTGATCCAAGCTCCAAAGCGCGTTCAAGTGTTGCAATTGATTCTTTTTCATCCGATTGCCCGTAAATTCCCGACATTCCCATACAGCCAAGTCCTATTGCAGATACTTCCGGGCCGTTTTTTCCAAGCTTCCTGCTCTCCATTTAATTGATCTCCGTTAAGTTAGATTAATATTCTTTTTAATTTACGTCTTAAAATGCAGATTGATATAATCATTAACAATGCACTGTGTCACGGTGAGTTGGTACTAATGTAGTACGAGACGGGGTCGCCGCCTTTAGCGGGGCAGGCGGGATCTGTTGAAACTTGGGGCTACAAATATTTCATCCCTCCGGGATTTGGAAAGAGGAATGGGAATTTAAATGCAAAATGTGAAGCTTACCTGCAAAGTGAACCTCACGAAATAAGGGGTGGTGCGAGGGGTTGTGGAATATAATAGATTGAAGCAGTGTATGGGTTGCATCGACCACCCCCGGCTAAAGCCGACCCCTCCTTATTAAGGAGGGGAAAAG
>Ga0181520_10000976_pt1 | contig 60566 bp, 46 predicted proteins | sample PEATcosm2014_Bin_29_FD_132451 | JGI IMG/M metagenome (GOLD analysis project Ga0181520, IMG submission 132451) | Peatland microbial communities from MTU Mesocosm Facility, Houghton, MI, USA - PEATcosm2014_Bin02_30_metaG | ecosystem: Environmental > Terrestrial > Soil > Wetlands > Peat | place...
ATCTGCTTTCCATCGGGAGTGAACGACGGCGACGAATTCACCGAAGCGCGCTGATTATAGAAACGCAAATCCCGGACTGGATCCACTGAAAACACAAATATACCAGGATTGGTGCGAAGGTAGCTAGTGAATGCTATCTTGCTTCCGTCCGGAGACACGGCGGGCTGGATGGTCAGCGAATTGTAACGCGTGATCTGGCGCTGGTTGCCGCCATCCGGATCCATCACCCAGATCTCCTTGTGGCCCGTCCGGTCCGAGACAAAATAGATATGGGACCCGAAAACGGATTGCGCGCCGAACAGCGCCAGAATGTCGGCCGCGAACTTGTGGGCCACATCGCGCGCCCCGGCTTCATCGGGGTTGGAAGCCAGGTAGCGTCCGGCCAGCGCCTGGGAACCCCGTCCCAGGTCCCAAAACCAGCCGTACAACACCAGCACCCCGTTCTGCACCGCCGTGTAGCCGTAGGCCATGTAGTTGGCCGAGACCGGCGGGCCGCCCCAGTCGTTTAGGAACAGGCCTCCGCCGTTGGGCGGGTTTGGCGGCGGCTGTGGCTGGCGCCCGGCGGGCGGCTGGACCGGCGCGGCGGGTTGGCGCCAGTCAGTGGGTTGTTGCGGGATGGCCTTTGGATACAACGTCTTGGGGACCATCCGGAAAAGCCCGGCCCCCTGCACGTCGTTCCACAGGGTCTGGTTGAAACCGCTCATCAGCGGCTGGGCCGCCCCGTCGCCGCGTAGATCGGGTATGGCCAGCGCGGGCCGTTCCCCCTGCTGCAGGTAGATCTTCACGTCCTGGGCCGCTAGAAGAACCGGCGCTCCGAATGCTGCAATCGCCAACCAGACCAGCTTTTTCATAGCGTCAACGCCTCAAGTAGTCGAAAGTGAACTCGACGTCCGCCGAGCTGCGGGGGAATCCCGCGGGCAGCGGCGGGAATGGCTGGGCGTCTAGAATGGCCCGCTGCGCCGAGATATCGAGAGCCGCATTTCCGCTCCGCCCTCTAACCTGCACCGATCTCTCCGGCACCGAGCCGTCGCGCAGGATGGTAAACGTCACCACTACCGGGCTGGCGGAGCTGATCCGCAGTTCGCCCGTACGCCATGCCTGCCCCACCCGGTTCCTGACGATCATGGCGTACTCGCCGAACCGCGCCCCGAACGGCGAGTTATTCCCGAGGCTCACGCCGCCGCCGCCGGCCATTCCGATCATCGGCGAATTGAGCCGCTGGCCCGATGGACTATACACCTGGTTGGTCAGGTCCTGTTGCTGCTCGCGGAATTTGTTGGGGGCCGAGGCGGCCGGCGAGGGACTGCGCTCCGCGTTGCGGCTGGGCAGCGGTATGGCGTCCGGCGGCGGGGCCTTCGCCTTGGGCTGCGCCTTGGCCTTGGGCGGCGGCGTGGGGGCTCTCGATTCCGTGTCGTTAGCCACCGGGTTCACCGGCCCGCTCTCGGTGGGCAGCGGAATGCGCGCCACCGGGTTCACCGTCACGGACCCGAATCCGCCCCCCTTTATGCTGCCCCATTGCTCGTTTGTGCGCGTCTGAACCCACGCGGCGCCCAGCATTGCCGCCACTACCGAGACGTGCAGCGCAATCGAGCCCATAAAGGGCCCCTTCAGGCGTTCCTGCTGGTCCAGAATGTCCGTGTGCTGGGCCATCACTTTCGCCCTTTGGCCGCCGTGTCCTCCGGTTGGGTAACCACGTTGACCTGGAACTTGCCTTCCCCCAACTCCGCCATCACCTGAACCGGCACATTCCAGACAGCGTCTTTGTCTGCGCGCAGGTAAACCCCCTTGGCGCTGGGGAACTTCCGCCGGATGGCCTCATTCAGGTCGTTGATGTTCACATCCACGCCGTTGAGCGTGGTCACGCCTTCCTTGGTGACGGTGACCACCGGCATGGCCTGGGCGGTGTCCTTCACCGCCCGCACCTTGGGCACATCCACCTCGATGCCGAACTCCATCACGCTCGCGGTGAGCATGAAGATGATGAGCAGCACCAGCACCACGTCTACGAACGGGGTGACGTTGATTTCCGAGAGGCTCGACCCGCCGGCTCGCCTCCGGGACCCGTATCCGCCGCCGTTGAGGGAAAAGGCCATGGCGCTACTCTCCGAAGCTACGCTCGGTGAAGTTCAGAAACTCCAGGGCAAAATCGTCCATACGCGTGCCCATCTCCCGGATTCCGTGGCCGAAGTGATTATAGAAGATAGCCGCCGGGATGGCCGCCGCCAGGCCCACCGCGGTGGCAAACAGGGCCTCGGAGATGCCCGGGCCCACCGCTCGCAAACTGGTGCTCCCCTGGCCCGACAGGTCCTGGAATGCGCGGATGATGCCCAGCACCGTGCCGAACAGCCCGATGAAAGGCGTCACGGAGGCGGTGGTGGCCAGCCAGTTCATGTTGCGCTCCAGCTTGTTGAGCTCCTCGCTCACCCCCAGTTGCAGCGCGCGCTCGAGCGCGGCGTGGTTCCTCAGCTTGCCCTTGGTCTTCACCTGCCGCTCGATTTCCTCATACCCGAAATCGAACACCGCTACCAGAGGCGATGGGCGAAACTGCTCGCTCGCCACCATAACCGCTTCCAGGCCGCTGGACTTCCGGAAAGCCCGCAGGAAACGCGAATTGGCGCGCCGCGCCCCGCGCAGCGCCTGCCATTTCGAGAAAATCACGGTCCAAGAGTAGACCGAGAAGCACCCCAGGATGGCTAGCACCGCCATGGCCAGCGGCCCGCTGTGCTGCGCCATGTCCCAAATGTTCATTTGAAGAAGGAAGGCAAAGAAGGCTTGAGGGGTCAACTCGTCTCCTAATGACAAATCTAACATGATAGACGCCAAGCCCTTGGGAAAAGACGGGCGCGGGCGAACGTTACCAGACTCCGCGGAAATCGAGGCTAAGGCCGGCGATGGGCCAGCCCCGCGGGCGACTGGCGGCGCTTCCAGGCGGTCCCGGGCCATAAAGGGAGCGTCAACAAAAGCACAGCCGGCTCCGGCGCTTCCCGGTGATGCCGTTTCCGCCCAGTGGCGCAATTCCCGAGTGGGCCGTGAAATCAGACACAAACTGCTCTTTGATCGGCTGAACTGCTGAATCCGCCCCGCCGCCAGCGCCATCAAAGCTCTCGTTTCCTGAGGGGGTTTGGCCCCGTCAGGGTCGAGGGAAGATTCCTATGCGAACGCGCCCACTGATTCTGGCAGCTATGGCTGTCTTTGCCGCCTGTCTCGTCGCTCAAGCTCAGACGCCCACCATCACCAGTCTCGCCAACAACGCCACGACTTTCATCTCCAGCAACGCGATTGCTCCGGGCGAGGAAGTCAACATTACGGGCTCCAACCTGGGCGACGCGACCGCCGTGGGGTGCGGAAGCCCGACCGGGTTTACCACTTCTTGTGGCGGAGTCTCCGTGACAGTGGCCGGCAAAGCCGCGGGAGTGCGCAACGAAGGAGCCGGCCAAGTGATCATACAGGCGCCGGTCGACGCTCCATTGGGCAGCAGTCAGTTGGTGCTTACCCGCTCTACCGGCGGGCAGAACCTGGTGTCGCAGCCGTTCAGCGTCAACGTGGTGGCGTCGGCGCCGGAACTCTATCTCAGCGCAAGCAGCACGATCGCCGTGGCATTCGGCAATTGCTTCAACGCGGCGAGCATCCTGATTTCCCCCGACAACCCAGCCGCGCCCGGCAGTACCGTGAAGTGCATTGGGAATGGATTCGGCGTCACCAATCCCGTGGCGCCGACCGGGACCATCCCGCCGACTCCCCTGCCTGCCGTCGTCGCCCCCGTGACGGTTACGGTCGCCGGCCAGAACGCCACGGGCATCTCGGCGACGCTGGCGCCGTCGTCGAGCCCCGTAGGTGACGATCAGGTGATCTTCACCGTTCCGCCACATATCTTCGCAGGTAACCAGCCGCTGGTCGTGAGTGTGGGTGGAGTCAATGCCGCCGTCACCTACCAGTTGCCCATCGGCGTAGCCGGACCCAACGTGACTTCGGTGGTGAACGCGGCCAGCAACATCCTTCCTGGGCTGCCCAATGCGGGCATCGCGCAAGGCGCCATGTTTGTTGTCTTCGGGAGTGGCTTGGGCCCGGCGAATATCACCATCGCCCCAACGCCCTTCCAGTCCGGTACGCTGGACAATACCTCCGTGTCGGTCACGGTGGGTGGCGCTGCGGTGAATGCGCCCATGTACTACACCTCGGCCGGCCAGATCGCCGCCTTGCTGCCCTCGAATACGCCCACGGGCACGGGATTCTTCACGGTCACCTACAACGGCCAGACCAGTAACGCGGCGCCCATAACTGTCGTCGCCAACAACCTGGGGATCTTCACCGTCGGTTCGAATGGCCAGGGACCGGGCATCGTCACCTACCCGGATTACAGCTTGGTCTCGGCCGCCAAGGACCCGCAATGCGGAGGGCCCGGCACCGACTGCGGCGCGGCCAACCCCGGAGATACGCTCAGCCTGTGGGCCACGGGTTTGGGCCCGGTCAGCGGAAACGACGCCTCCGGCGCGGGCTTGGGTCAGAACATGCCGAACATCCCGCTCACGGTATGGCTCGGAGGAGTCCAGGCTCCGGTGGTCTACCAGGGCCGGTCCGGCTGCTGCGTCGGGGAGGATCAGATTGCCTTTAAGGTGCCGAACGATGTTCTCACCGGGTGCGCCGTGCCGTTGCTGATCCAGATCAACAACCAGATCAGCAACGCCACCGTGATGCCGGTGGCCAACGGAAGCCGCAATTGCACCCCTACCAATCCAGCGCTGGCATCGGTAAACGTGGAGCAAGCGGTCACCGCCGGACCCGTTACCTACGGCAGTATCGGTCTGAGCAAGGATTTTAACAGCAGCGGCACTGGGTATCAGGACGACGCGCAATTCCAGTTCGCCAAGATTCTCACTTACAACCCGGGATCGCAGCCTTTCTTTGTCTCCTGGGTCGACGACCAGCCGCTGGGCGCCTGCATGGTTTACAACACGCTTGGCGGCTACAACCCGCCCATCGCGAGCCTTGCTAACCTGGACGCCGGATCCAGTTTCACGGTGAAGGGACCGACCGGAAGCGTGCCCGTGGCGGGGAGTCCGGGACAGTTCAGCGCAACGCTCAACGCGGCGGGGACGTTTCTGGTTCCCGGCGCCTTCACCGTCACAGGGACGGGCGGCGCGGATATCGGCCCTTTCACGGCAACCGTCACGATCCCTGCGTCGCCAACCTTGGTCAGCCCGCTGACCAACAACTTCGCCGTGACGCGTTCCAACGGCATGACCGTTAACTGGACGGGGAATGGTTCCACTGGAAACGTTCAGATCGATGTATCGGGCGCCACCGATAACACCTACAACAACGGCGCCAACGCGGTCTGCACAGTGCCCGCAAGCGCGGGGACGTTCACGATTCCGCCCTACGCGCTGCTGGCCCTTCCCGCCGGCGCCTTCGGCGCGCTCAATTTCCAGCAAGTGACGGAGGAGGTCCCGTTCACAGCCACGGGTCTCAATGTCGGCATTCTCCAGACGGCCGGCGCCGGCACGGGCCCCGCCGGTTTCACGTTGAAGTAGGCGCGGCGGGCACGAACATTTTCCCGCCAATGGCCGCCGCTCTCGGCGCGGCCTTTTTTGCGCCGGCGCTTATGTGATGCTAAAATGTATCACATGAAGCATGCCAGCTTGCGCGATCTGCGCTACAACTTCGCGGCGGTGGAGAACCTCTTACAGGCGGGAGAGGAAGTACAAATCACGCGAAGGAAACGCGTGATCGCCCGGCTGGTCCCCGCCGGGGACGCCGAAACACAGAAGCGCCCGGACTTCCTGGGCCGTCTCACGAGGATCTACGGGAGCAAACGCCTCGCCGTCAGCGGAGCCGAACTCCTCTCCAGGGAGCGGGGGCGCGAATGACCGCCTACTGCGATACCAGCTTCCTGTTTTCCCTCTACGCTCCCGACGCCAACTCCGCCGCCGCGGCGCGCCAGTGCGGCGCCGCTCGTGAAGCCATGCTGATCACGCCGCTCTGTGAACTGGAACTTACCAACGCTCTCGAACTGCGGCTGTTCCGGAAGGAACTGACGCCCGGAGAAGTGGTGTCGGCCGGCCAGGCTTACAGAAGCGACCTCGCAGCCGGCCTCTATTCCAGCCACCCCCTCTCGGCCGCCGTATTCGAGAAAGCATGCCGGCTTTCCACGAAACACACTGGGCGCCTCGGGAGCCGGTCGCTCGATATCCTGCACGTGGCGGCGGCTCTCGTCTCCCGGGCCAGCGTCCTTTACACCTTCGATGAGAACCAGAAGCGGCTGGCCGCAGCCGAAGGCTTGCGCACGGCGCCGGCCCGAGCGCGAAAGTCGCCGGCGGAAGAAGACTAAGGCTGCTTCACCGCCCCCGCATCTTCCGCCCTCTTCGCCGCCGCGCTCGGCGACCGCTCCACCATGTCGTTGGGGTCCATCGAGACGGCGTGGTCGCGCCACAGCCAGCGCATCATCTCGGGCAGGATGGGGCCGCCCATCTTCTGGCCATGGCGGTTCATGCCCCACGCGTAGTTTACGTCGTACCCCTTATCGGTCAGAGCCTGCATCAGGCGCACGTTCTGGAAAAACCAGTCGCGCGTCTGGTCCTGGTTGCGATTGTCGTTGCGGCCGTCCTGCAGAAAGACGCGAATGGGTTTCTTGTCGCTCTTGCGCACGATGTCGGGATATACGTTCCCGCCGCGCAGGTTGACGAAGCTGCCTACGATGGTCAGCACCTTGCGAAATTCGCCGGGCCGCTCCCACGCCACCGTGAAAGCCGCGATCCCGCCCGAACTGGCCCCGCCAATGCCGCGCCGCTCCGGGTCCTTCGCAATGTTGTAATCCTTGTTCAACACCGGCATCAGCTCATCGGCGATCACACGCGCATACTTATCGTCAACCGTGTTGTACTCCGTGGGCCGGTTGGTGGTCCGGTCGCCCCATTCGCTGGCGTTCGGTTCGGGCTGGTCGGGACGGCGGCCGGGATTGATGAACACCCCGATCATCACCGGAAGCTCCCGCCGGTAAATGAGGTTATCCATCACGTTGTGCGCGCGGATATCGCCCTCCGGATTCATGAAGGCCTGCCCATCGTTGAAGATCATGAGACTGGCCGGGACCGCCGGATCGTACTGTACTGGAACATACACCCAGTAAGTATGCTGGGTACCGGGATAAGCCTGGCTGGGCAAGGTGAACGGTCCCCGGATCTCGCCTTTCGGCACGCCCTCCTGGGGAAGCGAATCCGGTCCCAGATGATACAGAAGACCAGGGTCGGGACCCTGATTTTGCGCGGGTCCGCGGCCCTGTGCGAAGGCCTGCGCCCCCGCTGCAATCCATACAGCCAACGCCCCTGTGAGTGTTCGTTTCATCGGCCAAACCCTCCAGAAATTGTCACTGGGCGATAAAATACCACAACTTTCGGCGGAGGTGCGCATTTTGGCTCACGTATAAGGCGGGTCCTTTGCGGGTTTGATAACATCTAACTAATGCGGTTCAGAGGGAAGGGTATGCGTCGAGGAAGCAACTGGGTTTTCGCCGTCTCCGCGGCCGCTGTTATGGCGGTTGTTTCGGAGATGCCGGCGTCCCCGCAGCAGGCGGCTCCGGCGTCCGCCGCTCCGACTTTCGAGAAGGTTGTCGCTCCCGTTTTGGACAACACCTGCTCCATGTGCCACAACAGCCAGTTGGCCTCTGGCGGTTTTGACGCGGAGGCGTTTATGGCTCCGCAATCGCTGGCCGATAAGCGGGACGGCTGGGAACGGATTCTCGAAAAGCTGCGCGATGGGGAGATGCCGCCCAAAGATGTACCCCGGACGCAAGCGGAAATCGACGCGCTGGTCAAATACGTCCAGGGGGAATTCGCCAAGGCGGATCGCAACACCAAGCCAGACCCGGGCCGGGTCACGGCCCACCGCCTGAACCGGAACGAGTACGCCAACACCATCCGCGACCTGCTGGGCGTGGAGTTCCGCGCGCAAAAGGATTTTCCGACCGACGATTCCGGCGAAGGTTTCGACAACATCGGCGATATCCTGACTATCTCGCCCGTGCTCATGGAAAAGTACCTGGCGGCCGCCGAGCGGATCGCCTCGCGCGCATTGGCGGCTGATCCCCTGCCCAAGGCTTTCTCGGTGGAATATTCGAGCCGCGATAAGCGCGTCCGCAGGGTGGATGCCAGCACTATCGAAGCCAGCCACCGCATCGATTTCGATGGCGAGTACGCCGTCCGCTTCACCCTGCCCGGCGAACGTCCGGCGGACGCCAAGCCCGTAATGCTGGGTTTCTGGATGGATGGCAAACTGCTCGGCAGCAAGATGGTGGAAACCAAGCCCTCCGGCCTGGTCTTTTTCGACCCGCAATCGGAAGAGGAGATGCGCCTCGCGCTGCCCGAAGGCGACCACGTTTTCCGGGCGGGCTTCATCAACGACGATTTTGTGAAGAGCTTGGGGCCGCGCGACCTGTACAACAAGAAGGGCAACAAGTTCGTCGACGGCATCCTGTTCGATGGCCCCTACCAGCCCAAGACGCCGCCGCCCAGCCGCGCCCGCATCCTGATATGCGATCCGAATTCCGGCCCGGCCTGCGTGCAGAAGATCATCGCCAACCTGGCGCGGCGCGCGTATCGCCGCCCGGCGTCCCAAACTGAGGTGGCCTCGCTGGTGAAGTTCGTCGGCATCGCCCGGGCTCATGGTCAATCCGCCGACCAGGGTATTCAACTGGCGCTTCAGGCTATGCTGGTCTCGCCGAATTTCCTGTTCCGCATCGAGCACGATCCCAACCCCACCGACGCCGCCGCTATTCACCGTATCTCCGACGTCGAGCTGGCCTCGCGGCTGAGTTACTTCCTGTGGAGTTCCATGCCGGACGACGAACTTCTGAACCTGGCCGAGACCGGCAAACTCCACATTCCCGGAACGCTCGATGCGCAGGTGAAGCGCATGTTGGCCGATCCGCGCTCCTCCGCGCTGGCGGACAATTTCGCCGCCCAGTGGCTCGAAACCCGCAACCTCGACGTAGTGAAGCCCGATCCGCAGAAGTTTCCCGAATGGAATCCCGAGTTGCGCGACGCCATGCGCACCGAGACCACCATGTTCTTCGATTACATTCTGCGCCAGAACCGGCCGATGGCGGATTTCCTGGACGCCCGCTATACGTTTCTCAACGAGCTGCTGGCGCGCCATTACGGGATAGAAGGCGTCAAGGGCCCCGAGTTTCGGAAGGTGGACCTGACCACCGATCAGCGCGGCGGACTGCTGGGCCAGGCCGGCGTTCTCACGGTTTCGAGTTACGCCACGCGCACCTCGGTGGTGATTCGCGGGAAATACATATTACAGGAGATTCTGGGGACGCCGCCGGCCCCGCCGCCGCCCGACGTTCCGCCGCTCGACGAGGCCGCCGTGGGAACCTCGCTTTCCCTGCGCCAGCAGATGGAGAAGCACCGCGCCAACGCAGTGTGCGCCTCGTGCCACTCCAAGATGGACCCCCTCGGCTTCGGCCTGGAGAACTACGACGCGGTCGGCAAATGGCGGACGCTGGACGGCAAGTTCCCGGTGGATTCCAGCGGCACGCTGCCCAACGGCAAGAGTTTCGCCACACCAGCGGAAATGCGCGCGGCGCTGGCCTCGTCCGTTCCCCAGTTCGCCCGCGCGGTGGTGGAGAAGCTCATGATCTACGCGCTGGGGCGGGGGATCGCGCCTTATGACCGGCGCGCCATCGATCAAGTCACAAACAGCCTGGCGGCCCAAGGATACCCGTTCCAGACGGCGATTTATGAAATCGTGCGCAGCGCGCCCTTTCAGATGCGGCGCGGGGAAGTCATCCAGACGCAAACCCCGGTAAGAACCAAGGAGGTAGCTCAAAAATGACGATCCGTGGAGCGGGCCTCCGGCCTGCAACGTCGGCGTCCTCGCCGACGTTCTTCCGGCCGCAAACAATCAAGGAGGTAGCTCGGAAATGACGATAATGCGAAAAGCGCTTCATCGAAGGTCCTTTTTGCGCGGCATGGGCGCAGTGGTGGGACTTCCTTTCCTCGACGCCATGGTCCCGGCCATGGCCATCGGCCAGGCGCGCGCCGCCCGGCCGCCGTTGCGCATGGCGTTCGCCTACGTGCCCAACGGCATCATCATGGAGCAGTGGAATCCCAGCTACGAGGGTAAGCTGGGCGAGTTGCCTCGTGTCTTGAAACCCATGGAGCCGCACCGCGCCGACATCCTCCAGTTGGGCAACCTGACCCACAACACCGGGCGCGCGTTGCTCGATGGCGCCGGCGACCATGGCCGCTGCTCGGGCTCGTACCTCACCGGCGTCCAGGTCAAGAAGACCACTGTGGATATCAAAGCCGGCGTTTCCTGCGACCAGATCGTGGCCAAACACCTGGGTGACCAGACGCGCTTCCCCTCGCTCGAAATCGGCATGGAAGACGCCCGCCAGGCCGGCGACTGCGATTCCGGCTACTCCTGCGCCTACACCAACAACCTGGCCTGGAAGAGCGAGACCCAGCCGCTGCCGCCCATTCTCGATCCGCGGGCGCTGTTTGAACGCTTGTTCGGCAACGGCGTCGTGTCGAGCCCCGAGACCCGGGCGCGGCAGGCCGACTATCGCCGCAGCATTCTCGATTTCGTCAGCGAGGACACCCGCAAGCTCGAGGCCACCCTCGGTCCCACGGACCGCCGCAAGCTGGATGAATATCTCACCTCCATCCGCGAGGTGGAAGGGCAGATCGAGCGCGCCGAGAAGACCAACGCCCAGATTGATCCGCACATGGATAAGCCCTACGGCATACCGGCCGATTTCTCCGAACACTTCAAGCTGATGACCGACATGGTCACCATCGCTTTCCAGGCGGACCTCACGCGCGTGGTCACCTTCCTGATGACCCGCGAAGGCACCTCGCGGCCCTATCGCGAAATAGGCATTTCCGATGGCCACCATCCTTGCACCCACCACCAGAACAAGCCCGATCTCATCGAGAAAGTCACTCAGATCAATACCTATCACGTTACCCAGATGGCGGGCTGGGTGGATAAGTTGAAGTCGACTAAGGAAGGCGACGGCCGCCTGCTCGATAACATGATGCTGGTTTACGGCGCCGGGCTTTCCGATGGCAACCGGCACCTGCACGAGGATCTGCCCACCTTGCTGATCGGCAATGCCGGCGGGGCCATCCGGACTGGCCGGCGCATGGTATATCGCAAGGAAACGCCGATGTGCAATCTGCATCTGGCGATGATGGAACGGATGGGCGTCCATATGGAGCACTTCGGCGACGCCACCGGACAGCTTAGCTTCGCCGAGCTCACCTGACCGCTATGCAGTTTCAACAAGGCAAACCGGCCATCGGGATCGTGTTCGATTCCGATTTGGGCAACGGCGTGGATGCGGCTTTGGCATTGGCGCTGCTCTATGGCCTCGAAGGCAAGAACGAAACACGGCTGGTTTCGAATAGCACCAGCCGCTCGAATTTGAAATCGGCCGCGTTCGCCGAAGTGCTGGCCAAATTCTTCGCCGGTCCTCCGCCGGCCGCCGGCGGGTTTGGCGGTTTTCAGAGGCCGGTTTCTCCCATAGGTATGGCCGGAGAAGGCAGCCAGGCGGCCGACACCCCGGTTCTGAAGGTGGTGCTGGAGAAGAAGACGGCCGATGGCGCGCCCGCCTGGCCGCACTCCATCGATAAGCTGACCGACACGGCCGACCCAGTGGCGCTGATCCGCAACGCCCTGACCGCGCAGAACGACGCAAATTGCCTGGTGGCGCTGGCCGGGCCCGCCACTAACCTAGCGAAGGTGATGGACCTTCCGGGCGCCCTCGACTTAATAAGTCGCAAGGTCAAGTTACTGGCTATAGCGGCCGGTTCCTACCCGGATGGGCGCGCCGACGCCCGCATAAAAGCGGACGTGGCCGCGGCCAAACGCCTGTTCGCCGAATGGCCCACTCCCATCGTGGCCGTGGGCACGGAAGTTGGCGATGCCCTGCCGTTTCCCGGATCGAGCATCGAGAAGGACTTCACCTGGGCGCCGGCCCATCCCATTGTCGACGCCTATCGCGCCAACGGGACCATGCCCTACGACGCTCCGGCCCCGTCCATGGCGGCGGTGCTCTACGCGGTCCGCCCGGATGGCTACTTCAAGCTGTCCGCGCCAGGAGCGATCGGCGTGCTGGAAGACGGCCGCACACGCTTCACGCCGTTGGCCGGCGGGCGCCATAGATACCTGCTGATCGACCCGGCGCAAAAGGAAAAAGTAATTCAAGCCTACGTGGAGCTGGCCAGCGCCAAACCGGTCCCGCGCCAGAACCAGCGCCCCCGCCCCAACCAGAAGAAGGAAGCCGCGCCACCGGCGGCGGAAGCGGACAAGAAAAAGGAAGCTCCGCCCCCGCCGGAACCTGCGAAGATTCAGTAAGGTTCCACGGGCAATCTCTGCCAACAGTGGTACGATCCGCTTTAGACTCTATGCCCACGCGAAATGTCAATCTGACCGAAGAGCTTGACCGATTCGTGCTGGAGAAGGTTGAAAGCGGGCTTTACGAAAACGCCAGCGAGGTGGCGCCCGCCGGGCTCCGGACGCTGGAGCGCGAGGAGCGGCAGTACGAGGCGAAGCTGGCCGCGCTTCGTGCCGCCATCGACGCCGGCGACGCCAGCGGCATTGCCCAGGGCAACATATTCCACCGCGTCCGGGAGACTCTCGCCCTTCGCGCGCATCCGTTAGTGTAGTGCGCAGAAGTTCCGCATGTTTTGTGGGGCAGGCAATCTTGCCTGCAGCCGCCTTTTTAGGCGGCTCTTTCGCATCCGCGGAGCCCTCTCACACGGCAGACGCCGGCTGAAAGCCGGCGGCAGCCAAGATTGGCTGCCCCACAGTTACCTGCATACTCGTCGTGCCGTGGCCCCTTTTCGTTTCTTGCGCCGCGCTGAGGTCGACCTGCCGAGCATCGGCGCTCATACGCTTCGCACATGGAGTGAGGATTAGGCCGTCCGCTACATCGACGATCTAGTGTAGTGCGGCCGAAGTTCTGCATGTTTTGTGGGGCAGGCAATCTTGCCTGCAGCCGCCTTTCCAGGCGGCTCCTTCGCGTCCGCGGAGCCCTTTCACAGGGCAAACGCCGGCTGAAAGCCGGCGGCAGCCAGGATTGGCTGCCCCACAGTTGTCGGCATACTCGTCATTCTGTCCGCCGCAGACCACTAGAGGCGTGCTGCCGGATGTTGGCTGACAATCCGGCATTAGGCCGGGCCTGCCCTGATGTTCGCCCCGGCCTGCGCCGGGTGGAGAGCGGCCGGCACGTAGTGTTTTACCGCGGGGACGCCGCAGGCATCCTGGTTTCCCGCATCCTGCATCGGCGTATGCTGCCCGAAAGACACGTGATCGACGACGAAGACGACTAACTACTAACCCTCGGTCACCTGGCTGCGAGCCGCTTTCAGCGCTTTCACGAACCTGGCGGCTAGCTCATGTATGCGGTGCGGTTGGCGCAACTCGATCGCCCTTCTGGGGATCAAGTGCCCTCCCACGCCCACGGCTGCCGCCCCGGCCAGAATGAAATCCACGATGTTCCGTTCGTTGACCCCGCCGGAAGCGATCAAGGGAACCTTAGGAAACGGCGCCTTAAGCGCCTTGATGTAGCTGGGACCCCCGAGCTGCGAGCAAGGGAATATCTTGACGAAGTCGCAACCGGCCTTCCGCGCCGCCATCACCTCGCTGGGAGTCAGTGCGCCCGGGAAGACCACCGTATCCCGCCGGTGCGCGAATTCCACGATGTCGAGATCGAGACCCGGGCTGGTCAGAAAGTTCGCTCCCGCATCCAGGCATCGGACCGCTGTTTCGACATCCAAAACCGTGCCGGCGCCGATGATCAGCTCAGGCCTCTGCTTAGTCAGGGACGCAATCACGCCGGCCGCGTCCGGCACTGTCATGGTCACTTCCACTATGGGAATGCCGCCGCTCGCCACCGCCTCGGCGGCCAGCAGCGCATCTTCCGGGGACGACACGCGGATAGCGGGAATGATCCCGATCTCCTCGATGCGCGCTCGAACTTCTTCCCGATTCATCTCGGCTCCCGTTACTCCTGTTCCTCGAAGTCGGCCTCCGGCGCGGGCAGCGCATCGCCGCTGCGCGCCACCCAAACGTACAGGGTAGGCAATAGGATAACATTCACCAGCATCGCCACCATCAGCCCTCCCACGATCACAATGGCGAACGGGCGCTGCGAATCGGAGCCGATTCCGCGCGACAGCGCCGCCGGCAACAGCCCCAGCGTCGCCACCAGGGTGGTCATCATAATCGGCCGGAGCCGGAGGACCGCTCCCTCCACCGCGGCGTCGGCAATGTCGTGGCCTCGCGCGCGGAGCTGGTTGATGTACTCGAGCATGATGACTCCGGTCTGCACGCACACGCCGAACAGGGCCAGGAAACCGACCCCCGACGAGACGCTAAAGTGGGTCCCCGTCAGCAGCAGCGCCAGCAACCCGCCCAGCGGCGCCATGGCGATGTTCGCCAGCATCAGCGATGCCCATTTGAACGAGTGAAACATCGTGTAGAGGATGATGAAAATCACCAGGATGGTAATCGGAAGCACGATCATCAGCCTCTTTTGGGACCGCTGCTGGCTGGCATATTCGCCGGCCCAGTCGATCCGGTAGCCGGGAGGCAGTTTGACCTGCCGTCCCACCTTGCGGATGGCTTCCTCCACGCTGCTGCCGAGATCGCGGCCCCGCACGCTGTACTTGATCGCCACGTAGCGCGAATTGGCCTCGCGGTAGATCTCGGAGGCGCCGTCCACGACCTGAATCCTGCACAATTGCGCGAGCGATACGCGCTCTCCCGATGGCGCCACCAGGCGGATGCTCTCGATCGCCTCGCGAGTATCGCGGTAGGGAGCCTGGTAGCGCAGCACCAGGTCGTATCGCTGCTCGCCCTGCAGCACTTGGCTGACCGCGTTGCCCCCAACCGCGGTCTGGATGGCATCCTGCACGTCGGCGACGTTGATCTGGAAGCGAGCGGCCGTCTGCCGGTCCACTTCCAGATCCAGGTTAGGCTGCCCGATCACGCGGAAGAGCCCCAGGTCCTCAATGCCGCGGATGCCTCGCATCACGCTCACGATTTCGTCGCCCTTCTCCTCCAGGGTTTTGAGGTCGTCGCCGTAGATCTTGATGGCCAGCTCGCCCTTGACCCCGCTGACCGCCTCTTCCATGTTGTCCGCGATCGGCTGGGAGAAATTCCAGAGCACTCCGGGCATCTTCTCCAATTCACGGTCCATGGCCGCGATCAGATCTTCCTTCCGTTCGCGAAACACGGGGCGCCACTTCTCCTTGGGTTTGAGGTCGACGAAATACTCGGTGTTGAAGAAACCCGTGGTGTCCGTTCCGTCGTCGGGCCGCCCCACCTGCGAAACCACCTGCGTCACTTCCGGGAACGACGCCAAAGTGGTCCGCGCCTCGTCCATCAGGCGCTCGCCCTCCGAGGGTCCGGTGCTGGGCGCCAGCGTGCCGCGAGCCCAAATCGCGCCCTCGTCGAGGTGCGGAAGAAACTCCGATCCAATCACGCCGCCGGTCGCCAGGTGCACGCTGGCCAGCAGGCAGGCCGCCGCGCCGCCGATGATCACCCAGCGATGATGCACCGCCCATCTCACCGACGCGCGGTAACGCGCGGTCAGCCATTGCAGAACGGGATTGCGCCATTCCCGCGCTTGCCCCCGGAATACGAAACTCGCCAGCACCGGGGCCAATACCATGGAGAAAATCAGCGCTCCCAGCAGGGCGAAGGCCACCGTCCATGCCATCGGCTGGAACAGCCGCCCCTCCACGCTCTGCAGCGTGAAAATCGGCAGATAGGCCGTGATGATGATCCCGATGGCGTAAAACACCGGCCGCTGCACCTCGTGCGCCGCCTCGCGGATGCGGGCCATGGCCGGTTTGGAAACGTCCTGGCGGCCCATGTGCCGGACGATATTCTCCACCATCACCACCGCTCCATCCACCACCATGCCGAAGTCGAGAGCGCCCAAAGACAGTAAATTCGCCGGAATGTGGCGAAGGTCGAGACAAATGGAAGCGAACAGCAAGGAGAACGGAATGGTCATCGCCACAATCAGGGCCCCGCGCGCATTGCCCAGAAACAGGAACAGGATGATGGAGACCAGGATGATTCCCTCGGTCAGATTGTGGAGTACGGTGTGAGTGGTGTAGTGCACCAGGTCGCTGCGATCCAGGTGAGGAACCACCTTGACTCCGGGAGGCAGAATCCGGTTATTCAGTTCTGCTACCTTTTCATGGATGGCGTCGAGCGTGGCATCCGATTCGGCGCCTTTGCGCAACAGAACAATGCCTTCCACCACGTCGTCGTCGTCGATGACTTTGCCGTCGAGGCGATGAATCGCCTTGCCGATCTTGCCCAGCCGGATTTTCGGCCCCTGCGAAACCACGGCGATGTCCCGGATTCGAACCGGCGTGCCGTTTTGCGTTTTGATGACGGTGGCTTCGATGTCCCCCACATTGCGCAGCAACCCCAGCGCCCGGACGTTCACCTGTTGCAAACCGGCCTCGATGAAGCTTCCCCCCGCATTCACGTTGTTGTTGGCCAGTTGCTGCTCCACTTGCGCGAGATTCAGCCCGTAGGACACCAGCTTGTCCGGGTCCAGGCGAACCTGGTACTCTCGCGTGATTCCTCCGAAGCTGCTGACATCCACCACGTTCGGAACGGACTTGAACTGCTTCTCGAGAACCCAGTCCTCCAGCGACTTCAACTCCATTAAGTCGTATTGCGGGTTCGTACTCTTCAGCGTGTACCAGTAAATCTGGCCGACCGGGCTCCAATCCGTGCCAATTTGCGGCTGCAAGTTTTGCGGAAGGGCGGCTTGCGAAAGCCGTTCCAGCGCCTTCTGCCGGTTCCAATCGTTATCGGATTCGTCGTCGAAGATGAGCATCACGCTCGACAACCCGAACAGCGACGTGGACCGCAGGTGCGACAGGTGCGGAATCCCGTTCATCACGATTTCGATGGGAATCGTGACCTGTTGCTCGACTTCTTCCGCGGCCCGGCCCGGCCATTGCGTGATCACCTGGACGTAATTGTTGGCGACATCGGGATACGCCTCGATCGGAAGCCGCTCGAAGGAAATCACGCCCCAAACGAACAGCAATAGCGCCAATATCACTACCAGGAACCGGTTGTTCAGAGCGAACTCGACGATGCCGCGGATCATGAATTCGTTTTCCGAGAGTTACTGTTCGACGGTGTTTTGCAGGACCAGGGCGTTCGACACTACGCGCTGGCCCGGTTCGATCCCCGATAGGATCTCTTGCATGTTGCCGGCAAGCATTGGCCCGCCGGTCACTCCCACCCGCTGAAAGCGTCCGCCCTCGATGGGCACATAGACCCAGTCGCGATCGTGCAGATGGAGAACGGCGGCCGCCGGCACGGTCGCGTGGGTCTCCTGGGTCAATCCATGGAAGGTCGCCGTGACGAACATGCCCATGCGCAGCATGCCCGGATTTGGAACCTCCAGACGGATCTTCGCGGTGCGGGTGTTCGGATCGAGTATCGGCCCGATGTTGCTGATACGGCCCTTGAGGATCTGGTTCGGATAGGCGTTCAGATGAATGTCCACGTACTCGCCGAGACGAACGTTGGGGAGGTCGTTCTCGTACACGTCGCACAGAATCCAGACATTGGAGAGATCGGAAATAGTAAAGAGATTCGGCGAGTTGTCGAGCGTCTTCACGCCGGCGGAGGCGGTTACATTCTGCTCGGTGACGACTCCCGAGACAGGCGCGGCGATATCGATCAGCGCGGTGGGGTGGTCGGGGTCGGCGCCCAGAATCCGCAGGCGCGACAAGGTCGTCCGGACTGTAATCGCAGCCTTGGCTTCGGCGTCCTCGGCGACTTCCAGGTCCTTTTGCGCCGTCGCTCCTTTATCGTAAAGGAGCTTGGCGCGCTCGAACTGCGCGCGGGCGAGCGTCTCGTCGGCGACCGCCTGCTGGTTGTCGGAGAAGGCCTGCGCTATGTCCGCGCTCTGAATGCGCACCAGGAGCTGACCCTTTTCGACGGTATCGCCGATTCGGGCGTGAATTTCCACCACGCGGCCCGACGCCAGCGAGATCACCGGGATGTTCCGGGAAACGTCAGGGCTCACCACTCCGGTCACCTGCAATTCCGGCGCGGCAGCGTGTTTACCGGCGATGGCGAGCGGGAACCGGCTGGGATCCTCCACCTTGGCGATACTGCCATCGGCCGCCCGTTCGATGGTAGTGGGCGGCGGCCCCGCCTCAGCCGTGTTGGCGTTCGCCCTGCCGCCGCACCCGGCGAGGCCGAATGCCAGAGCGATACAAGCAACGGCTTCCACAACAATCGTGCGATTCATTGAATAACCCTCCCTGCCGGCTGCCTTTCTTGTGCGAATGCGTTCTTGGGACATCCCGGGGCGCGTGAATGTACTTACCCGGCGTCCCCTGGGCTGAGCGGCGTTTCGGCGGATACGTCCGCTCAGCACGGTTCCCCGATGATGGCGGACAGCACTACATATTAGTATACGTATCGAAAGCCATCCCCATTCAGGATCGTCTGGGGAAGCTACTGCATCTTTCTACTGGATCTTTCGGATTCCGCGGCGGTCGCTCGATCATTTATATCTTTCAGCTAGATCCTTCAGATGGTGCTTTAGGGGCCGGGCACGCCGGCCCGGGGCCAGGCGGAACAAATCGATTCGCCAAAGACCTAGAATGGGTCTAACGATGGCGCCAAACAAGCCGCAGGAACTGTTTTTCGGGCTTCGTCACGGCAGCCGGAGGGCTGTGCTGCTGCGCGCCGGCGCCCTGATCGCGGCCATCGCGTTGATCGACTGGCGCTTCGACGTTGATATTTCGTTCGGCTTTCTCTACTTGTTTCCGATGCTCATGGTGGGCGGGCGCCTCACGCGCTGGCAGATAGCGGGCGTGGCCGCGCTCTGCACCGCGCTCAGCGAAGCCTTCGACCCGTTTCCGTGGACCTTTGCACTGGGCGTGCCGCGAGTGATCCTGACTTTCTCCGCGTTCTTCGGCGCGGGCCTTTACGTCTTCGAATCCACGCGCAATCGCCGCCTAACGGGCCAGCATGTCGAAGAACTCGAAAAGGAAGCCGAGCTGCGCCGCGAGGCGGATGAGCAACTCAGGTTTCTGATCGAGAGCAGCCCGGCGGCGATTTTCACGCTGGACGGGAGCGGAAGAGTGCTTCTGGCGAACGAGGCTGCCCACACTCTTTTCGGGATCGAACCCGGGAAACTCGAGGGCCAGACCATCACGCGCTATCTTCCCGCGCTGGCCGCCGTGCCACTGACCGGCGAAGTGCCCCTTTTCCGGACCGCCATGGAATGCCGAGGCCGTCGTCAAGCCGAGGTATTTCTGGCTCGAGTGTGGTTTTCCACCTACCGGACCCGATCCGGCCCGCGACTCGCCGCGGTCGTTTTGGACAGTTCGGAGGAACTGCGCGACCGCGAGGAGTTCAGCCTGCAGCAGCTTCTGGCTGGATCGAAGATCGTGGTGGGGGCCGTGTGCCATGAAATGCGGAACCTCTGCGGCGCCATCGCCGCCGTGCGCGCCAAGTTGGCGCGCGACGAACGGATCGCTCGTAACGAGGATTTCCAGGCGCTCAGCAATTTGGCGGAAGGCTTGGCCATAATGGCCGGCTTGGAGTTGCGCCAGACCATGCAACCGGAAGCCGAGAGCGTGGATGTGCGCTCCGTCCTCGAGGAGCTGAGGATCGTGATTGAATCGACCTTCCGCGATTCCGGGATCTCCGTCGTTTGGGACCTGCCCGATTCGCTTCCGCCGGTGTGGGCCGAGCGCCAGGCTCTTCTGCAGGTGTTTCTGAATATTGCCAAGAACAGCCAGCGCGCCGTCGAGCAGGGGGGCCGCAAGGAACTGATCGTGCGGGTATCCTCGGAGGCCGATTCGGTGATCGTCCGGTTTATCGATACCGGTCCCGGCGTCGCTGCGCCCGAGCGGCTGTTTAAGCCCTTCCAAAGCGGCGCCGAAGCCACCGGTTTGGGATTGTACCTGTCGCGCGCTTTTGTGCGCGCTTTCCGCGGCGACATACGCCATGAGCCCCAACCGGCGGGTTGCTGTTTTGCGGTCCTGTTGGTTCGGGCGCAGGAGGGGGCGGAAGACTTGGAGAAATGCGATGATACCGGAAATTCGGCTGTTGTTGCTTGACGATCACACCCTGTTTCGGGTGAGCCTCAGCCAACTGCTGGCCACCGAACCCGACCTGATGATGGTCGCGCATTGCGCAACGAGCGAGGAGGCGCTGGCGTCCTTGCGCCTCCACGAGATCGACCTGGTGCTCCTCGATTACGACCTGGGAGACGAGAACGGCCTGCAATTCATCCGCAAGGCGCGCGAGGCCGGTTATGCGGGAAGAATATTCATTGTGACCGCCGGCATGTCCGACGCCGAATCCGTGCGCGCGCTGGGCTTGGGAGTCTGCGGCATATTCCTCAAGCACAGTTCACCGGCGCTTCTCGCCGACGCAATCCGCAAGGTGATGGCGGGCGAGACGTGGATCGACCAGCGCTGCGTCCAGGCTCTGGTCCGGGCTGTGGACCGGACCGGAGACCGCGAACAGCGGCGGCGGCTAAGCGAACGCGAGCGCGCGGTCCTCAAGGGCGTCTCGGAAGGGTTGAGCAACAAGGAAATCGCGCAGCATCTGGGCATTTCCGAGGCCTCGGTGAAGTCGGCCCTGCAACAGCTCTTCATGAAGACGGCGGTCCGGACCCGGAGTCAGTTAGTGCGAGTCGCCCTGGAGGAGTTCCCATCCGTATGGAAGCAGCCGGTCTGAACGGCTGGATCTGTCCGACCGAAAGGTTAAACGCAATTCATCTGATTCGGCGCGGTTTATTGTTGACAGACCGAAGCGCTCAGCGGTAATTTATTAATGGATGGATGTGGTCGCCAAGTTGAGGCCCGTTCACCCGATTTGCATGGATCCTCGGTAGGCGAGGCGTCCGCGCGGCAAACAAGCCACTGCCCTCAGGCATCCAAAGATGCTGTGTGGAGGGTGACCAGGGATTCCCGGGTTAAGGGTTTCTCTAACGTGGCTGAGATCCTCGGATCTCTTACGGCGCGCGGTGCTGAAGCTTGGACCAGTGGGGGAATCCGTCAGCAATCGCTTGCGATAGTTGGCCATTTCTTCCGCTCGGGGGAAATGGCTTTTTGTTTCCCTCCTGAGCTTCGAACTCGCCTCCAGAAAGGTATATGGAACCGAACGACGATCAGCCTCCCGACCCAAAGGGTCCCCGGGGAGGACGCGGCGTGGAAGTTTCGGCGGTAATTCGATAGCTTCCCGGCTATCGCCTTCGCCGCCGCTTCTTCCACTGATTTTACGGTGGTGAAAGCGGAGGGCTGAAGGCCGTGCTCCCAATCCGGGGGCGCGAATTCTTCCCCTTCGACATCTCCAGCGAGTGCTCATGCCGGCTGGCGGCCCTGTTTGCGCCGCGGCCGTAACGCCCGTGGTCTCCGCACGCGGGCTGGAGAGGAGGTGCGTCGATGAACAGCAAACTTGTGACGGCGCCCGCGTCCGGCGTGGAAACCGAAGTATTGCCGGTCCGCGGGCGGGTGGTGAAGTCACGGTGGGCGCGCAACTTGCTCACCTTCCTGATGGTGTTCGGGCCCGGACTCATCGTGATGGTGGCGGATAACGACGCCGGCGCGGTATCCACTTACAGCCAAGCCGGCGCCCAGTATGGCATGCATCTGTTGTGGGTAGTTCTGCTCTTATTGCCGGTTACTTACTTCATACAGGAGATGGTTGTCAGGCTGGGAATCGCCACGGGCAAGGGCCACGCCGCCATGATCTATCAGCGGTTTGGCCGGTGGTGGGGCCTGTTTTCCCTGGTGGATCTGGAGTTGGTTAATTTCCTGACTCTGGTTACCGAGTTCGCCGCCATCGATCTGGCTCTGAGCAAGCTCGGAGTGGACCCGCGCGCCGGCGTGCCGCTGGTGGCTGCCGGCTTGATTCTGATCGCTCTGACCGGGAGCTACCTCCGGTGGGAGCGCACCGTGGTCTTCCTGTGTCTGCTGGACCTGGCGTGGTTTGCCATCGCGTTCGGGCTGCATCCGCCGGTAGGACAGATCGCGCGCGGATCTCTGATTCCCGGAATGCCTCCGGGCGGACTTACGCCGGACCTGATGTTCCTGGTGATAGCGATAGTAGGAACTACGGTAGCCCCATGGCAACTCTTTTTCCAGCAGAGCTGCATCGCCGATAAGCGCCTGCGCTTCGCGGATATCAAGTGGGCGCGCCTTGATACGTTTTTGGGCGCCTGCATCACGATTACGGTGGCGGGCTGCATGATGATCGCCGGCAACGCCTCGCGCGTTCATGGGTTCCATTTCACCGATCCCGCGCAGATGGCGGTGGACATCGGCAGCTTCACCAACGGGTTTTTCAGGAACGCAGTTTTGTTGCTGATGATCAACGCCGCCGTGCTGGGCGCCACGGCCATCTCGCTTTCGAGCGCCTGGGCTTACGGCGAGATCTGCGGCTGGCCGCACAGTTTGCAGCTTCCCGTGCGCAAGGCGCCAGGCTTCTATATCCTGTACGGGTTTTGCGTGGCAGCCGCCGCCGGACTGGTGTTGATCCCGCGCGCGCCGCTGCAACTGATCATTTTGGGCGTGCAGGTGCTGGCGGGAGTGATGTTGCCCTCGGCCATCATTTTTCTGCAACTGTTACTTAACGATAAAGAGCTGCTGGGCGAGCACGCCAACAAGCCCTGGAACAATTGGGTGAACTGGACCATCATCATCGTCCTCTTCATTCTGTCTTTGATTTTGGCCGCGCAGGTTGCGGCCCCGAACCTGTTCCCGGCCGTATAAGGCGGGTTTTGTCGATAAGGAGGAACGAACATGGCGACAATGACAAATGCAATCGACCTGAACAAAATGGTTAACCATTTCGTGGTGATCCATCCGCTGGATGACGTGCCGGAAGAGAAGGTCGATACCGACAGGCTGGGGCCCATGGCGATGACCCCGAGCGTGCGCATCTCGTTGGTGAGCCTGCGCGCCTACCTTATCCTGATGATGCTGCTGGTGTTTTACCGCGTTTTGGCGCTGGCCGGCCTGTTCGGTCATCATGCGTAGACATTTGGCGAGTAGAGTCGAGAATGGGACGGCAGTGCCCGCCCCGGTGCAATCCCATGCGCGTGAACCGTCTACTTATTTTGCCAATCGCCGGCGTCCTGTTTGCCTGGCTCCCCGCCACGGCGCAGGACGCCGCCGATCAATCCTCCACTGACCGCTGGAGCCTACACTTCCAGGCCACGTCCATCGGACAGCATCATGGATATTTCCATTCACTCTATGAAGGGACAAACAGCCTTCCGCCACACCCGGAGAGCCGCGTCTCCCTCACCGCGACGGTGTTCCTGGCGTATCGCGTGAACTCATGGATCGATCTGGTTGTTAATCCGGAAGACGCCGGCGGCAAGGGTTTCGGCGCCGTTACCGGAATCGCCGGCTTCACCAACGGCGAGATCTCGCGCGTGGCAACGCCCACTCCCACGCTTTATGTGGGGCGCGGGTTTATGAAAAACACCTGGGCGATCGGCCCAGAACGGCAAGCGATAGAGACCGATCAGAATCAACTGGGAGGAGGGCAGCCGGTGCGCCGGTTCACCGTGATCACCGGCAAATTCGCGCTAACCGACTACTTCGACGACAACAAGTACAGCCACGATCCACGCACGCAGTTCATGAACTGGGCGCTGATGTTCAACGGCGCATGGGACTTTCCCGCCGATGTCCGCGGGTATACCATCGGGACGATGCAGGAGCTGACCATGCGCTCCTGGTCCCTGCGCGTGGCCAGCGCCCTGGAGCCGACCGAGGCGAACGGCCCGACTCTCGATACCCGGATCGCCAAGAATCGCGGCGAAGTGGCCGAATGGGAGCAGCGCTACAGTTCAATAAAGCGTCCGGGCATTGTGCGCCTGCTGGGATACCTGAATCGCGAGCGCGCCGGCACATTCCGGGACGCCCCGCTGGTGGACGGCGTCGCCGATCTGGGGCCGACCCGCCGTCCGGGCACGGAGAAATATGGCTTCGGCGTGAACCTGGAGCAGGAGATCACCGAGGACATCGGAGCGTTCTGGCGCTATGGCTGGAGCGATGGCAAAACCGAGGCGTGGGCATTCACCCAGATCGACCGTTCGCTGAGCGGCGGAATCTCCATCGACGGGAAGCTTTGGAAGAGGAAAGGCGATCACATAGGCATCGCCGGAGTCCGTAACTACCTTTCGGGCGATCAGCGCTGTTTCCTCGCGCAAGGCGGCCTCGGCTTTATCATTGGCGACGGCAGGCTCGATCACTACCGGCCGGAGAGCATCGTTGAAGCCTACTACTCGTGGAACGCCATAAAAGAGTGGACCATCACCGGGGATTTCCAGTACATTCGCAACCCGGCGTATAATGCGGATCGCGGGCCGGTACCGGTCGGCTCAATCCGCTTGCATTGGGAAAGGTAGACATCGGATTCGGGCCGCCCGTCAGGCGGCTTGTCCTGGAATTGGGTACGCCTTTGCGCAATCCTTTGCCTAATCCTTTGATTGCCTCCTCGATGTGCGGAGAAGTGAGGGACAATTGAGATTCTCCTGACGTCATGCTGATTTTGGAACGGCTGTGGCATGAGCGGAATCGTACTCCGGTCCTGACGATTAGCGGCATAATCATTCTGGCGATAGCCGTCGTGGACTGGTGGACTAAGCCTTATGTATCGCTGGGCTTTCTCTATCTCTTTCCCATCATGTTCGGGGCTGCGTTCCTGCCCCGATGGCTGGTCGCCCTGCTCGGAGTCGCCTGTGCGGTGCTCGCCGAGGTATTCAGTTCGCTGGCGCCTTCATTCATTCGTTTGACCTTCGAGACCCTGGCGCTCGCCGGATGCGGCTTGTTCGTCGGAGAACTGGTCCGAAACCGGCGCCTGAGCCTGGAATCCCAAGCCAGGCTGAAGGCGCTAGTGGAGACCAGTCCAGCGGCTATCGTGACCGTCGATGAGCGCGGTTCCATAGAGCTCGCTAACCGCGCGGCCGTTGAATTGATGGCTCCGCGGCACGGGCATTTAATTGGCGATCCGATCGCGGCGTTCCTCCCGGAACTGCACCATGCCCTCCGGTGGGAGGAAGCGCCGCAGTTCCGGGCATCCATGCAATGCCGGGGTCACCGCGACAGCGGTGAACCGTTCACCGCCGACGTTTGGTTCTCTACATACAAGGAAGGGGCTGCCCCCAAACTGGCTGCGATCATTGCGGATGTCAGCGAAGAAGAGGCGGCGAGCGCTCTGGGGAGCTTGCCTGGAGTCTCCAATTCGCCCTTATTGGAGCATCGCGAACGAGCCGCGTTGAATGGCAGAGAAACGGAGGTCCTGCGATTGTTGGTACAGGGCTTGGCCAACAAGGAAGTAGCCGCTCGAATGGAGATCTCGGAAAGCGCGGTCAAGAACGCGATTCAGCAGTTGTTCGCCAAGACCAGTGTCAGGACGCGCAGCCAGCTCGTCCGGGTCGCCCTCGAACAGTATCGAGATGTCCTATGAACCATCCTTCACGGGACCAATCAAAGGATTAACCGCTCGGCTGACCGGCGCGCATGATCCGACGCTTCGGATCGCATCGAATGACCGGGCCGATTCTGCTTTGAATCGCTTCATCCGGGCTGCGGACTGTACCATCCTGGTTTCGGAGAACCTATGCTCGAAGACCTGCTGCAACCCGGCATCTGCTGGTAATCCTGGCAGTCGCTGTCTTTTTGTTCGGCCCGACCAAGCTGCCCGAGCTTAAAAAAGGCCTGGCCGAAGGGATTCGCGGGTTCAGAGACGCTCTCAAGCCAGGCCCGCACGATTCTGCGTAGGCTCGATCACTTGCCAGTCGGGCGCAACCCCGGCGAGTGGCCCGGAATTCCGCTACGTGGAGTGCGGTGCATCGCCACTCGAAGGAGCTTCACCGGCAGTTGCGCTTCGCGGTGGTCTCAGCCGTCCTCCGGCGGTTCCCAGCGAACCTTCGAGCGCCGCGCGGACAAGCCGGCTCCTCGTTCGCACGCCGGCCTTCTGAAACAAATGCTGCACCGAGGCCTTGACGGACCCTTCCGAAATGCCGAGGCCGTCCCCAATCCTCCGGTTGGTAAAACCTTCGAGAACGCCCAGCAGCACCTTCTTGTCCCGATCAGTCAGAGAACTCGCCGATCCCTGGCCATCCACCGACAATGACCCATCCACCGGTTGAGCGGCCAGAAGCCGAATGACCCTCTGATCCAGCCAAGCCGCACCATTCGCCACAAACGTGATGGCCTGCACAAGGCGCTCGGGAGGCTCCGTCTTCAGAAAAACCCCGGACGCGCCGAGCCTAATGGCCATTGCCGAGTCGCTCACGTCGGCTGCGCCGGCGACCACCAGGAAACGGCCGCGGTACCCATTGCGGCGGGCCGCCGGCATGAACCCGTCTCTACCCTCCGTGGCGTGATCGAAATCCACCAAAACCACATCTACTGCCGAGCCCCTCAGGACCTCGAGCGCCTCCGCGGAGTTGCTGCATTCCCGCACCACCTCAAGACCGGGCTGCGACGCCAGAAGACGGCCAAGGCTTGTGCGAAACAGCGCTTGATCGTCCAGTAAGACGAGCCGGATTCGACCCTCGCCCGTCTGTTCGTTCACACTGCGTCCCTCCATCGCGCTCGGTGGATACATTGCGTCTGCGGAATACCGAAAGCGCCGGAAATCAATTGCGCGTGCAAACCAGTCATCTTGCCTTGTGTTGAGCTTATGGCGAATCGGCGCATCTGCCAAGGCCTTCAACCGAAAGACTGGCTACGCATCCGAAAGATCGCCGTCTAGACACCACCGCCCGACCGATTATCGAAAGATCGGCCGCATTAGACGGAAGATGAGTGGCGTTTCTCATCCGGACCGCGCTAAGAAGAATCTAGACAACTCGGGGCCGTTCTTTTGCCGTACTCCATCCCTATGAAGACATCGCCCATAACCGTTCGCGAAAATACGTTCCGGCTTCTGCTGGGGCGCGCGCGTGCATTACTCGTTGTGGCCGGGAGGTGATTCAATGAATCGGTTGTTTCTTCTCGAAGTAAGTGTATGTGCGTGTGTCGTTTTTTCAACCACTGCGTGCGGAAGGCGGGTCACCGCCGCGTCTTTGGGCAACGCCGACACCGGACCCCACCCGGCGGTGGTCGAACCGGACATGGATGCCAACAACTTCAACGTGGACCATCCTGACCGGTTCCCTCTGGCCACGGCTGGCGAGTACGCCTCGTCGCCGGAGTTAAATGTGACCGGGGTGGTCAATCCGGATGTGTCTCTCCAGGTGCCCGTACCGTCGCTGGCCTCGGGACGCGTCGTCGAGATCGATGCGAGGCTCGGAGACGAGGTGAAGAAGGGCCAACTTCTGTTCAAAGTCAGAAGCACCGACATTGCGGGCGCCTTCTCGGACTATCAGAAGTCTGTCAGGAATGAGCAACTGACGAAAATCCAACTGGACCGCGCCAAGCTTCTGTTCGGCGACGGGGCAATTCCCAAAAGCGCCCTCGAAATCGCCCAGAATGCCGAGGACAACGCCGTGGTAGATCTCGAAACCACCACCGAGCACCTCCGCTTGCTGGGCGCCGATCCGGACCATCCAACCGGAATCGTCGCCGTCTATGCGCCCGTTTCGGGCGTCATTACGGATCAGCAAATCACTAACTCCGCCGGCGTGCAGGCTCTGACGGCCCCGAACCCCTTTACTATTTCCGACGTGTCCCACGTCTGGATCGTCTGCGATGTCTATGAAAACGACCTGGCCCAGGTGCGTCTCGGCGAATTCGCGGATATCCATTTGAATGCCTATCCGAACCGCACTTTGAGAGGCCGGATCGGCAACATCGGTCAGATCATGGACCCGAACCTTCGCACCGCCAAGGTCCGCCTTGAGGTCGAAAACCCCGGGCTCATGCGCTTCGGAATGTTCGTCACAGCGACCTTCCACGGCGAGACACGGGAGAAGCACGCAACCGCGCCGGCCGCCGCGGTTCTGCACCTGCACGACCGGGATTGGGTATATACGCCGGCCGGAAACGGGAGGTTCCGGCGCGTGGAAGTGACCGCCGGAAACATGCTCCCCGGCAATCTGCAGGAAATCGTTTCGGGCATCAAGCCGGGCGAGGCCGTGGTTGCAAATGCCCTGGTGCTGCAGAACACGGTGGAGCAATAGATGATCGGCAGGCTTGTCGATTTCGCCCTCAAGAACCGCTTTTTGGTCCTGGCGATCGCGGTGCTCCTGTTCGCTTGGGGCGCCATCTCGTTTCACCAGCTCCCGGTCGAAGCCTATCCGGACGTGGCCAACAACTATGTCGAGATCATCACGCAATGGCCGGGAATATCGGCCGAGCAAATCGAGCAGCAGGTTACCATACCGCTCGAAATCGTGATGAACGGAATCCCCGGGGTAACCCATCTGCGCTCGTTCTCCATTTTTGGTCTTTCCGACCTCAAGCTGATTTTCGACGACACTACGGACAACGGCTGGAACCGCGAGAGAGTTCTCGAGCGGCTCACACAGGTAAACTTACCGCCGGGAGTATCGCCACAGATGGGGACCGACTGGAGCCCGGTCGGCCAGATCTACTTCTTCACGCTGCGCAGCACAAACCCGCAATACGACGTAATGGAATTGAAGTCCATCGAAGACTGGATCGTCGAGAAGAACCTGAAATCCGTCCCGGATATCGTCGACGTGAACACATTCGGTGGTCCGACGCGCGAATACCAGGTGCGCGTCGATCCCAATAAGCTCATCGCTTACGGACTGAGCCTCTCTCAGGTGGAGCAACAGCTCACCAATAACAACGTCAATGCCGGGGGCAGCTTCCTCGAAGCGGGCTTGCAACAAATCAACGTTCGGGAAGTGGGGCTTGTCGGGAACGTACGCGATATCGGAGACACGGTCCTGACGACAAAGAGCGGCACGCCGCTCCGTGTGAAGGACATCGCCGCCGTGTCGCAGGGCCCGAAGATCCGTCTCGGCCAATTCGCACGCACCATTCGCCGTGAGGACGGCAAGCTCATCGATAACGACGATGTGGTCTCGGCGATCGTGCCGATGCGAAAAGGCGCGGATGCGGAATCGGCGCTGCGGGGACTTCACGCAAAAGTGCAGGAGCTGAACGACCTCATTTTGCCGCAGGGAGTGAAAATCGTTCCCTTCATCGACCGCAGCGAGCTGGTGCATCACACCACGACGACCGTGCTCCACAACCTCACCGAGGGCATCGTCCTGGTGGTGGTCATTCTGCTGCTCTTCCTAGGGAATGTGCGCGGCGCCATCATCGTCGCGTTGACCATCCCGTTTTCGCTCTTGTTCGCCGCCACATGCCTAAAGCTGAAAGGCATTCCCGCAAATCTGCTGTCCCTGGGCGCACTGGATTTCGGCATGGTGGTGGATGGCGCCGTGGTGATGGTGGAAAACATTGTGCGCCACCTGAGCCGTCCCGAGGCGGATGACCGCACGCCCAAACAGAAAATCTTCGACGCGGCGCACGAGGTGCAGCGCCCGGTGTTTTACGCCATCGCCATCATCATCACGGCCTACCTGCCCATTTTCACGCTGCAACGAGTGGAGGGCCGCTTGTTCAAGCCCATGGCCTGGACAGTGGCGTTTGCGCTGCTGGGCGCCCTTTTGTTCTCCATGCTGGTGGCCCCGGTGCTTGCCAGTCTCTTTTTCCCCAAGGGGACGCGCGAGTGGCGCAACCCTGTCATGACGTGGCTGACCGAGCGATATCGCGTCGCTCTGAGGTGGGCCATCCGGCTGCGCGGGCTGACCGTCGCCGGTGGGGTCGCCAGCCTCGGCCTTGCGCTCTACCTGTGGTTCGGAGGGGTGATCGGGTCCGAGTTCCTCCCGCACCTCGACGAGGGCGCCCTGTGGGTGCGCGGCACTCTCGCCCCCAGCACCGGGCCGAGCGAAGGTATCCGCCTCGCGAATCAAGCCCGAATTCTGCTCTGCTCTTTTCCCGAGGTCACTGAGTGTACCAGCCAGGTAGGCCGTCCCGACGATGGAACCGATACCACCGGCTTTTTCAACACGGAGTACTTTGTCGGCCTCAAGCCCAAGGAAGAGTGGCGGCCGGCATTCGACCAGAATAAGGAGCGGCTCATCGCGGCCATGAATTCGGAGCTGGAGAAGATTCCCGGCGTGATATGGAACTTCTCCCAACCCATTGCGGACAACATGGAGGAAGCCGTCAGCGGCGTAAAGGGACAACTCGCCACCAAAGTATATGGTGACGACTTGAAGGTTCTCGAAGACAAGGCCGACCAGATAGTGAGGATCATGCGCGGGGTTCGAGGCATTCAAGACCTTGGCGTCTTTCGCGTGCTGGGCCAGCCGAATCTGAATGTCACGGTGGACCGCCGGCAAGCCGCCCGCTATCAGATCAACGTTGCGGACGTGCAGGATGCCATCCAAACCGCGGTGGGCGGCAACGCCCTCACGCAAGTCTTGCAGGGGGAGGCGCGCTACGACCTGGTCATGCGCTATCTGCCCCAGTACCGCAACACAAAGGAGGCGGTTCAGACGATTCGCCTGCTCTCGCCCACCGGCGAGCGCGTATCCCTGGCGCAACTCTGCCAGATCGATCAGCGCGACGGCGCTTCCGAGATCTACCGCGAAGGAAACCAGCGGTATATCGCGGTTAAGTACAGCGTGCGCGAGCGCGACCTGGGCGGCGCGGTCGAGGAATCCATCCGGAAAGTGAACGCGCAAGTCCAACTGCCGCGTGGATATCACATCGACTGGGAAGGCGAGTACGAGAGCGAGAAGCGCGCCGAAGAGCGCTTGCTGGTCATCGTCCCGCTCACCATCCTGCTGATCTTTATCATTCTGTACACCATGTTCCGCTCCTTCAAATGGGGAATCCTGATTCTGGTGAATATGATGCTCGCGCGCATCGGCGGCTTGCTCGCTCTGCTCATCACGCACACCAACTTCAGCGTCTCCTCCGGCGTCGGTTTCCTGGCGCTATTTGGCGTCTCGGTGCAGACCGGGGTGATCATGCTCGAATACATCAATCAGCGACGCGCGCGAGGCGCCTCCATTGAGGAATCCGCGATAGAAGGCGCGGTGTTGCGCCTGCGGCCGATCATGATGACCATGCTTGTGGCGACGCTCGGCTTGCTACCGGCCGCACTGTCCCACAACATCGGCTCGGACTCGCAGCGGCCCTTCGCCATCGTGATCGTCGGCGGCCTGATCTCCGACTTGGCGATTAGCATTTTCCTGCTTCCGACCCTCTACGCGTGGATGGCCCGCGATGGCGATGTACTCCCGGAAGTTGAAACCGAGACCGTCTAACGAGTCCGCCCGCGGCCTGTCACCAGGATGTTTATGCACACCCGCCGCCAGGATGTTCGTGTATAATTGATCCTACCTGGGATGCTAAAGAAGAAGGGGATTTCGGAGAATATCAGACGGTTCATGGGCGTTTTGATGGCGCGTTTCGCGCACTTTGCGACGCCCCTGTTAATCCTCGCATACATCGCCACGCCGGTCACAAACTCGGCCGCGCCCCCGGATACCGATCTCGAGCGGCAGTTTGCCCAAACGGTCCGTCCCTTCCTGGCCACCTACTGTACGGATTGTCACAGTGGCGCAGCGCCGGCAGCGGGCTTCGATCTTCACCAGTTCTCCAGCATGGCGAGTGTGGTCCGCGACTATTCGCATTGGGCGCTCGTTTTGGAGAAGCTCTCCGCGAAGCAGATGCCGCCCAAGGCGATGGAGCAGCCGCCGGACGACGCGCGCCAGCGCGTGATCGACTGGATCGGCGCAATGCGCAAGAATGAGGCGCTCAAGAATGCCGGCGATCCGGGGCCCGTGCTGGCCCGGCGGCTAAGTAACGCCGAGTATGACTACACGATCCGCGACTTGACGGGGGTGGACCTCCGTCCCGCGCGAGAGTTCCCCATCGATCCCGCCAATCAGGCGGGTTTCGATAACTCGGGCGAGTCACTGACCATGTCGCCCGCCCTGATGACCAAGTATTTGGAGGCTGCGCGACAGACAGCCGATCACATGGTTCTCAAACCGGATGGGTTGGCCTTCGCGCCGTATCCCATGCTGGTTGAGACGGACCGTGAAAAATACGCCATTGAGCGAATCGTGGATTTCTACGAACGCCAGCCGACCAAATTCGCGGATTACTTCCAGGCCGCATGGCGCTACAAGTACCGGGCCGTTTTGGGCCGGCCCAAGTCAAGTCTGGCCGCGATCGCCGCCGAAACCAAGGTGAGCCCCGGTTATCTGGCCATGGTCTGGCATATTCTGGAGCAGACGCAGGAGGAAGTGGGACCGCTGGTCAAGCTGCAGGCGATGTGGCGGGAGCTGCCGGCCCCCAGCAGCAAGCAGCCGGATATCGCCCGCGAAGGCTGCGTCCGCATGGCGGACTTCGTTACCAGGATCCGCCGGCACACGGAGAAGTTGTTTATTCCTCCGGTTGTGCCGGGGTTGAACGCCAATTTTCAGCCCTTTGTGGTGTGGAGGGATCGGGAGATCGCGGCGCACCGTCGGGATTTCGACCCCGCCGCGCTGCGCGTGGAGGGCGAGCCACCGCCGCCGGCAATAGTTGTCACCCAGGGGCCCACGTTCGGCAATGGAGAACAGGCAGCGGTCAAGAAGGCCATCGCCGCCTATATTAAGGACCGGCAAGAGGATCCCGATTTGGTTGTTCCCGCCGGGCAACGCGCCCGCTATGAAGCCGCCTTCGCGCGATTCAGCTCCGTGTTTCCCACCGCATTCTACCTTCGTGAGCGCGGCCGTTTTTATCCCATCGACACCATCGATCTGGGGCGGTACCTTGGGGCCGGCTTTCACAACGTGATGGGATACTTCCGCGACGATACGCCGCTCAGCGAGTTGATCCTGGACGAGAAAGGGAAGAAGGATCTCGATACCCTGTGGCAGGAGTTCGATTTCATCGCCGATTACACGGTTCGGACATGGGATCAGTTCGTGTTCAACGGCGGCGGCGGGGGTGGAGGCCGGGGAGTGAGCGTGGCGCGGCCGTCCTTCCAGGACGCCACCACCGAACCGGTCATCTTCGGCATGCGGGACCAATATCTGAAAGCGGCGCCGGCCGATAACCCGGCGGTCATACAAGCCATCAAAGATCACTTCGAAAGTCTGAACTCCGAGATCCGATGGGTGGAACGGGCGCGGGTGGAGGCGGAGCCGCGCCACTTGGACGCGTTGCTGAAGTTTGCCGCCCGCGCCTACCGCAGACCGCTGGCCCAGGAGGAACGCGACGAGATACTGGCTTATTACCGCGAGCTTCGCGAAAAAAGCAATCTCACCCACGAAGAGGCCATGCGCGGGTCGATGGTCAGCTTGCTGGTCTCGCCGGATTTCCTGTACCGGGTGGATCTGATCGACTCCCGCCGCGACGCTCCGGCGAAATCCGGTTACACAACCGTGGCCGCCGGCGCCCGTCCACTCTCCAGTTACGCTCTGGCCAGCAGGCTGAGCTACTTCCTCTGGTCCAGCATGCCCGACGAGGAGCTACTGGCCCGCGCCGGCGCCGGCGACCTGGAAAAGCCCTCTGTACTGGCGGCTCAGGTTCGCCGGATGTTACAAGACGGCCGCGCGCGTGGGCTGGCTACCGAGTTTGCAGGTAACTGGCTGGACTTTCGCCATTTTGAAGACTTCAATTCGGTGGACCGCGATCGCTTCCCGAGCTTCAACAACCAGCTTCGCGAGGCGATGTTTGAAGAGCCGATACGGTTCATCGCCGACCTGATCCACAACGACCGTCCGGTGCTCGATTTGCTGTATGGGAACTACACATTTGTGAACCGGGTCCTGGCCGAACACTACGGCATGCCTGCCGTCCCGGGAGGGCCGGACGATTGGGTTCGGGTGGACGATGCCCGGGACTACGGCCGCGGCGGCCTGCTGCCAATGGCCGTGTTCCTGACCCAGAACGCGCCCGGCCTGCGGACCAGTCCGGTGAAACGCGGGTATTGGGTCGCCAAACGCGTGCTGGGCGAAGTGATTCCGCCGCCGCCTCCCGTGGTCCCGGAACTGCCGAGCGACGAATCGAAGTCGGATCTGCCGGTACGGGACATGCTGGCCAAACATCGCGAGAATGCGGTCTGCGCCTCCTGCCATGCCCGTTTCGATTCGTTTGGCCTGACGTTCGAAGGGTATGGGCCGGTTGGAGAGAAGCGAACCAAGGATCTCGCCGGGCGCCCGGTGGATACCCACGCCACCTTCCCGGGTGGAGATCAGGGAGCTGGCCTCGAAGGCCTGCAAGCCTATATCCGCGCCCATCGCGAAAAGGACTTCCTCAACAACCTGACGGGAAAGATGCTGGTGTACGCTCTTGGGCGCTCGCCTCTGCTCTCGGACGAACCTCTGCTGGAACGGATGCGGGCGAAGTTGGCCGAAAGCGGTTACCGGATGTCCGCTCTGATAGAGACAATCGTCACCAGCCCGCAATTCCTGGACAGACGAAACCCGGATTCCAATCAACAGAAAGGCGAATGAGATGCCCGATGCAACGAAACCGTCCAATCGGATTCCGAGGCGCGCTATCCTTCGCGGCGCCGGAGTCACCATGGCTTTGCCGTGGCTCGAGTCCTTCGCCGCTAAGGCGGCGGCCACCGGAGCCGCCACATTCCCGAAACGGTTCGGAGTGATCTTCCTCGGCTGCGGCGTCAACGAAGATTACTGGGGATCCGAGGGGTCGGGCGCCGACATGAAGCTGAGCAAGACGCTCTCGCCTCTCGAGCCGTTGAAGAGCAAGATCAATGTGATTCATGGCCTCTTCAACAGGGGAGCCATGGGCTTGGGCATTCACCCTCCGCAGACCGGCAGCCTTCTATCCGGCGCGACCCTTCAAAAAGGTTCCGTCATCCATTCGGGCATCTCCGTGGATCAGATGATCGCCAACCGCGTTGGACAGGACACGCTGCAATCGAGCATGGTGCTTGCTTGCGAACAGCCCATCACCGGATTCCACGAGTCCAACTTTTCGCTGGCTTACAGCTCCCACATCTCCTGGCAGAGCCCGGACTCGCCGGTTCCCAACGAATGCTACCCGTCTCTGGCTTTTGACATGCTGTTTGAGAATCGCGGCAGTCTTCTCAATGTGAGCATCCTGGACAGGATCAGGGAGCGGGCCGACCGGTTGAGCCGGCAGATCAGCGCGACCGACGATGCCAAACTGGACGAGTACATGACCAGCGTGCGCGAAGTGGAGAAACGCGTCGACGGCATGCGGAAAGCCAAGGACCATGCGGACGATGCGGCCAAACAGAAGTCCCGCCCCGCGTGGACCATGGAACGGCCGGCCAACGGCTTGCCGGAAGACCTCCGCGAGCACGCCAGGCTGATGTGCGACCTCATTGCGATCGCGTTTCAGACCGACAAGACCCGCGTCGCCTCGCTGATCATTTCGCGCGACCTATCGGCCATGTACTATCCCTTCCTGGACGTGAAGGACGGGCACCATGCGGCCTCTCACAATAACAACTCCGACGGCTACGAGCGGATCTCGCGCTTCCACGTGAGCCAGTTCGCCTACCTGGCCTCGAAACTCGATTCCATGCCGGAAGGGGACGGCACGGTGTTGGACAACTCCTGCCTGATGTTCCTTTCCAATATGTGGATCGGCAGAACGCACAACAACTCGAGGTTGCCGCTGGTGCTCGCCGGCGGCCTCGGCGGCACGCTTCAAACCGGGCGTACGCTCGATTATGTGAATGCCGGCGACGCGAATCGAAAAGTGTGCAGCCTGTACCTTTCGCTCATGGACCGCATGGGAATCAAGCTGGATCGCTTTGGAGACGCCGAGACCCGCCTCGAACGCCTATAGGCGAAGATACTTCAATCCAGGGAGGCTATTGCGATGAAGAAAGTGTTTCTGGGTCTCGTCTTTTCCGCGTTGGTCGGCTTACCCGTTATGGCCGCGCTCAAAGTGGCCGATAAGGCGCCCGATTTTTCAGCTCCCGCTTCACTAGCCGGAAAAGAGTTTAGCTTTTCACTGCCGGACGCGCTGAAAAAAGGTCCGGTTGTCGTCTATTTCTATCCCTCCGCTTATACCAAGGGCTGCGATCTTGAAGCTCATACATTCGCGCAGGAGAAAGAAAAATTCGATGCGGCCGGCGCCACCATCATTGGCGTATCGGCCGACAGCATCGCGCGACTCGATCTGTTCTCGGCAGATCCGGATTATTGCGCCGGAAAGTTTCCAGTGGCCTCCGATCCCGATCGAAAGATCGCCACCTCCTACAATCTGACGGCGGCCGGCCCAAAAACCGGCATGAAGGATGTGCGCGGCGCGGACATAGATCATGACTTTATTGAGCGTGTAACTTTCGTCATCGGCAAAGACCACAAAATCATCGCCACGCTCTCATCCGCAGATGACAAACTTTCGCCCGATCAGCATGTCCAAAAGGCATTGGAGATCGTGCAGAAGCTCGCCTTAAAATAGGGCGGCTGCCCGTGGCGCCAAGTCCGGCTGGTGAAATTACACGATTCACCCACGAGTAACGCCGCAGCGCTTACGAATCCACAGGACCTGTGCTTTCCTGCGCGGTGCGGATACGGAGTTGGGGGAAGCTTGCCTGAGTCATGATCGCAATACGTGTCGAGATCCATTTTCCGGTGGCCCGGAGTGACGCTGGTTTCTTCGGCGGGCCAGGCAGGATACGGATCAGCTCAGTCAAGCGCCGATGCGCTTATCTGAAGAGTCTCGGGGCGAAGTCGTTCAAGCAGCGCCGCCACGTCAACCATTCGTGGGCCGTGCTGGGCGACTCGAAGTAGACGTTGTGGATTCCGGCTTTGGTCAGCGCATCGCTGAAATCTTTCGTCCCTTGTCCTTCGGCGGAGCCGATGCCCAGGAAAAGCACCTTCACCTTCTTGTTGAACGCGGCTGGATCGGCGAACGCCCCGCCGCAGGTGGTTTTCGGATCGAAGCTCCCGCCCCTGCCGCCGCAGCTTCCGCTGAATCCGCCCAGGTATGCGAATTTATCGAGGTTGTTGAGCGCGGTCGTGAACGTCTGCATCCCACCCATCGAGAGCCCCGCCATGGCGCGGTTCTCGCGCCCGGGGAGCGCCCGGTAGGTCCGTTCGACCATGGGAATCAGATCGGTGAACATCATGTCGGTGAAAGCCGAGAGGTTGAAACCTCCTCCAGATCCTCGTCCGCCGGGCCCCGCGCCGCGGCCCGGTTGCCCGCCCGCGCCCGGAGCCGGAGGAGCGCCCCGGCCCGCCGCGCCCGTCCCTCCGCGCGCCGCCGCCGGAGCGGCGCCTGGATCGGGAACGATACCGCGGGCGGCGAACAGCGCCGCGCTTTCGCCGGGCCTCACCGCGTTGAGGTTGTCCATGACGATGATCATCGGCTTCGCTTTCCGGGCGGCGATCAGGTTGTCCATGATGAAATCCACGTGCCCCTGGGTGTACCAGCCGGTTTCGTCTTCGCCCCAGCCGTGCAGCAAATAGAGAACCGGGTAGCGCGCTTTGACATTCATGCCATAGTCCGGCGGCGTGTAGACGAAGCAGCGGCGCCACTTGCCCGTGATCTTGGACAAATACCACTGCTGGCTCACGTGGCCACGCGGCACATCCTTGGCGCGGTAGTAGTCTACCTCATTCGGCTCGAGGATCTCGATGCCGCTGTTCTGCCATCCGGATCCGAAGAAGGTCAGGGTCGAGGGGTCCGCAACCGTGGCGCCATCGATTTGCAGGCTGTAATAGTGGAAGCCGACCACCAGAGGCGTCGTCGTTACGGTCCACACGCCATCCGGCCCTTTGGTCATGTCGAACCCTCGCCCGACTTGGACTCTCACCTTTTGGGCGTCCGGAGCGACGACGCGGAACATCGCGCGATTATCCGGATAAACGCAAGGGTATTTTGACTCCGGAATGTTCAATACCGAGGGTTTGCAATCGTTCGCAGCCTGTGCCCAGCACAATCCGCAGCTCAAGGCCGCCAGAATAAGCGTCGACTTCATAAGTTCTCCTCTGAAAGAGTGCGCAACGCTTGCCCTAAAGGCACGCCGCGCCCCTGGTGAAGTCCGGTTTCAAATATTCAGATCTGCAACAGGAATATCACAGGGATGCGCGCGCATTCCACCCACGCTCGAAGTTGACCACGAATGGTCTCCGCGCGGAGGTTGGGTTTCCGCGCAATCTCGCCGACGGCAACGATGGCCAGATTCCAGACCATCATGAAACGCGCCCGTTTCGTCTCTCCCCCCTCATAGTGTATTCAATGTCGAACGAGAAAGGAATACCATTTCCTGGGATCAAATCAGCGCTGAAACCCCGCCGCGCTCAGTCAGCGAACGAGGACTTCCAGCGCCTGCATGGATAGGCTGATGACCAGGCCATTGTCCAGGCCGCTGGCGTGCAGGGGTTGCTGGTTGCGCAAGGGCAGGCACGCGAGCCATAGGGACGGCGCCGGAACGGTGCGGGCGGACTGGCTGGCCGGAAGATTGGCAAGAATCGGGGGCGGGATAGTAAAGGTCCCCGACGCGCCCTCGGCCGCGCAGTAACACTCGCCCCAGGCGGCCGCGGAGGGATCGACGCTGGTCACCCCCAATCAGGACCACGCCCTCGTGCGCCAGCGGCTGCCAGCGGAGGGTCGCCCCGAGCCGCCGATCCACCTGTCGCGGTTCTCCCATACGAGAGGTTCTGGCGACGGTACCGGCACGGCGAACGGGCCAACGTCGGCGCCGCTGGGCCCGGCGATCACCAGCTCGCCCGGCTCCAGGAACAGGCCGCCACCACGCCCGGGGCGTCCGCCGCGTTGCTCGCCGAGCAGACGCTTGTAGATGCCGGGAGCGCCCGGAAGCCGCGCAATCGCCAGGCGCACATTACCGTGGGCCACGGTGAGGCGCGGACCGGCATCGCGACCGGTGGCGTGCGCCGACGATAGCAACGCATCTCCCGGCGAGAAGGATGGCTGCGACCCGGAGTCCATGGCGCCGGTATAAGTAGTACAAGTCCCCAGAGGAGGAACTAACAAGACTTGACTCGGCGCCGGCTCGTGGTCTTCGTGCATGGCAAATACAGCCATGCCTTCGTCGGTGATGGAATCCGGCGGTCTCACAGTTCGCGAGATTACCACCATCCCCGCGCTACGGCCGGACCAGGCCGCGGCCGGCAATATGGGTGGAGGCTCGCAAGGCCGCCGCCGGCATGGATCGACACCGTGAAGGTATTGCTGGGGGCCGCGCCTGCCTGTCGAACCTGAAGCGGAACGTAACAGCCGGCCGGGCTTTCGGGCGGAAGTCGAAACACGATCTCATCGGCGCCATCCGTCGCACCGTGCCGCACCGCGTCCACGGTAGCGCGCTGAAGACCAACCCAAACCTCCGGGCGCGACGCGCCCACCCCCGTTCCCGAAAGAACCACGGACTGGCCGGGCTGGGCGGCACTGCGCAGGCTGTTTTCGGAACGGGAGCCACCGGAGGTCAGGTTGTCCAGGCGGCCCGGGCCCCAACCCTCCAGGTTGCGGCTGAAAATGCCGAAACCGGAAGGAACCACCTTCATGGAGTAAGGCGCGCTGGCCGCGCCTTCGACCATCACCGTCAGCGAGACATCGCCCAGAGGCGCGCCCGTGGGCAGCCTCCCTTCGATGCGCCTCGGCGAGACCTCGAGCAACGGGACGCGGACCTAGGCGCCTCGCGCGGACACCGTCACCGAAGTGGTCCGCGCACTGTTCCCCAAGCGGACTCCAACGATATCGAAGAGCGCGCCGCGGGCGATGGAACCGCCGGGGAGCATGGACGGCTTGCGGCTGGCGGCGTTGACCACGCCGCCGGTACGGATCGCCGGGGGCTGCGCCCACAGTGGGGCCGCCGCCAAAAGAACCACCGCGCCGGCGCGCATCGCTATTCGATGGTGACGTGGCCGGGGTTGGCGGCCTCACCGTCCACGGTGACCTGAATCACCACGTCGCCTTTCCCCGCCAGGCTTTGCGGCAGCAACGCATCGATCTGGTCCAGACCCGGATATAGCGCATTCTGCGCGCCCGCGTAAATGACCGGCAGGTTGACGCCCCCGGCTGTGACGGTGACGCTATTCGATGCGGAACTGTGACCCCTGAGGCCGGTGTCAAACGCCGGTCCAACTGCTGCTGGACGCCTCGGACTCCAACACGGCCAGGCTGATGTCGGGGTACGCGAGCCGCATCATACAGGCTTATAACGCCGCCTGTGAGGCGTGCGCATAACAAGCGGCGCGGCGGCGTGATTCGACGGAGGAGATATCGACGTAGTCGGCGGGCGAGAACATCATGGTATCCTCGGCGGCCTCGTAATCCAGGTGTAGAGGATCGGACACGCGGATACAAAGCCGCTCTACGATTGCGGCCGGGACATCACTGCGCGAGAATAGAGGCGCCATGACAAGCTCCAACATCAGCCGCCGCGAAATGCTCGAAACGGTGGGTAGGCCGGTGGTCGCATCGGTGTTGCTCACTCCAGTGATCGGGGACGCCGTCGTCTCATGCGCCGTGGCCGCTGATGAAGCGCTTCTGGGTGGAGTTGCGGGCATCGATCGGGTGACCGTGCTTCCGGGTAAGACGTACCTCAAGGGATGGGCCGGTTATGGGGACCCGCCGACGCCCGGTAGGGGCCGGGGCTCCCAGGCCGCGCCGCCTGCTGAAACGCGCCCCGCGCCGGCCGTAATCTGGAGTAAGGCCTCCGGTCCCGGGGCGGTCGTCTTCGCGGACCCCAAGTCGCTGGTCACCACTGCGACTTTTTCGGCGCCGGGCGAGTACTCCCTAAAGCTCACGGCCGATAACGGCCAAGCGACCGCGCTCTCCACCTTGAATGTCACTGTCGAGACGCCGCCCCCAGCAAGACAACTGGATGCGGTCTACACCAAGATCTTCAAGGTCGACAACCCTTTGTGGAACTCCCGGATGAAGGCTCTGATGGTAAGTTGGATTCCCCATTGCATCGACCAGATTGACCGCACGGACCTCACCGAGGGTCCCGGTGGAATCGACAACTTCGTCGAGGCGGGGAAGGCGTTGCGCGGCGAGCCCCATGGTAGTCACAAGGGCTACGTGTTTTCTAATGCCTGGGTCCACCAGACCGTGGAGGCCATGAGCATCGCGCTCATGATCGATTCCCAGGGCGATCCGGAGATCGTCAAAGCCCAGGACAAGATGCGGGCGACGCTCGAGGCTTGGATCCCTATCATCCTGGCCGCCCAGGAGCCCGATGGATATTTGCAGACGGCTTTCACCCTGCCCAGGGTGGGCGCGCGCGGCGCCATCGATTCCGGCCCATTCCAGCACTGGGAGCGGCGCGGCGATCACGAGGGTTATACCGCGGGCTATTTCCTGGAGTCCGCCATCAACCATTACCTCATGACGAACAAGAGGGATGCCCGGCTCTACCAGGCGGCCAGGAAGCTCGCCGATTGCTGGTGTGGAAACCTCGGCCCCCCGCCCAAGAAGGCATGGTACGACGGCCACGAAGAAATGGAACAGGCGCTCGTCCGGTTCGGCCGTTTTGTAAACGATATGGAAGGCGGGGGCAAGGGCGCGAAGTACATCGAACTGGCCAAGTTTCTGCTCGATTGCCGCTACACCGCCGCGAAGGACAACCGCGAAAGGCAGGAGTACGACCAGAGCCATTTGCCGGTCACTCAGCAGTATGAGGCGGTGGGTCATGCCGTGCGAGCGGTCTATTGTTACTCGGGTATGGCCGACGTCGCCGTGGAAACCCACGACCCCGACTATCAAAGCGCCGTCAAGTCGCTCTGGGCTAACCTCGTCCACAAGAAGTACTACGTCACCGGCGGCGTGGGGAGCGGCGAAACCTCGGAAGGGTTCGGCCCGAATTACTCGCTGAGAAACGGCGCCTATTGCGAATCCTGCTCGAGTTGCGGCGAGATTTTCTTTCAGTGGAAAATGAACCTGGCTTGCCACAACGCCAGGTACGTGGATTTGTACGAAGAGACCATGTACAACGCCCTGTTGGGGGCCACGGATCTTGCGGGCAAGAACTTCTACTACACCAATCCCCTGGATGCGAACGCGCTTCGTACCCCGTGGCACGCTTGCCCCTGCTGCGTCGGCAACATCCCGCGGACGCTGCTCATGCTCCCCACCTGGGTCTACGCCAAGAGCGCCGACGGCATTTATGTCAACCTTTTCATTGGGAGCGCTATCACGGTTGAGAATGTGGGCGGCGTCGATGTCCAGATGGTCCAGGCGACTAATTACCCATGGGACGGCAAAGTCTCCATCACCGTCAATCCCAAGGCGCCGAAGAGCTTCAGTATCAGGATCCGGACGCCGAACCGTAACGTCAGCCGCCTCTACGAGAGCACGCCCGACGCGAATGGCATTACTTCCCTCGCCGTCAACGGTTCGGTGGTGAAGCCGGTCATCGATAAGGGGTACGCCGTGATCACGCGCGGCTGGAAAGCGGGTGACAAGATCGACTTGGTTCTGCCCATGAAGGTCCAGCGCGTGAGAGCCGCCGGTCAGTTGGAAGCGGACCGGAACAAGGTGGCCCTCCGGTTCGGTCCCCTGGTTTATAACATCGAACAAGTAGACCAGGACATAAGCAGGGTTCTCAGCCCCGATGCTCCCCTGACCATCGAGTGGAAGCCCGATCTGTTAGGTGGCGTGGTAGTGATCAAAGGCAATTTCGCCGATGGCAGCCCCATGCTGGCGATCCCCAACTACGCGCGGATGAATCGTGAGACGGAGGCCGCGCCGGCTCCTCCCGCGCCCGCGGCCGGCGCGCGGTCCGCTCGCCGTCCGGCCACATCCATCGTCTGGATCAAGGAAGGGTAGCTGCTGCCGGGACCGCTGTTTTCCCGCGGAAAACTGCGTGTTCGCGCGGCGAGCCGATCGCGTTGAAGAGCCGGTCGAGTTCGTCGTACGGGCGCGCTGCCAGGCGCGGCGAGGCGCAAAGGGGGCTGCGAGCCAACCGGCGCGCCGCGGACCAGTGCAGTTCCACTGGCGCAAGGTACAGAATCTGCACTGAACACGACAGTTGTTGCAGCTCGAACCTCGGCGGCGCGCGCGGGAGTGCCAAGTCCAGACAGCGTGTAGAATTCGAGGGAGAGGTTGCGCATGAACCAACCAGACAAGACGCTGGACCGCTTCTGGGATATGCCCCAGCGGGACCTGCTCGTCCTCCTTCAGGCAACTCCAGCCGGGCTGACTTCCGACGAGGCCAAACAGCGGCTGCGTCTGCATGGCCCGAACAGCTTGGTAGGGGAGTCCCGCTTCGCTCCCCTGCTCGGCTTTCTGGCCTTTTTTGCCAATCCCCTGGTCCTCATTCTTCTGGCGGCCAGCGCCGTTTCGATCGTGCTGGGCGATCACGTTGGCGGCGCCATCATCATCGCGATAGTCCTGCTCAGCGTCGTCGTGAACTTCTACATGGAGTTTCAGGCTCGACATGCGGTGGAGGACATTCGCAAGCAGGTGGCTACCACCGCCGCGGTGTTACGCGACGGCCACGAACTGGAGCTGCCGGTCGCGGAGTTGGTCCCCGGAGATATCATCCGGCTCAATGCCGGGGACCTGGCGCCAGCCGACGCCCGGTTATTGGACAGCAAGGACCTGCACGTGCGCGAGTCCGCGCTCACGGGCGAGTCTTTGCCCGTCGACAAGGCGGCGAGCGATCTTCCGGCGGGGCAGCACACCATTGCCGACGCCAGCAACAGCCTTTTCCTGGGGACTGCCGTGCAGACGGGAATCGGCACAGCGGTCATCGTTCGCACCGGCAAGGATACGGCCTTCGGCGCCATCGCCCAACGGCTGGCCATGCGGCCGCCGGAGACCGAATTCGGCCGCGGCATTCGCCACTTCGGGTTGATGATCACGCGCGTGATGATGCTGTTGGTGCTCTTCGTCCTGCTGGTGAACATCGTCTTACATCGCCCGCTGTTGGAATCGTTCTTGTTCTCCGTCGCGCTGGCCGTGGGGATGACGCCGGAGATGATGCCGATGATCATCACGATCTCGCTGGCGCAGGGTGCGCGCCGGATGGCCAGGAAAAAGGTTCTGGTCAAGCAGCTTACGGCCATCGAGGACTTCGGCAGCATCGAGATTCTTTGTAGCGATAAGACGGGCACCCTCACCGAAGGCGAGATTGCGCTGGACCGGCACGTGGACATGCAGGGCCGGGACAACGACGAGGTGCTGCGATTCGTCTACCTGAACAGTTATTTTCAAACCGGCATCAAGAGCCCGCTGGACGATGCCATCCTGAAGTATCAGCGCCCCGCCATTACGGAGTATGAGAAGGTGGACGAGATCCCGTTCGACTTCAACCGCAAGCGCCTTTCGGTGGTGGTGCGGCGCGGCGGCGAGAACTTCCTGATCACCAAGGGCGAGGCGGAAAGCATGTTTGCCATCTGCGCCACGGTCAGCATCGACGGGGGGGCGCAACCGTTCGACGAAAGCCGGCGCGCCCAAGCGGCGGAGACCCTGAAGAAGTTGAGCGCCGACGGGTACCGCGCCCTTGGAGTCGCATTCCGGAAGGTGGAGAAGCAGGATTCTTATCCGCTGGCGGCCGAGCGGGAGATGACGCTGATCGGGTTCGCGGCATTCCTCGACCCGCCCAAGGAGGGGATTGTCGCAGTACTCGAAGCGCTGAAAAGGAACGGCGTTTCCGTGGTCGTCATGACCGGCGACAACCAGTACGTGACCCAGAAAGTGGCCCACGATGTCGGCCTGGCTACCGACTGCATTGTCACCGGCGACCAACTGGACACCATGGACGATGCCGCGCTGGCGTACCAGGCGGAGCACGGCGCCATCTTCGCCCGTGTGTCTCCCGAACAGAAGAACCGGGTAATCCTCGGTCTGAAGGCCCGCGGGCGCGTAGTGGGGTACATCGGCGACGGCATCAACGACGCTCCGTCGCTGCACACCGCGGACGTCGGCATTTCCGTAATGAATGGCGTGGATGTGGCCAAAGACGCCGCCAAGATCATCCTGCTGGAGAAGGATCTGGCGGTTTTGAACGACGGGGTAATGGAAGGGCGGCGGTGCTTCGCCAACATCATGAAGTACATCATCATGGGCACCAGCTCCAACTTCGGCAATATGTTCAGCATGGCCGCGGCCTCGCTCTTTCTTAAATTCCTGCCCATGTTGCCGACTCAAATCCTGCTGAACAATTTCCTTTACGACACCTCGCAGATCGCCGTCCCCGGAGATAACGTGGATCCGGCCCTGCTGCACAAGCCCAAGCGGTGGCAAATCGGGTTCATTCGCCAGTTTATGACGATCATCGGCCCCATCAGCTCCATCTACGATTTCCTCACTTTTGGCGTCCTCCTCTGGTGGTTCCACGCTGGATCCAACCCGCCGCTGTTCCGGACCGGGTGGTTCGTGGAATCCCTGGCCACTCAGACGCTGGTGGTATTTGTGATCCGGACGGCGGGCAACCCGTTTCGGAGCCGCCCGAGCGGGCAGTTGCTGATAAGTGTAGTAGCCATCACCGTCGTTGGCGCCGTGCTGCCGTACACGCCCCTCGGCCCCTTGCTCGGGTTTACCCCATTACCGCTGTCGTTGCTGGGTGCGATCTCGCTGCTTGGCCTGACATACCTGTTTTTGGTGCAAGTCGTCAAGACCTGGTTCTATCGCCGGCATGCATTGCTCTGACACGCACGGCGCGGGACGTGCGACAAAACGGCGTGCGTCCGGCGCCGCCGACACGGAGCGCCAAACAGCGGCTGCCGCCTGCGCAGCGATTCCGGGCGAGCGGCAGGCGCAAAGCAGACGCTGGGGCGCGAAGAAGGAGCGTGCCCCAGGTCCGAGGTGGGTCGGAGATCACTGAAGATGGCTCTGGCCGCCTCATCCGTGAGTTGCGCGTAGATTATCGTGTTGCGAGGTCCGAAAGGTCCAGTCGACAATGCGCGTTTTAGTTATCACGGCCGCCATCGCCGCTGCTCCTAAAGCCGCTGGATGACCTTGCTGATGTCGGCATCGCTCACGCCGAAGCGCTGGCCATATTCTCCCGGCGTTAGCCAGTGATGATAGTTCGCCGAGCCTGGCGTCTGCTGTTCCGCCAGAAGTTCTTCGAGGTCGGCCTGCTGGCTCGCCGATGGCGCAAGCGTGGCCGCCATCGCGCTGATCGCCGTGCTTTTCATCGGTTTTGTCCCTCAATACGTCAAGGTGAACCGGCTGGAAAATGAATCGCGCCAATCTCGCCAAGAGACCGCAGGAGCCGAACTTCGGGGGAGATGATCGGCTTCGCATATGTTCAAGCGAGCCAAACGAACTACTGGCTAGCCGCCGAAACCAGCAGCCGGTGTCCCTGCCGGCTGATCCCCGGGGCGGTTTCTCTTTCACGCCACCCGCACTCCAGGGCGCCTGGTCCAGTGAGCCTGGGTGCCGTGCCGCACACGGGGAGGTTAGTTCAGTTCGCGCCAGTCTTGCTCGTTCAACTCCACTTTGTGCTTCTTCGCAGCGGACTTGATGCGTTTCCAGGCGGCGTCGCGCTCAGAGTCGGTCACCCCTTCCACCTGCTTGAAGCGGGCGATTGCGTTGCGCACGTGAGCGGCGTCATGGATGGGTTCTTTACGCTCCTTGGGGAAAGCGAAGTCTTCGTCGGCGACATGATCGCGGCTGGCTTCAGTGATCTTGGACATACTTCCCGGTGAGCAAGCCAATGGCCGCTTTACCCGCGCCATCGCAGGAACGCGGCGACACCGCCGACCGATTCGAGCAAAGCGGCGTCTTCAATAAATATCACGGTGGCGCCGCTTTGGTTGGCTTTCGTCACCAGGAGATCGGGCAGAGACGCTTGCCGCGGCTCTTCGCTGGCAGTTCCTCCCTCTGAATCGGGGAGTTCCGGCGCGAGAATGGCTCGCACTTCCTCCGGCAGGGGATGGCTGTCCTCGAGCGCGCCGCTGATGAGCAATTCATCGACCTGTCCGTTGACCAGGGCTTCGAGCGTCTCCTGCAACCCGACCACCGCCAATCCGCGAGCGCGATACTGCTGCATCAGCCGCTCCACCTTTTCCGCGGCAGTCCTGGCCTCCTGCTCCAGCAGCTTGGCGAGAGTGGCTGTCAGGACATCCTGCTGGGAAGCATGGATATCAATCTTCATGACCTCCACCATGGAGACCATTTCCCGAGGCAGTTGTTCCTGAAGAAGCGGAATCACAACCTGATCTCCGGCCAGGATGATGTGACTTATTTTGTCCTCGCGGACAATCTGAGCCAGGCGTTCCATGACCTCTTTGGCGTGCTCCTGGTGGGCGTTCCCCACACGCCGCTGGTAGCGGGCCTGCGACCATCCACCGACTTTGACTCGATGGACTTTCTTGCCTTTCACATCCTCCGCGGCGATTATATGGTCAAGGCCGAAGACGAAGATACGCGCCGTGTTCGTGTCCGTGAGCACCGCGGCGTAGCGCGGGTATTGCTCATCGAGCCGGGCCAGATGATACAGATGAGGTTGGGGGCAGGCGTAGACGCGGTTATCGCTGACCGGGGTGGTTAACTGGATGGCCTCGAAAAACTCTCCCGCGCCCCAACACGCGTATATGGCGACCCCGTTCGCCGCGGGGTCGATTTTGCCGGCGGCATAGGAAACGATTCGTTCCACGTCCCGATCGAAACTGTGACGCTCGGGGGAACCCGGCGCCCACGTCCTGGCGAGAGCTTTGAATTCGCGATGCAGATACGGCGCGGCGTCGGACGTGCGTCCGTGCCGATCCGGCTGAGTGTTCAGACACGCTCACCACCGGCAGCGTGGTGGGCTCGAATGCCACCAGCCGCGCGAGAGGCTCTTCCATGGTGGTCGCAAGTTGGTCCGTGGTCGCGGAGGACATGACAGAGCATGAGCACGCGGCGGGCCAGATGGAGATCAGGTTCTCGCTTCGGTGTTCCGCCTCTTGTCAGGTTCCGGCGCCCCGTCGTCCGTTTTCTCTCGGCGTGCTGGCCAGCCGCGATCAAGCCTGACGGAGACGCGGCCAGGGCAGGCACATCATCCGGATGCCTCCTTGGGTATGGGGTTGTGCCAACCGCCGTCCGAAGCGATAATCGCGTCAGCCTCTTTCGGCCCCCAACTCCGGCGCCTGTAGGGGCGGGCGTTGTGGCGCCCCTTAAGGACTGGGTCGACCACCGCCCAGGCGGCTTCCACCGCATCCTCACGAGTGAAGAGTGCACCATCGCCGGCTAGGGCGTCGCCCAAGAGCCGCTCGTAGGGCGCTTTCTCTCCCGTCCGTTCCTCGAGAAGGTAGAGCTCGCGCTGCTCCCCGACGAACTCCTTTCCGGCGAGTTTGACGCGAGCTGCGATGGCGACGGCCGTGTTGGGGGAGACCCGGAAGCGCAGGTAGTTGGCCGGGCCGGCGGGCGGCGCTGAGTCGGCGAAAAGCCTCTGCGGCGCCGGTTTCAGCTCCACCAGGACCTCGGTCGCGGTTTCGGCGAGGTGCTTGCCGGAGCGGAGGCGCCACGGCACTCCCTCCCAGCGCCACGAGTCAATGAAGAGCCGCATGGCGCAGAAGGTTTCGACGTCGGAATTCTTCGCCACGCCTTGCTCCTTCCGGTAGCCAGCATACTGGCCGCGCACCAGGTCGTCGCGCTTGAGAGGGCGTGTGGCTTGAAAGACCTTGGCTTTTTCGGTTTGTACGGCTCCAAAGTCCCTATAGGACGGCGGCTCCATGGCGAGCAGCTAGCCAGGCCAAGCTTCGTCTCCTTCTCCCAGAGGCGAGAGCCACCCACAAACGCGTTCCGGTTGCCCGGTTACCATCACCTTGATAAGGGTTCCTCCGACATCGATCACATTTTCGCCCTTCCTTCGATAAAGACCCCGCACGGGCTTTGCTGCTGTCGCTCACCCGCAGTAGGGCGAGCGTCCGCCTGCCAGTAGAAGACGCACGTCGCTGCTTCCTCGGGTCTAAACGTCAGGTTGAGCAAGTATTGAACCAGATCGCTCTTCTCACCGCTCAACAAGCCCAGCCCCATGCGAGTATTGTAATCATCGCCCACATTTGTTTGAAGGTTGCGAACCGGCAATCGTGATATGCTGTGCCCGCGACTGGCAAACTCGAACCTGGACGCAACTCTTGCACTTGAAAGGCAAAATCTGCGGGTAGGCGATCCGGCGGCGCCCGCTCGGCGGAGACTCGGCTCAACCCAAGACGACTGGCCCGATATGTGCTCACTGAGGAGCGGTGCGTTTTGGCGCGCCAAGGAGGTTTTGATGCTTCTCGCTCTGTTTGTTGTTTTGCTGGTGCTGTGGATGCTTGGATTCTTCGCCTTTCACGTCGCCGGAGGGCTGATTCACCTTTTGCTAATCATTGCGGTGATTGCTTTAGTGGTGCACCTTTTCAGGGGCCGCACCGCTTAGCCTCAGGGCAGGCAAGGGCTGTGTGGACACAGCAGCCTGTTAAGCCGAGCAACTCATTGCGACTTGGGAATGCGGTTTCAGTGCTGTAATGTCCAATAATCCGGCTAACTTATTGATTTTGTTTGCTCCCGGTCATTCACCGGTCCAGCGGATCGGATTTGCGCGTTGTAATGTCCAATAATCCATCTAAGTTATTGATTTTGCGTGGTCTTGTCCCGCTCCCGTTCGGCCCCCGCTGCTGTCTTTGATGCCCGCGACGCGCACCCTTCGCCGAGCCCGGCCGGCGAGCGCGGCGGGCGCCGGAACATTCAACCGCGGCTGGAGAAGATCGCGCTCGGGTGGGCTTCTTTTCAGGTGATGCGCCGGGCAAATGCAAACCTCGGCGCCAGGCCAAAGTTGACGACAAGGTGGCGGCCGATCAACGCGGCCATGGGCTCGGCGTCAGTATGGACGTGTACGCCAATTCGGATTTCAGCAAGAAACTGGAAGCCGTCCGCAAGTTGGAGAAAGTGATCCAATGAAGCGGACGGCGACGATAGCTCCGAGTCGGGCTACCGGAGAATTGAGCCAGTGGGACTCTTTGGGCTTTAATGCAGTAAACGCAGGAACGGTTCCGGTGGGTTCTTCCTAAGTTGTTGAATCTGGAGCGGGAGACGGGGCTCGAACCCGCGACGTCCAGCTTGGGAAGCTGGCATTCTACCACTGAATTACTCCCGCGCTATGTCAAATCAGCTATTTAGCTGAATCCACTGGACTTGCCAAATCGAGGCCCAGTCCATTCCGTCCTCCCGTTTGGACGCCGAGATGGACAGCATGCTTCTATTCTACTCTCCAAAGCTCGTTCCACGCACACTATTTGGTCTCGTGGGTTTAGCGATAGGACACCGGCGCGGACGGTAGCGTCCGGATTCGAAACAACGACGCCTGTCGCGGGTGGGGCGGCCCATTCGACTCCAAGCCGTTCTTTTCAGGCGGTTTTCAGACGCCGATTTCGGCGAGCGATGAGCGCGATTCGGGATGCCATCCTCTTAAACGGCTCCTCGATCAGTCGCGAAGCGCCCCAAGCGAAGAGAATGGCCGCCCCGATTGCGGCTAGCTGTACGCAGAACACCAGCAGCTCCGAGTGGACCAACCGAAGACCGACGTGGAGCACTCGATCCACCACAAGCAAGTGGAAAAGATATAGGGAATAGCTGATGGAACCCAACCACATGAATACTCTCGCCTTGAAGGACACGAACGCTATGAAGAGCGCGGTGCTCAGCGCCGTCACGGAGATGATCGCTCCGGAAGTTCCGGACAGAAGCACCGCCAAAACGATCGCCAGGGGAACAAAAAAGCGGGCGCTCAACAGTCCGGCGCGAAGCCGGAACGTCAGTATCCCAAGCAGGAAGGCAATCGAGTAGTGGCCAATAAGTGCGCCTTGATCTTCATGCGCGTAAAGCGGAAACCGGAACCCGCTGCTTGCCAGACATAAAGCGAATAGCGCGATCTGCGCCCAGACCCGCCGCGATGCCAGAAGTGGATACAGCAGCCCGACCAGCACATAATACTGAAACTCAACGCCGAGCGTCCAATACACGGGTATGATCCACGTCGTGATCCCGCCGAAGAAGGAGTTCAGGTACCCCAAATGCATCAAAATCATCGCTGGCGTGTAATGGGGGGCCTGGCCGCGAAATCCCGGAGATAAGTACGAGACATAGTGAAGTGCGATGGCCGTCGCAATGGAAACCAGGTACGGGGGGTCGAGCCGAACCAATCGTTTCGCCAAAAACCTGGGATAAGATCCAACTGTGTAATTGGCTCGCCACAAGCTGAAGGGGATAACGAAACCCGAAACCACGAAGAACACGTATACTCCCAGCCACCCGTAGTGGGCGGAGGAGGAAAGCGGCCCCTGCGTGATCGCATGACAACAGCAAACGGCGAAAGCGGCGATGCCCCGGAGGCAATCGATCGAGAAGACGTGATCGCGCGGCGCGGAAATCGCCACGACGCCCGGTTTGGCCCGGCGGTTCGCGGAAGCCTCTGGTCTTAATCCGCCTTCCGCGAGTTTAGACGGCTGGAACGGCAGCCCCATGACAAGCCCTCTCACACATGCGGTACAAAGCCCCGGCGTGGCGTCGTCAATTGCATTTCGAACCCGCGCGGCAAAGCGAACAAGTCTACCTCAAACCGATCGAACTGCTTAACTTGATAGGGCGCAATCCTCTTTTCCAGCGCCTCCAAGAGATCGTTGACGGGCCCCGCAAACCGCACCACGGCAATGTGCGTATCGTACAAAGACCTAAGCCCCCGAACGTTATCCGGGTAGATGATACGAGGGTCCGCCGCGGTATAGACCAGGACGCCGGTGCCGTCGAAGATCCCATCGAGATGTTCCGAACTGAGCAAGCGATGAACGGCGGCGAGGTCCGCGAAGCGAAGGAATCCGTCCGGCCCCTGGGTCATCCCCCCCATGATCGAGTGATTCTTGACTGTCCAGTCGACCATGCACACGAAAAGAAGCCCTGCTAACACCCTCCGGAGAGCCGGATTCCAAGCCGGCAGGCTGAACGAGGCAAGCACATAGAGCGCCGCCACGCTCAATGGTTGTGTAAGAGAGTAGAAGCGAGCGGTGGCAAAGGCAGGCTGAGTGTATGCGTACATGCTCCCGAAAAAAATCTGGGTGATGATCAGAAAGACCATATAGTACGCCTGAAAACCCGCCAGCAGCACAATCCATCGCGGCAGGGCGCCTTTCCACGCGAGGCGCGCCAAGCCGGCCATGGCCATGAGAACCATGGCCACTGCGATTACTCGTAATGGCGCGTTGCTGGGACTCCACCCACCGGTCACGGCATAGTAGACGCCCTTCAACAGCAGAAGCCACCTGGTCTGCCGGCCGGGTCCCACGCCATGATAAGGCGTCGATTCGCCGCCCACCAAGCGAGTGCAAACGAAGTACACAACCAGGGATGGCAGGGCGGCGAGAAAGACCTTGAAGCAGGTGCTCAACCGGGGCCGGCGAGCCCATTCGACGAGAGCGTAAAAGCCCAGCAACTTGACGGCGGGGAATCGAAAAAACGTTCCCCCGGCGATCGAAGCGGAGGCTGCCCCGGCGCTGGCCGTCTCCCTCAGACGTTTGGACACGGCCAGAAAGAGCAGCGCGATCGCGGTCGACTCGAAGATCTCGGTGGTGGTCGACGGATAGGTCAACATGAGTGCGAAACCCACCGCGCCGGCGGCTATGGGGTACGGGACATGGTGGGCCAGGCATGCAGCCAGCCAGGAAAGGCTCCAGAGCAGTTTCGCCAAGTAAAACAGGACCAGTGCGCTCCCGGCCAGGGACAGCCCCAGTTTGGCGAGCGCATAAAGCGCCACGGAATAGCCGGGCGGATACCACCGCAGCGGCTGACGCAGGTCGCTGCCGATGTTCACCATGACGGCAGGGCCATAAGACTCGTGCAGGGATACCTTGTATGCGCCCTCGCGAAGCATAGACTCAGCCGCTACCACCGGAGCGGTCTGGTCGCCTGAAAGCTCGATCCGGCTCCCGTACACGCAGAAGTACACCGACAAAAGTCCCAGCGTCGTCAAGAAGAATCGTAAGCGGCCGATCCGCGGAGCGGGTTGGTAAGGCACCACGCAAAGTTCCGGCGTAGCGGTCGCTTCCAACCCTCGCCGCGGGCTAATTTGCATGTGTCAAACCTCCGCGCCCATAGACTGTCCACTGAGACGCTTGCCAGTCCAAGATCTTGACTTGCGCCTCGTCGAGATCGAGCGCGGCGCCGGGCAGCAAGCTGTCCGTCCGGAACCGGAGCGTCAAGGTCCGGCCGGATTGGATCTGAACCGGAAATTGAAACTCGGGTTGATACGGCGGAAACGAAACAGATAAGCTTCGCGGGCTTCCCTCAATGGCTGCCAGGTATCGGGGCGTCTTTCCTAACAGAGGTATCCATGCCCATCGATTCGAGACCCGATATCGAATCCGCACGACGCCAATGCGATCGGGCCCGCTCACAAGCGGAAGCGTGACGGAATGAGTTACCCGGTCGATCGGCAGTGTTTGAAATCCCGCCGCGGGCTGGCGCCAGGGCGCGTCGGTACGCTGCCAGATCAGCGCGTGCCCCACCACCTTGAGTGGAGTATAGTTGTCCAAAACCGCCTCGAAAAACTCCCACCTTTCGTTCTGCAGCCCCTCCTGGAAGTCGAAGGTCTGAGTCCGCGTCTGAACAAACTCCGGATTGGTTCTCTCGAACGTGGCCAGGTAGTTACGCCACCTCTGCTGCCCCACCGTGTGGATGATATAGTCTTCCGCGGGGTGGAAGATGCCGTAATGCGATTCCAGCATTGCGGAGTAAACGGACCAAAGCGAGACCGTGCTTCTCTGGCGCCTGGAGTCGATTAGGGAGGTTGCGTCCGCCATAAACGAATCCCAATGGCGATCGAGGAATCGGCTGTAGGCGAAAGTATCCCGCCGCAGGTGTCGAATCAATCCCGTTGTCAAGACCGCGGAGTTAAAGGCAAGTACGAGGGCGACTATGGCGGACACGGCTATGAACGACAGGCCCGCTATCGGCCGTCTTTGAAGGCGCGTGGAAACCCATTCGCGAAATACGCCTGACGCCGGCGCGTTCGCGAACACGAGGAGGCCTGTCAGCGCCACGATGCGAGCCAATGGAAAAGCGTAATGCCTGCTCAGGATTCCCAGCATCGGGATGCCCGTCAGCGCGCCGTATATCATCATGAGCATCGCAAGCGCCTGCCAGTCCCGCCCGAGACGCAGCGGGCGGCTCCAAGAGTGGAAGAGGATGAACCCGAAGATTGCCAAGGCGAGACAGTAGGGAAGCAGGCACAGTACCACGTGGTGATCGGAAATCAACTCACGCCAATGGCTCCAGTATGGCAGCGGCGGACTGCCGAAGAACCAGAATTGATCCGCCGGCAGGTCCACCAGATTATAGCGGATCGCTTTCGTGGCTCCATCGACGCCGCAAAGCAGCCAGAAAATAAGAGCCGCGGCCGCCGCCGCCGTGGCCAGCGCTATAGCGGTGAACCTGATATTCAGCAAGGCGATTCGGCCCTGTGTTCGATTGCCGAAAAACGCCTGCGCCAAAGGCAGCCCAGCCACCAGTCCGAGCGCGAGCAGCAAGCTGATTCCGTGTTCGGTCCCGCACGCAAAACCGATCGCGGCGCAAATGCCAGTCAGCATTGCCTTTGTCCAATCGCGGATCGGCAACTGAAGCGCCGCGAACGCGAAAACGGGCATAGTCGATCTGGCGGAAACCAGGCTATGGCCCGGAGCGGCGCTCCATGGGAAGAGCAAGTCCATGAACATCACCGCCAACGCCGCGCCAATCCACCTGTACGAAGGGCGCCGCATCGTAGCTCGGACAAATGCGGCCAGTGAGAGAACGAACAGACCAATTGAGGTGAGCTGCCGCGACAATTCGGACGCAATGAGAGACTTGCCGAACAACGCGAAGAGGGGATAGTGAAGGTACGGCACGCCTATCCCGTGGAAAAAGATGAAATCCCGGCCTCCAACCTGCCCGGCTGCGATCCTGCGAAGGGGATCGAAAATCTGGAAGGGTCCGTTGTCGGGGACGCCGTCAAACCAGAGAGCCGCCTTCAGCGCCTGGACTAAATAAGCGAGCAGCCACACGGCGAGAAAGACCTGCGCCGCCCTGACAACCCATTGCTCGAGGTTGTCCGAAGGTATTCGCGATCCCGAGATCGCAGGGTTCCCCGTTCCGCTAACAGAAGTGTGTACCATGCCCCTCCCTCCGAGTGCTGGAGGACGTTTATTCAGTGTAACCCGTCAAGTTGGCCCGAGCAGGCTTTTTGGTTTCTAATCGTACTCTCTCTGGAGCGGCTAAACGCCGCTCAACGGTGAGTACACACACACCACGCGGGCAGTATCGGCCCGTTCCGAAGGAGAAAAAGCGAAGCGCCGCCCGGCGAGGCACGGAAAGCGGTTTTCTCGATCTCCGCATCGGCGCTTGGGAAAAAGGCCGCCCGGAGATCGGCGTTCGCGCTTCAGACTCCCAGCCGTGTGCGTCTGCCGAGTTCTCCCAGAGTCTGGTTGGTCCCCGGTTTATAGCCCTTCAGCGGCAGAATGCGCTCGTGAATGGCGTCCAGGAACCAGGTCGGCTGGGGGAAGAAGAGGGCTTCCAACTCGGCCGCGGGGGTGATCCAGTTTCTCGACCCAATCACTACCGGCGGAGCGTCCAGATCGTCGAAGCAGAGCTGGGCGAGCGTGGCCGCCACCGTTTGCATTACGCAGCCGCGCTCCACCGCGTCGCAGGCCACCAGAACCTTGCCCGTCTTGCGGACGGATTCCACCAGCGCGTCGTAGTTCAGCGGGTTGGCGGAGCGGAGGTCCACCAGCTCGGCGGAGATTCCGAATTCCGCTTGCAGGCGGTCCGCCGCCGTCACCGCGGTGTAGAGCGCCGGCCCCAGCGTCACGATCGTGAGGTCTTTGCCCTGGCGCTTGATTGAGGGCTCGCCCAACTCGATTTCGTAGTAGCCTTCCGGAACGCCGGCTGCCTCGAACATCTCGCCGTAATCGTAGATCTTCTGGCTCTCGAAGAAGACCACCGGATCGGTTCCGGCCAGCGCCGCGTTCATCATTCCCTTGGCGTCGTAAGGAGTGACGGGATAGACCACCTTCAGGCCCGGGATGTGATACGCCAGGGCGGTCCAGTCCTGGGAATGCTGCGCGCCGTACTTGGCGCCCACGGAAATGCGCAGCACCACGGGCATATACAGATCGCCGGCCGACATGGCCTGCCATTTGGAAAGCTGGTTGAAAATTTCGTCGCCCGCGCGGCCCATGAAATCCGCGTACATCAGCTCGGCCACCACGCGGCCTTGCTCCAGGCCGTAGCCCACCGCGGCGCCCACGATGCCGGCTTCGGAGATCGGAGCATTGAAGAGGCGGTGATAGGGCAGCGCCTCGGTTAGTCCGCGGTACACGGCGAAGGCGCCGCCCCAATCGCGGTTTTCTTCGCCGAAGGCCACCATCGTCGGGTCGATGGAGAAGCGGTGCAGCAGGGCTTCGAAGATGCCGTCGCGAACGTTGTACGCCTTCATCTTCGGGACGGGCTTGCCTTCGAAAGTGGGCGTGCGGATCTTGCCGCGGATCTGCTGCACGCGCGGGTTCTGCGCCAGGTCTTGCAGGAACTCGGGCGTGCGGCCGTCGAACTTCTCCACCTTGCGGTTGGAGAACATCACCTCGCCGACCAGCTCGGAATCGGCGGCCACGCGGGGGCTGATTTCGAGATCCGTGGCCATGCGGAACATCTCGAAGACGGTGGTCTCGACGCTCTCGCGCGCGGCGGCGAGGGTTTCTTCGGCGGCCGCCCCGGCGGCCACCAGCTTGTCGTGGAAAGCGTGGATGGAGTCCGCCCGCAGCCAGCGCTCGATTTCCTCCTTGGAGCGATAGCTTGAAGCGTCGGAGGGAGAGTGGCCGCTGATGCGATAGGTGATGGTATCGAGCAGGGCCGGCCCGCGGCCTTCCGCGAGGATCTGTTTCTTGCGGCGCATGGCGTCGATGAGCGGCAGCGGGTCGTACCCGTTGACCCGCTCGGCGTGCATCTGCTCGGGGTTGACGCCCGCGCCGATTCGCGCGATAAACTGCACCCCCATGGTCTCGCCGAAAGGCTGGCCGCCCATGCCGTAGAAGTTGTCCATGCAGTTGAACAGGATGGGCAGGCCGCCGCCCAATTCGGGGTCCCACAATTTGCGGTACTGGTCCATGGCGGAGAAGGTGATGCCTTCCCACACCGGGCCACATCCGAAGGACGCGTCTCCGATATTGCAGACCACGATGCCGGGCTTGCGATTGACGCGTTTGAAAAGCGCCGCGCCGGGCGCGATGGAACCCGAGCCGCCCACTATGGCGTTGTTGGGATAGATGCCGAAGGGCGTGAAGAACGCGTGCATGGAGCCGCCCAGGCCGCGATTGATTCCGGTCTCCCGGGCGAAGAGCTCGCTGTAGGCCCCGTACACGAAGAACCGCACAGCCAGGCCTTGCACGCTTCCGCTGTATCCCTTTTCCACGGCGCGAAGGATGAGGCCGCCGCGGGCGGCTTCCATGATCTCCACCAGACGCGCGTCGCTCAACTGGCGGATGGCGGAAAAAGCCTTGGCCAGGATTTCGCCGTGCGAACGGTGGGAACCATAGATGTGGTCGTCGGGAGTGAGCGTGAACGCCATGCCCACGGCGGCGGCTTCCTGCCCCATGGAGAGGTGCGCCGGCCCGGCGTGGTTATACGTTATGCCCTTGTATGCGCCCTTGGTCTTGATCTCGTTGAGAATGGTCTCGAATTCCCGAATGGCGCACATATCCCGCCAGATATCGAGGAAATCCCGAGGGGAGAAATTGGCCTTCTCCTCCTCGATGCTTTTCGAATAGGCATTCACCGGGATATCGGAAAAATGAATGGCGCCTTTGGCAAAGGACTGTTCGGGATCTATGATTATCGACTTAGGCATTCCGCCTGGACTCCTGTTCCTGCAATCTCTCTTCTCACCGCCGGAGAGTCGAACCACTTACCCCATGGCCAGGATGGCTTCCCGCAACGCTTCGGAAACGGTGGGGTGGGGGAAGACAATGCCGGCGGCGTCGGCCACGCACATCTCGGTGGCCACCATGACCGCCGCGGCCACAATGAACTCGCTCGACGAATCGCCGATGGCGTGAACCCCCAGAATCTCGCCGTGGCGGGCGCCGGCCAGCGCCTTGACGATGCCCGAGCCGCCTTCGTTCTCCACCAGAAATCTTCCGGCCACCGCCATGGGCACGATGGACTTCTTGTAGTCCACTCCGGCGGCCTGCAACTCCTCCTCCGTCTGGCCCACGGTGGCGACCTCGGGATGGGTGTAGATGACGGCTGGGATGGCGTTGTACCGGATGCGATCTTTTCGGCCGAACATGTTGTTTACGGCCGCGATCCCTTCGCGCGTGGCCACGTGGGCCAACATGCGGCGGCCCGTCACGTCGCCACAGGCCCAAATTCCCGCGACGTTGGTCTGGCCGCGGTCCGAGGTCCGTATTCCCTTGGCGCTGAAATCCACTCCGACTTCTTCCAAACCCAGGCCGGCGACATTGGGCGCGCGGCCGGCGGCGTTAAGGATGCAATCGGCGGCGTCGGCGCCCTGCGAGCCGTCCGCCTCCGTATAGTGCAGAGCGCCTTCGGCGTCTTCGTCAATCGCCGTGACTTTGGCCGAAAGGTGGAACTCGATGCCCTTGCGCTTGAGGATTTGCAGCAGGCGGCTCGATATATCGCGATCACACCCCGAGGCGATGTGGGGCAGCATCTCATAGACCGCCACCTGCGAGCCGATTTCGTTGAAAAAGCAGGCGAATTCGAGGCCGATGTAACCGCCTCCCACGATGGCCACGCGGCGTGGAATCGTTGCAAGTCCGAAAACGGTATTGGAGTCGAGCACGCGCGCGGAGCCGATGCCCGAGATGGGCGGCACGGCCGGACGCGACCCGGTAGCGAGCAGAATATTGGCCGCTTCGAGGCGCCGCTCGCCCAGCTCCACCGTGTTGCGCGCAACCAACCGCGCCTGGCCGGAGATGGTCTCCACCCCGGCGCGTTTCAGCATGGTCGCGACTCCCTTGGCGAGGGTCCCCACCACGCGGTCCTTGCGCGCCACCACGGCCGGCATGTCGAACTCGCGCGAGCCCACGCGCACGCCGTAGTTTTGGCTTTCGCCGCATTCGCGATACAGCTTGGAAGAGCGCAGGAAGGTCTTGGCCGGAATGCAGCCCACGTGGAGGCAGGTTCCGCCCACGCGCTCCTTTTCAACGAGCGCGACTTTCTTCCCCATCCTCCCCGCATGACCGGCGGCTTCATAGCCCCCTGGGCCGGCGCCGATCACGATCAGATCGTACATAAGGTCTCCACGTTTTCGATATTGCGCTTCAAAACCTGCAGGAATCTTGCGCCGGGCGCGCCGTCCACGGCCTGGTGATCGCAGGTCAGCGAAAGGCCGATGAAGTCGAGGAACTCGATTCCGCCATCGCGGCGGACCGGCTTGACCGCGATGGCATCCACTCCCAGGATGGCCACCTGAGGGGGATTGAGCAGGGGAGTGAACGATTCTATGCCGAGGCCACCGAGGTTGCTGACGGTGAAAGTGGCGCCGGCGAGATCGTCGAGCGCGATGTTGCCCTGAACGGCGGCGGCGGTGAGCGCTTTCATGCGCGCGGCCAGATCCGCGGCGGATAATTTGTCGGCGTCCCGGACAACCGGAACCATCAAACCGCGCGGCGTATCGCAGGCGAAGCCGACGTGCACGTGCGCGTGCCGGTAGATCCTGCCTTCGATGAGCTCGGCGTTGAGGTCCGGAAACTCCAGCAGGGCTCTGACCGCGCAGAAAACCACCATATCGCCGATATTGATGGCGGGCGCGCCGGGAGTGGCCTTGATGCGGGCGCGCAGAGCCAGAAGGCCGGCAGCGCCTGCCGAGGCGTTGAGCGTGTATTGGGCGGTGGAAGCCAGCGACTCGCGCATGCGCCGCGCGATCTTTTCGCGGATGCCGGTCATGCGCACCGGCGCCGGGCCGAGATCCTCGGAAAGAATCATGCCGCCGGGGCCGGAGCCTTCGCCGCGCGCCTCGGCGCCTTCTTCCATGCACTTGCGGGCCGCGAAGGAGGTTCGCGGCGTCCCGTAGTAGAGCCGGCGCAGGTCATCTTCGAGGACCCTTCCGCCCGGCCCGGAACCGGCCACACGTTGGGGATGAAAGCCGTGCTCTTCGGCGAAGCGGCGCGCGCGCGGGCTGAGGACCAGCTCCGAAACGACCGAGCCAACTTGGCTGGCAGGCGAAAGCGCCTGTCCCACCTTGCTGCCGGAGGGTTTCATGACTTGTGGGGCAGGCGCTTCCGCCTGCCAACCTTTTCTTTCAAGGGAGTGATCGCCGGCGAGTGAATCGGTCTTTTCTTGGCCGGACACCGGCCCCGCCGCTTTCGGCCGCAGGGCTTCCACGTTTTCGCCCGGCTCTCCGATGGCGCAAATTACGGTGAACACCGGAACCATGGCGCCTTCCGGGAAAAAGGTCTCGATCAGGGTCCCACTCACCGGAGCCGGAAGCTCGAAGGTGGCCTTATCGGTTTCGATCTCGGCTATCGTTTCCCCGGAGGATACGGCGGCGCCCTTGGTCTTGAACCACTTCGCGATGATGCATTCCTCGACTGTGTTACCGAGTTTGGGGGCTTCTACCGGCGTGGCCATCTACCGGTAGTTCTCCATCAGCCGCCAACCCACTTC
>Ga0181520_10000977_pt1 | contig 60556 bp, 53 predicted proteins | sample PEATcosm2014_Bin_29_FD_132451 | JGI IMG/M metagenome (GOLD analysis project Ga0181520, IMG submission 132451) | Peatland microbial communities from MTU Mesocosm Facility, Houghton, MI, USA - PEATcosm2014_Bin02_30_metaG | ecosystem: Environmental > Terrestrial > Soil > Wetlands > Peat | place...
CCGCGGAAGAGGGGCACGTCCTCGCGCACCTGCTCCAGCGTGAGAATGCCCGAAGCGAGTACGTCGTGCAGGTCGGCGGTCAGGTAGGCGATTTCGTCGGGGAGATCGATGAGTGCAATGGAAATCAAGTCGAGTGCAGGACTGCCTCGGGAGATTGCCGCCTCCGGCGACCCGGGCGGCGAGTTGGCAGCCCGCGTTCATTCTGAACCGCCCCATCCCTACCGCGCCCCTTTTGCTCGGGATGCGGCACGGATTCTTCACACACGCGCCTTTCGCCGTTTGGCCGGCAAGACCCAGGTCTTTGCGCGCCTGCCTACCGATTCCCCTTCCGACCACTCCCGCAGCCGTCTAACCCACACCCTGGAAGTGACCCAGATCGCGCGTACTGTGGCTTCGGCTCTGGGCCTGAATGCGGAGTTGGCAGAGGCACTTGCCCTGGCCCACGATATCGGCCACCCGCCCTTCGGCCACGCTGGCGAGAAAGCCCTCGACCAATGCCTGCGCGCCCATGGCCTCCGCTTCGACCACAACCTGCACGCCCTGCGCATCGTCACCTGGTTTGAAGAACGCTATGTCGGCTTTCGCGGCCTCAATCTCACCCTGGGCGTCCGCGAGGGCATCGTCAAACACTCCCGCGACTACTCCGCCAGAACCCACCCCGAGCTTTCCGAGTACTTGCTCGACCAGTTTCCGCCGCTTGAGGCGCAACTGATCGATCTGGCCGACGAAATTGCCTACCTGACCGCCGACTTCGACGATGGCCTGGACTCAGGCATCCTCACCTTGCCTCAGGTTCGTGAAGGTGTGCCGCTGTTCCTTGGATTTTATGAAGGCGTGCTGCGCGATTATCCCGCAGCGCCGCCAAAGCTGGCCACGTATGAAACTCTCAAGCGCATCCTGAATGCACTGGTGACCGACCTGATCGGCGAGGTGCAAGGGCGGGTGAGTTCGCTCGGAGCTACTACATTGACTGAGATTCGTCACGCGTCAGGCCGCTTAGCCGCCCTGAGTCAGCCCATGGAAGAAGCCCGCGCCGAAGCCAAACGATTCCTCTACACCAACTTCTATAACTCGCATGACCTTGAAGAGGCGCACAACCACGCCACCAGAGTTGTCACGGGCCTGTTTGCCGTTCTGATTGACGACCCCGGTCAACTGCCTCCGGACCACCAGGTACAGATCGCCACCCAGGGCCTGGCCCGCACCGTGGCCGACTACATCGCCGGGATGACCGACAGTTATATTGAACAGCTGTGGGCCCGCTGCGGGGTTCGATGAGCGAAACCCGTTCCATCGACCTGCACGCCCACACGGTTTCGCAAGCCATGCGGGAGTTTGTGCGTTTCTACAATGACTGCGTCCGCGGCGGCTACCAGGGCCGAATTGAAGTCATCCATGGATACGGCTCGACCGGCGGAGGCGGCGTCATTCGCCAGCATCTGCGCAAGTATCTGGCCACGAATGTAGACAAGTTCGGTTCCGTGCTGCCCGGAGACGGCCTGGGAAACCCCGGCGTCACCATCGTCTATGCCAAGAGCGTTCTTTCCGGCCCCGCCGGCGCCATTCCTCTCGTCACCCCGGCGCAAGACGCCATCGTGCGGCTTTGCGAGACGGCCAAAAGCAAGGAACGCATTCTGATGAAGCTCCGCGGCCGCTTCGGCGACCGGGTTTTGGCCTCGGAAATTAGAAATGCGGTGCAGAACGGGGCTCTGGAAGAGGTGCGGGGCAGCGACGGATCGATCAGCTACAAGACAAATTCCTTGTAGGCGCATTAAGGCCTTTCCTGCGATACGATTCATTTTTTCGGAAGAAACTCGATCCGGGCCAGGTCATCCACAACCTTGAAATCGTAATCCGCGGTCACAAGCACGTGATCCGGCGAATCCATAGCCAGCTCAATGGCGAAAGCATCGGCGTAGGAAACCTTCCTGTCTACCTTGATCTCGGCGGCACGCACGGCCCGTTCGGCGCTGGCGCTGACAACCTCCAGATCCAAAGGAATCAGGCTGTCCAGAACGCGGTTCTGATTCGATGGGCCCACCTTCCGGCGGAGGGTTCCGGCGACCTCGCCCCATTGAACGGCCGAAATGCGACTCTTCGCCTGCCTTTCGACGCAAGCTTTGAAGATTGCAATGATTCGGGCTGCACCCGATTCAAGGTCGAAATAGCGGAGCACTGCCGATGAATCCAGGACGTACACGGTCATTCGATGGCCTTACCAACCCTCTTTTTCCAGTTCCCGCTGCCGCTCAAGCCGACGATCCTCGATGAGCATGTCGGTCATCGAGGGGCCACCTGCGGTGATGCCACACAGTTCATCAACCAGCCGCAGCTTGGCCTCCAGGCTCTGCGGCTCTAAAATCAGCCTCGATCCCTCCAGACGGATGGAGATGCGTGTCCCCGGCTCAATTCCCAGCGAAGCGCGCATTGCCGCTGGAATCACCAACTGACCCTTGCTGCTGACAGTCGTGAATATCGGTTTCATAAGAATCGGAACCTGTGCCATGGCTGGAACAATAGCACAGGTAAGACAGGGAATTAAAGTAAGATGAGCTCGCTTAGGTAAGAACGACCGCTCAAGGTAAGACCAAACTCTACGCTCCCCCTACTGCACCGTCCCCTGCGGCCTCAGCCTTCTCAAATCCAGCGCACAGGCCACGGCATTCTGCGCATGAAGCCGCAGATTGTCCGAGGCAGCCCAGATCCAGAACCGCGAGGTCTCGTTGGGATTCTTGCCGGGTTCCGGCTTCAGCCGAACCAGCACGTCGTTCTGGCCGGTGGCGGAAAGGTTCGAGGGCGAATCCGTATCGTCCAGCACCTGGTCGACATGCTCTCCGCTCAATGCCTCTTCCAGGGCCACAATCTCCACCGGCTGCTCCAGTTCCACGGCAATCGAAAAGCAGTGTCCGTGAAACACCGGGGCGTGAATCACCTGCAGCGCCAGTGCCGGCCAGCGTCCCACCGCCAGCGCGTCGTAATGGCGGCGAATCCGTGCCTCCAGCAAGCGCAGGCTTCCGGTAGCGCTCTCCCCAAAGCCGCTCAGCAGGTTATAGGCCACTTGGGCGTCGTAGGTAGACCGCGGCATGTTCTGAAAGCTGAGCAGGCTCACCGTCTGCTGATGCAACTCGTCCATGGCGGCGCGGCCAAACTGGCTCGCCGGCTCAAGAACGGTGGCAGAGGCTGAACGCACCGAGGCAGCCATTTGCAGGCGCTCCAGCACCAGGGCCAGGGCCAGGGCGGCGGGATCCGCCGGAACCACCGCCGGAGTAAACAGGTCGGGCGTCATGGCCTCAGAGCCAAGCCACGGCGCGCGCACCAGGACCCCGGTTTCCTGGTCCAACGCGCCGGAAAGATCCAGCACCGTGGAGCCGGACCGCAGCGCCTGGCGCCAGTGCTTGCGCGTCAGGTCCTCGTCGCCACAGAAGAAAGTGAAATCGATGCGCTCAAAGGCATCGTCTTCAATGGCCTGGAGGACCGCAATCTCGTCCCCCACCTGGTCGAGTTGGCCCTGCGCCTTTTCATCGTCCAGTAGCACCACCTTGGCCGCCACCAAGGGAGAATCTGTCAGCGCATCCTTCAACTCCCGGCCCAGCAGTGTGGAGGCTCCGGCTATCGCAATCTTGTACACGGGTATCCTTCTTCAGTTAAGAGAATTGAGGGGGTCCGGGCGTTTCCGGCTCTGCAGCGGCTGCTTCCGGGGCTACCTCGCCGGCCGGTCTCCGCCGTCGCCGCGACCACGAGTAGGCCGCACGGGCCCAGATGCCGGAGAACATGTAGGTCAACCCCCATGCAAACAGCACCACCTGCGAAAAACGGCCAATGATGTAGCACGCAATGGCCAGGAAGAACAGAAGCTGGAACGGGTGGGCGCGGGATAAATTGATCTCCTTGGCCGACCAGAACCGCCAGGTGCTCACCATCAGGAACCCGATCAAACCCACCATGACCATCCACGGAATGGCAACCCACCACGCCTGCACTGGAATGCCGTAGAACAGATGGATAGTGGCCGCCAAAAGCCCCGCCGCTGCCGGAATCGGCATGCCGACAAAGTACTTGCGGTCGGGCCGGCCCGGATTCCGCGGCTGTGGGTCGTGGCTGATATTGAACCGCGCCAGCCGCGAGACTCCGCCGATCAGAAACAGGAAGCAGATGAACGCCCCGGCATGTTGCAGATCGATGCGCAATTGCGGGTTCAGCGTATCGGGCAGGAAGTGAAAGCCCCAGATAAGGGCCAGGAGGCTGGGCGCCACGCCAAAGGTGATGGCGTCGGCCAGCGAATCCAGCTCCTTGCCGAACTCGCTGCAGGTATTGGTCATGCGCGCAATGCGCCCGTCCAAAGCATCGAAGGGAATGGCGAAAATGATGGCCATCGCCGCCCAATCGAGATGGTGCGGTGCATCGCCGCTGATGGCCTTGATGGTCTCCGTAATGGAAAAGAACCCGGCAGCGATGTTGCCCACGGTAAACAGCGAAGGCAGCAGGAACATGCCTCGGCGAAGCCTGGCTTGGGCTCTGGCTTTGGCCTCCGGATCGCGAGCCCGATCGCGGCCGTTCATCGGCCGCCCCCTGCAGGCATGGCGGCCAGCACGCTGGAACCACCCGCCACCCGGTCGCCGACTTTCACCTGCAGAACCGCTTCTGCGGGAAGCACCACATCTACCCTGGAACCAAACTTGATCAGGCCCACTCTCTGCCCTCGCTCAACCGAATCGCCCTGCTTGGGAACAAAGACAATGCGCCGCGCCAGGAGTCCGGCGATCTGCTTGAACGTGACCTCGATGCCTTCACCGCGCACCGTTACCACGTTCTGCTCATTGCGATCCGCCGAAGCCGGGTTCATCGCGTTCAGATATTTGCCTTTTTGATAGTGCACGTTGCTCAACACGCCGGCAATGGGCGAGCGATTCACATGCACATTGAAGACACTTAGAAAGATGCTGATCCGCTGCCGCGGACCGTCGGGCGTGGCGATGGAAACCGTTTCGGTGACCAACCCGTCGCCGGGAGACACGATCAGTCCAGAGCCCGCAGGAATCGCACGCTGGGGGTCCCGAAAAAACCACAGGAAAAACGCCGCCAAAAGCACCGGCGCAATACCCCACGCCCAGTTGCCCGTAGCCCAAACCAGCACCATCGCCACTGCCAGCAGACTCAAACCGTAGATGTAACCGTCGCGAACCATAGTCCCAACGATTATACGGTTATCGCCTAGCTCGGTGACATTCGGCACGCACACCCTGTGCTGCCGGGAAACGCATCACCCCACGGCCTGACAGATCGCCTGCATGTCTCGCGAAAGCGGATTCAGAAAGGGCGGCGGGCAGCACAAGATCCCTGGACCGGCGAGAAGCTCGTTCCCGGGGGCCCCGGACACGGGTTATCGCCTGCTGAACCAACGGTGCGAGTTTGAACCCGCACCGCACTACCCTACCGCTTTTCTGAAACCGCTTTCAAACCCTAGGCGACGGCCGGAGATCGGCGCTCCAGGGCAAAGATCAGGTCCTTGGCGTGCAGTTTCAACTTTTTCAGGCGAACCTCTTCGAGCTGTTCGTCCTCAGAGAGGTAGGGCTTTTGAATCAATTCTTCCAGCCGCTGAGCGTAGCGATGATGCTCGGCATGCAGGCGATCTATTTCCTCGCCCAGCGTCGGGTCCAGTACTTCATCCATCAAGCACCTCCGGTTATTTACAGAACAATTACATATACCGCTGTGAATAGGCAACTCGCAAGATCGCTCTTCAAGCGAAAGTAATTGGGGACTTGTGGATTATTGGACCGAAATCGTCCAGTTGGACGCCGCAAGGCCGCTTCGGATCGCGTCGCGAAGCAGTTACAGGGCCGGGACACTCAACCAAGCCGCAAGGTGAATAGGAGCGCATCTTCAACCGGATCAGCGTAATAGCGCGGCCTCCTGCCGGCCGGCACAAAGCCGCGGGTACTGTACAAGCCCAGCGCGGGCAAATTCGAGGCGCGCACCTCAAGCATCAACTCGGTGACCTGGGCCGCCCACAATTTTTCGACCAGCGCATCGAAAAGCAGTCCGCCTACGCCTCGCCGCTGCGCATTTTCGGCCACCGCAACGATCTCCAGCTCACCCTGCGGCGGCAAAACGCTGGCCACCGCGAAGCCGAGCACCCTGCTTTCGGCTGCAACGCTCTCCGCCACCAACGCAATTCGTCGCGGCAAAGTGTCCGGGTCGAGCGCATCCAGGTAGGCCGCCCGGGGCCAATGGGGCGCCTCTTTCAGGCTCCGCGCAATCGCCTCCACCTGCTCCAGATCCGCGGCCGCCATGGGCCGGACGCGCATCGAGCCCTTCATAGGCTCTTTACCGCCGCCGGTTCTCCAAAGATCTCCGCATCCGACCGGCGCAGATAATGCCCGTCCAGGTGCTCCAAATCCGCAAACTCCCCGGCCTCCACCCGCGCCACGCACAGTCGCAGGGCATCGGCAGCCGTGGGCGCCGGAACGCGAATCTGCTCCGCACCCGGCCATGCCGCCGCCAGCAGTGCCGCGGCCGCATCGTCGGAAAGCGCAACCCGGTCCGGAACCGGGTCGGCCGCCGCGAACTCCGCGGTGCCGGCCAGAAACTCCCGCGCCTCCCCGTCCTGGCCGCCCATACGCAGATAGACCTCGCCACGATGCGCATCCAGAGCCGCCGACCCGGCCCCGGCATTCCATGCCAACACTTCAAGCCGCGAGGCGACCACTACCGGCGTGCCAGCGGGCTCGGCCAGCCCCTTGACGGCGGCCAGACACACTCGAACCCCCGTGAAGCTCCCCGGCCCGTAAACTGCCACCATGGCAGCCAGGTCGCGCACCTTGAGGCCCGCGGCAACGAGGAGGTCGCGAACCTCTGCCACCAGCAATTCCGCGCAGTGGCGGCCTTCAATCTCGGCCTGGCCCAGGATCTCTAACTCCCCGTCTGTCAGCCGGCCCAGCGCCACCGAACCGACCGGTCCGCAGGTGTCTATACCCAATAAGAACCTGCCGACCACTCCGGCGTCCGTCGACGATGCTTGCGTGCTCTTCATGCTTTACCCAGCATGACACAGCCGCAACGGGAGGTTCCAGCGGTAACAAAAAATCCGTTTGTCCGGCATAAGTCCTTTGTTATCAACGCTACAATGGAGGCTTTACGGGTGTAAGTTGTTTATTATCTATCGATTAGAGGAAAACATGGGGAGGGGGAGGATAGGGGTGGTCGTTCCCCGGTGTTTCAGCCGATTCCTGGCCCTCATTGGGGCCAAGGTTGAAGGCTGTTCTATTTCCCATTGTGCACCAAAGATGTGGAATTTTCTGCAAACTCCACGACTCGAATGTGAGGAGCGCGGAGGAAACCCGAATGTCCACCAAGAAGGCTTCATCCCGTCGAAGTTGCCGAGCGCAAGGGAGCCAGGAGACCTTGCACGCCGACTGGCCACCTCGATTGAAACGACCGAACTCGTGCCCTTTTGCAGACCAGTGACTTCCGGAGGTCCCCAAGTCTACGCAACGATGCCACAGAAGGCGCCTAAATGCCGTTTCCAGGCTTACTCCGGCTTGGGGGCACCGGTAGCGCTTTCCTGCTTGGCCAATTTCACGCGGGCGCCTTCCAGCTTCTTCTGAACCTTGGCAACGTCTCCGGGTTCCACGTCCGTGGAGGCCGACTTGCCGTACTCGGTGAGGGACAACTCCCATTGCGCGGCGGCCAGGCGAATGCGCCCGGTCTTCTCGTAGAGGTCTCCCAGGTGGTCATGTACGGTGGGGTCGGTGCGGTCGCGCTCGACTGCCTGGCGAAGGTTCTCCTCTGCCTGCTCATACTGGCCCAGCTTGAAGTAGACCCATCCCAGCGAATCGAGGTAAGCGCCGTTTCCGGGCTCGATCTCGATGGCCTTGCGGATCAGCTTAAGCGCTTCGGGCAGTCGAATGCCGCGGTCGGCCAGCATGTATCCCAGGTAATTCAGAGTCATGGCGCTGGAGGGATCCAGTTCCAGGGCCTGATGGAAGAACTGTTCGGCCGGTTCATAGTGCTTCTGCCGTTCGGCCAATGCGCCTTTGAGGAAGAGCAGATAGGTGCGATCTTCTTTTCTGACGGTGAGCGGCGTGGCTTTGGCGAAGGCGTCTTCGGCGTCTTTCCAGCGATGCAACTGGGTGTAGAACTGACCCAGGCGAAGCCAGATCTGGCGATCCTTGTCCGTGTTGTCGAGCAGGCTCTTGGCGAGAGTCAGGCCCTCTTCAGCCTTGCCCTGTTCCAGCAGAGCTCCGGCCAGCATCATCTTCAGGTCGAGATTCTTGGCCTTGAGATCCTGGTCTTTGGGGTTGGCTTCGACGGCGCGGTTCGAGAACTCGACGGCCTTGCGGGAGACTTCGACGGCGCGGTCGTACATCTTGGCTTCGCCATAGGTTTCCACCTGGCCTTCAAAGCCGCGCTGGGCGGTGTCGCCGCCCATGTCAATCATCTTCTGGTAGGTGGCAACAGCCTGATCGGTCTTATTCTGCTCGTGGTAAATGCTGGCCAGACGCTCCAGGAAGATGCCGCGATTGTTCTTTTCCTCGGTGGTATAGGCTCCGTTGGCGTGCGAGGTGAGGTCGACCATCTTCTCGAAGGTTTCGGCTGCCTCGTCGAATCGGCCGAGCACATCGAGGATCAGGCCTTCGTCGTATCCGGCATCGAGCGAGGAGGGGTCTTGCTTGCGAGCCTTGCGGATGGCGGTGAGCGCCTCGTCGTATTTCTGCTGGCGGCGCAGGATCTCGCTGATGTGGATCAGCACCTCGGTGTTTTCCGGGTCGGCGTCGGCCAGTTGGCGGAACTGCTTGAGGGCTTCGTCGAGCTGGTTGTCGCTGAGCAGGGCCTGTCCGAGGGCGTCAAGGGTGCGCGGATCTCCCGGCTCCTGGTCGGCGGCGCGGCGATAGGCGGCGATGGCATCCTTGGTGCGCTTCATCTGGTCATAAGTCGCGCCCAGGGCCATTTCCATCTTGGCGGAACGGTCCGCCGCGGGCACTGCTTCGACCACTTTGGCAGCATGTTCCAGGTCGCCGCTCTCGGCGTAGAGGCGGGCCAGGTTGAGCACCACTTCTTCTGAATCTGGCTCGATGGCCTGCGCGAGTTTGAACTGCTCCTCAGCCTTTTTGGCTTCGTGCTTGACGGTGTAGAGCTGCCCCAGGACCATGCGGTCTTCGACGCTCTTGGGCTGAATGGCGATGATCTTCTCGAATTCGTTGATGGCTTGATCGAGCACATTGCCGGATGGGGAAGAAGAGGAAACCGAGTTCTGGGCATCGCTGAGCTGGCGCAGGTAAAGGCGTCCCAGCAGCTTATGCGCTTCAATGTCGTTGGGATAGATTTTCAGCAACCCGCGGGCTGTGCTTTCAGCCTCGCGCAGGTTTCCGTTGCGAAAGTAGAGGCCGGCCAGGCCGTCGTTCAACTCAGGGGAAGCAGGATCGGCGTTGAGAGCCGATTTGTACTCCTCTTTGGCCTGGGTGATCAGGTCGGGGCGACCTTCGCTGACGGCTTGTTCCTCGTAGAGATTTGCCAAGGCCACGTGGTAATAGGCTGCGGAGCGGTCTACCGTGGTGGCATCGGCCTTGGACGGGGCCGTCGGCGTGGCGCTGTTGCCGGCGGGAGGTTTGCCTGGGGCGTTCTGGGCGCGGGCGGGGACAAGCGGCAGCAGGACGAGAGATGCGGCGGCAAACGAAAGAGAAGTCAGTTTTCGATTCATCATCCTGGGGATTCCGCGCCTTTCAAGCATGGCAGGAGGGAAGAAGAACCCTGCCGGGTCCAGAAAGACAGCACAGGCAGCCGGTAGGAGCAGCTCTGCCTACTTGTACAGACGATTTTAACCGTCATTTGTCTCAAGCGGTGGTCCGGAATGCGGGATTTTCGTGTAGAAGGGCAGAAAACGGACCGCAAGGCGGCTTGTTTCCCTGCAAAAATCGCCTGGTCAGCGTGGCGTGCCTGGAATCCAGCCGTGTTGCCGCAGCGATTCGAGCTGGCGGTGAAGCACGTCGGTCTGCCGTTCGAGGCGCTCCAGTTGCCGCTCGCCGGGGTGGTCTTGGGGACTTAGCGGAGGCGAATCGGCCTGCAGCGCTTCAAGGATTCGAGGCGCGGGCCAAGGCTCGAGCAAGGGCTGACTACCGGTTCCTGCGGAGGCCTCGAGCCACTGCAGGCGGCGGCTCAGAAGTTCCATGCGGCTTTGCACTGGGGCGGACTGCTTCCAGTCCCAAGCGCCGTCGAGCGCGGCAAGGGTGGTGACGCTCTGGGCAAAGCGACGCAGGTAGGTGACAAAGGCGGCGACGAAATGCGCAAAGGGACGGCGCCGGGGCCAATTCTCGGCGAGAAGGCGCTCCAGGGACTCTTCCGTGTCGTTGTGTGCCAGGCCGGTGGCGCGTCGGGCGTTGGCCAGCGGGCGGGAGGACCGGGACTGGCTGCGCCAGGATTGTGCCAACTCGGCCAGGTATCGTCGGTCGGCGGCGATGCTTGCGCGGAGAAACTGCGGCGCCCGGTCGCGTTCGAAAGAGGGAAACAGAAAGCGCATGGCGAGCAAGGCAAGGCAGGCGCCGGCGACGGTGTTGATGGTGCGGACCAGGGCCAACTGCCAGTCTCCGGACCAGGGCAGCCAAGCCAGGACAAAGGTGGGCGTCAAAAAGAAGGCAAAAACAGCGTAGCTGACCGGCAAGAAAGCCAACGCCAGAAGTGCCAAGGGGAACAGTACGGCCGCAGTGGCCATCTGGGAGTGAAGCGCGGCTGCCAGGACGGCTGCCAGGATGCCCCCACCGACTGTGCCGCCGATGCGCTCGGCGCCCCGCCGCATGGTGCCTGAGACATGGGGCTGAAGCACGATAAGAGAAGTCATCAGGAGCCAGTATCCGTGGTCGATGTTCAGCAGGAAGATCAGCACGACGTCCACGCCACAAACCAGGGATACGCGGACGGCGTGGCGCAGGAGCAGCGAACGGGAGCTGAAGTTGGCTCTCAATTGATCCGTGACGCGAGCGAGGTTCCAGCCGGGGCGGAGCTCTGCGAGGCGCGCGTAGACATAGCCCAAGTGGCCGACGGAACTGCCGGGAGGTATTGCAGTTTCTGAGGCCGTGTTTTTGCCGAGCCGCAAAAGCGCGGCGCTTTCAATGGCGGTCTCAAGCAGGCGGGCGGACTCGGTGACCTGGGCCAGGAGGAAGCGATTGGCCAGGTCCGACTGGTCAAGGCAGGCGAGGGAACCGGGGAGCGCTTCCATCTGCTGACGTTGGGCCAGGGCTGGCGCCGCCGACCCGTTTTGGCGGCGCACCAGCAGAGCGGCGACAAACAGCTCGGCGCCGCGCAGGTCTCTGAGGCTGTGGAGGCTGCGATCGAGGCAGAGTGAGCCTTGAGCAGCGAATTGGGCCTCGAGGTGCTCGGCCAGGGCCACAGTGCGAGCAATCAGCAGGTCGGCGTGTTCCAGCAGTACGACGAGGTGATGGCCCTGGGCGGTTTCGCTCTGGTGTTCGGCGCGAATGGCGGCCACGGCGGCCCAACCCTGTTCCACGGCTTGGCGCACACGGTACTGGTGGTGCTGAGCGAGGCGGTGCCACAAGGCAGGGGACGGCCGGGTGCGGCGATCCGGCGCTGGTTCGAGATAGGCGAGAGGCTGGGCCGGGTCCGAAGGCTGCTCAGAGCGGCCGGATAGCTCGGAAATGGAGTTGAGGAACGAAGCCAACTCGGTATAGCAGGCTGCGACAGCAGCGCGGGCAGGGCGATAGGCGTCCAGCGGCCACAGGAACAGGGAAAGCAGCGCGGCCCAGGCACCGCCGGCCAGAAGCAGCAGGCTGCGGGTGAGGGCTTCATGCCAGCTAGCGGTCGGAGCGCCGATGCCGCAAATGAAGATCACCTGGACCAAAATTCCGGCAGAGGCGAAGGGCTGGCCGAGTACCGCGAGATAGCTCCACCCGAAGCAGAACAGCACCGTAACGGGAAGCGCCCAGACCAGGCTGACGCCGGCGACGGAGCCGAGGAACAGGCCGGCGGCCCCTCCGAGCGAGAGCGTGGCGAGGCTCGACATGCGAATGCGATAGGGTCCGCCGGTGTCGGCGATGATGGCTTCAAACCCGCCGAGCGCTGCCCAGCCCAGGTTTGGGATTCCGGCGAGGTCGCCCAGCACCATGGGCGCGCAGAGGGCGATGGCCGCGCGCAACCCTCGGAGCCAGTCCATTTGACGGGCCAGGTAGATGGCTCGGTTGCGCAGGCTGCGCTCGGCATGGAGCGGGGATGTCATGGTGCCATTACATCATTTGGCGCGGACCGGTGCGGCATCGCTGCGGCCCGACGCCGGGCGCTGCCGATTCTCCGGTGGCAAATCTTGTCGCAAAAGGGGTTCATGATTTTTCGCGTTTTTCTTGCGAAGAATGGACATCTGCCGTTTACTTTCGTACCGTAATAGGCAGGTCGGAGTTGATTCGGGGCGGCGTATTCCATTGGCCGGGTTCGAAGGTAGATTTCCTTGAGAAATTCACACAAATACATTGCGCATAGCGCGGATTGCATATAGGGAGTCGGCGGCTTGTGTTTCAAGCCGTACCGACCGGGACAAATATTCCCAGATAGATTTGATTACTAATTTCATTAGATGTTATTATCACAGTAGTAATTATTTATGTAATCAACGTAAGAATATGGTTGTTAAGGGGTTATTTTTGGTTGCAACCACGGCTTGAATATGCAAAGATTTATTAGTCACCATCCGAACATGGCGATTCCTAGATGAGGACGCAGGTGCGCAAACAGCGCACCGCAAAACACGGTGTAGATTTTCACTTTTGCTGGTTGTGGTTTGGCAATAGCGCTGATCATTATAGGCGCTCCGCATGCACGGTTCTCCAGATGTCACGAACTTACTGACAAGCCTGAAGCAGAATGCAACCCTATTCGCAGAAGAGGAGAAAAGCCATAAATCCAATTGTGGAATGCTTGAATTCAAACGCGTGGTGCGGCGACCTGTCTGTTTAGATTCCGCATTCTCATACAACGGGCTGGGCGATTTGCCGCCAGACCTCTGCGCTTGTTTCTGTGGCCATAGCGGAAATATGCGATTTCAATTCATTGATTACGGACTGAGTCAGGTGTAATTGCCCGAAAGCAGAATGTGCGTCTGGCATTCCGGGGCGTTGCGCCAAGGAGCGATTTATGGAAATAGCACAAAGTGAATTGGTCTATGACGATCCCATGGAATCGGCCGAAGGCGGCTTGCTTGCTTCGGAAAGCTTGTGGCCATCAGCCTACCCATTATGGGGAGAGGCGCCGATTGAATCTTGGCGCTATCAATATGTAAAGCGTGGTATCGATCTTTTTTCCGTTTTGATCATGATTGCGGTGTTTGCTATTCCCGGGCTAGTTATTGCTGCAGCTATCGTACTGACGTCGAAGGGGCCAGTTTTTTACCGTGAACAGCGGGTCGGCCAGGGTGGCCGTTCATTTAGAATCTGGAAGTTTCGTTCCATGCACCAGAATGCTGCGCAGCGGGCCCATATCGCAGATGTAAAGCCAGGTGGGAATCTTTTGATGTGGAGAATGCGCAAGGATCTTCGCGATCCGCGCATCACTTGGGTAGGCAAGTATCTACGGTGCTGGAGCCTGGACGAGCTTCCACAACTCCTGAATGTGCTTTCCGGCGAGATGTCGCTTATTGGACCAAGGCCGGTTGTCGAGGCAGAGACGGTTCTGTACGGGGATTTTCTGCCGTATTATCTGGCTGCAGTGCCCGGACTCTCTGGTCTGTGGCAAGTATCTGGACGGAGCAAGGTGGATTACGGGAAGCGAGTAAGGCTGGACGCGAAGTATGTGCAGACGTGGAGTCTTCTGGCCGATCTCAAGATCTTGCTGCGCACCGTTCCTGCGGTTCTTGGCAGGGTTGGCGCAAACTGAATCGGCCTAGCGTAGCTGAGGGCGGTCCGGCCCCGCTTCGGCAATCTGTTTTCCTGCCCGTGGCGCAAGCATTACGGCCACAGGCAGGAGCAGGAGCGTGGGTCGCTGCCCATCGTAAATAGAGTTGTGGTAAATTGAGATCCCATTTGAACGACGAGTTATGTTCTTGGAGCCGCATCGGACTGCTCAGAGCAGAGTTGCGGCCCCAAGGGAGAATGCAGGAAAATAGAGTGACTCTATGAAAAAGCTCACCTTCGCGTCCGCAGTATTGGTTTTTCTTTGGGCTTCAACAGCTTGCCACTCTCAAAGTTCCTCAGTCAATTGTGCGGATGGGCTCTCAGCAACCGGCGAGGAATGTGCGCAGAATCAGTCGAAGACATCGATGCAGCCCAACAGCATCAATGAGTTAGGCACGACGACCCCAAAGTCGCTTGGACCGACGACGTCGGAAAGTACCGCTCAAGGTTCATCCCTCAGCCAGCAACGGGGTAGAATCCCGCAGCAGGCTCAGACGTTACCGCCCGAGGCGCCAACCGAATTTCAGAAATTTGTTGCCGCGACGACGGGACAGATGCTGCAGATTTATGGCGAGGATTTGTTTCGGAATGTACCCTCGACATTCTCACCAATCGATTCGGCCACAGTGCCTTCGGAATATGTGATTGGTCCGGACGATGAGCTGCGGATTCATATATGGGGACAGGTGAATTATAGCGGCAACCTCCGTGTCGATCGCTCAGGGGACATCTATCTTCCCGAAATTGGAATCGTGCATGTGGCGGGGCTGCAATTTTCAGCACTGGATCAGTATTTACATACCGCGGTTAGCAAGACCTACCGCAACTTCAGCCTCTCGGTCGATATGGGGCAGATTCGAGCGATTCAGATCTATGTAACGGGGCAGGCGCGCCGTCCCGGAGTCTACACAGTCAGTTCTCTAAGTTCGTTGGTGGACGCACTGTTTTCCAGTGGGGGGCCGTCTGCACAAGGCTCACTTCGCCACATTCTGCTGAATCGCAACGGCAAGACGATTGCCGATTTCGACTTGTACGGTCTGCTCATCCACGGCGACAAATCGCACGACGTGCGGTTGCAGCCAGAGGACGTGCTGTTTATCGATGCGGTCGGGCCACAGGTGGCCATAGCGGGAAGCATCCATAATCCCGGGATTTACGAATTACGCGGCTCGGAAACGATCCGCGATGTGATTGAGGACGCCGGAAAGACGAGCGCGGTAGCCTCCAGCGCACGAATCTCGGTGGAGCGTGTGGAGGATCGGCAGCATCGCCAGGCGATGGAGTTTGGATTCGATGACCGCGGACTGTCTGCCCCGCTCGCAGACGGCGATATCTTGCGAATCTATTCAATCGTTCCTGCATATCAGAAGACCGTGACGTTACGGGGAAATGTGGCCAATCCCGGCCGCTTTAGCTGGCGAAAGGGAATGCGTTTGAGCGACTTGATTCCGGATCGGGACTCTCTGGTTAGCAGAGACTACTGGTGGAAACGCAGCCATCTTGGTTTGCCTGTGCCGGAGTTTGAATCCGCGGTCGCCACACCAGAAGGGACACTTGCCCCAGCGTTGACCCCAGTTGTCCAGCAAACCACCAATCCTTCGGGAACGGAGCGTACCGGGTCGATCGCTTTGCAAGCCCCGAACTCCGCGCAGCAGACGAAACTCTTCGATGTGCATCAATCGGCTCCCGCGATTGATTGGAATTACGCGGTAATAGAACGAGTCGATACGGAAACACTCAAGACTTCTCTGATTCCCTTCGATCTGGGCAAGTTGCTGATCAATCACGATGCCGCGCAGGATATTGCCTTGCAGCCGGGAGACACGGTCACCATCTTTTCTCAGGGGGACATTCGAGTTCCTCTTCAACAGCAGACGAAGTATGTGAATCTGGAGGGCGAGTTTCTTCATTCCGGTGTTTATAGCGTGCAGCCGGGCGAGACCTTGCGCGACCTGGTACGCAGAGCCGGGGGGCTTGCCGATAGCGCATATTTGTACGGGGCCGAGTTTACGCGGGAATCGACTCGCCTGCTGCAGCAACAACGGATCGACGAATACGCTCGCATCGCGACGATGGAGGCCGAAAAGGGCGCACAGGCGCTATCCATGTCAGCGTCCTCTCCATCAGGCATCGAAGCTGTGAATGCCTCTCGCGCGGCTGCACAGCAACAGATGGCCCGACTGAGCCAGATTCGGGCGACCGGACGCATTGTTCTAAAGTTTCACCCGGACAGTGGGAAAATCGAGGATGTTCCGCCCATGGAACTGGAAAATGGGGACCGGTTCATCGTGCCATCCGTGCCTTCGACGGTGAACGTTGTCGGAGCAGTGTACGACCAGAATTCCTTTCTCTTCGAAGCTGGAAAGCCGGTCTTGTACTACGTGAAACTGGCTGGCGGCCCAACTCGGGATGCAGACTGGCACCATTCATTTGTCGTGCGGGCCGATGGTTCGGTGGTGAGCCGCGTGGCGTCGAAGGGTATGGGCGCATGGCCTAACTCGTTTGATCAACTGCGGTTGAATCCTGGCGATACGGTCATTGTTCCTGACAAAGCCATGCGTCCTTCCGCTTTGCGGGGCGTGCTGGATTGGACTCAGGTATTCTCGCAGTTAGCACTTGGCGCGGCTGCTATCAACGTTCTCTAACGGGCCTGCAATTTGGGAAAGAAATGCATGAAGCGTCATCGCATTCCGTATTTGGCGGGAGGCGATGGCGCCGGCGAAGTGTTTTCCCGGAGGCCCTGTTTTCTCCGGATTTGGTTGGCGAGAACTGGGCAGCCGCAGGTTTCAACGTTGCAAGACGACGTAGGATGAGTGCGAATGCGGAAATGGTTAGTGTCTGCGGTAATTGTCCTAACAACCTATGCGGGGCACGGGCAGCTATCTCCCTTTGCGGCGGAGGCGGGTAGCCTTTCGGCACCTCAGGCGCAGTTTCTCGGTGGCGGCGGCTTGGTTGGAGAACCCCTCGCACGCTTCATCGGGCGCAACGCGCACATGGGCGTCCCATTCGCAGCCAGCGCCCCAGATTGGGGAGAGGAGCAATCACCTTACGCAGGTGCAATAACCGGTGCGCCCGCAAGGGAGGACTTTGGAGGCGGAACTAACCGGTCGGAGTCATCTGGCACCCGCTATAAAGCTTCCAGTTATGTTCCGTTGGATAGCTGGATTTATGCCGCCATGGACCGGCTTGCAGTGATGGGCTACCTGCCGACAAGCACCGCGACAATTCGTCCCTGGACCAGGCTCGAGTGTGCGCGGTTGCTGGCTGAGGCGCATGCGGGGTTCGACGAGAACGATGAGGCGGCGGCTCCTCTGTTGGCAGCGTTGGATCTGGAGTTCGCTCACGAAACGGGTGTTATCGAAGGGGCCGGGAACAACGGGGCACGCGTAGAAGATGCGTACGTACGTTATACGGGGATTGCAGGGACGCCGCTTCGCGATTCCTTTCACTTTGGCCAGTCGCTGGACGACGACTTCGGTCGCCCCTACGGCAAGGGGGTAAATGGGATAACCGGGCTTTCAGTGAGTGCTGAGGCTGCGTCAGTCGCTGTCTATGTGCGCGGAGAATACCAACATGCATCTGCCATGCCGGCATATAGCGATTCTGCCATGCAAACGATTGCGAGTTACGACGGTCTTCCATTCGGCTGGGATCTTCGAAATGGGACAACCGACAGGATTCGACTCATTGAGGCTTATTCTGCATTGAACCTTGCAGACTGGCAGATTAGCTTTGGACAGCAGAGTCTTTGGTGGGGCCCGGACAGGACCACTTCCTTGATTCTGTCGAACAATGCAGAAGCGATGCCGATGCTGCGCTTTGCCAGAGTCAAGCCTGCGAGGATGCCTGGGAAGCTTGGCTGGCTTGGCCCGGTGCACTTTGACGGGTTCTTTGCCCGTCAGGGCGGCGTGCATTATGTAGGATTGGGGCCAGCATTCACGCTCTATGGCAGCGCCGGCGAGCCTCTCAAGCCGCCGCCATACCTTTGGGGAGTAAACTTCTCTTTCAAGCCTACGGCAAACTTCGAACTTGGATTTGCGCATACCGTTATCTTTGCGGGTTACGGGCGTCCTCTGAATCTAAACACGTTCCTTCACACCTTTTCGGTCCTCGGCAACGGCCAAGCGGTGGATCCGGGCAAGCGCACGACAGAGTTCAATCTCACTTATCACTTGCCGGGCTTCAGGCGAAACGTTTCTGTATACACAGAGGAGTTTGCCTGGGACGACCCGATAGAGGGAAAATTCCTGTCGCGTTTTGCAATGGATCCAGGCATTTATATCGCGCGCGTCCCTTGGGTCAAACGCATGGACCTGCGCGTAGAAGGCGTTTATACAGATCTGCCTGGCCTTGTGGACGGAGCGTATTTCTACGACAACTACCACTACCCGCAGGGATACACAAATTACGGACAGATTCTGGGGAGTTGGATCGGCAGGCAGGGCAGCGGTGGGAAGGCATGCAGCACTTACTGGTTCAATGGGCGCACGAAAGCGGCTGTGAGTTACCGCAAGGACTCTGCCGATAAAGCATACTTGAGCGGCGGTAACTTGAGCGATATCTCGGCAAGCATGACATGGAAGGGGAAGAAGGGGACAGAAATCTCTGCGATGAGTCAGTATGAACGGTGGAAGTTTCCTTTGCTGGGGGCAGGAACTCAATCCAATATCACCACCTCACTTGAACTGCGGGTATTCGCAAAAATGCGCATCGGTGGTAAGTAAGGGCTGTTGGTGAGCGACATATGAGGGGTGACTCGGCCTCTGGCAGCGGCGCAACGGCGCAGAACAAGGATTGAAGTCATTCTTGTCCAAGTCAGCATCCCCTAAGATTTGAAGGTGAATTCTACAGGACATAGGCAAACTGCTCCGGCGATGGCGTCAGTTCTTTTTCGCAAATTTGAATTGAGTTTTATGAAAAGCCAGCTTCTCCGGCGCTATAGCCTGAAAGGTCTGAAGAAACGCTTGCGACGCTACGAGCCGCCTCGTGGCTCCTGCGACGGAACCAAAAGGTGCACGACAAGCTAACGCGGTTCCACAATTGCTGTACCTGGGAGCAATGCTCCCGAGGGTGGCTTTCCCTCAAGAAAACTCCACATTCCGTAGCGTTACAACGGGCACGTCAACTGCGAAACCGCTCTCGTCTGGCAACATTGCAAGTCTCGTCAAACAGATCGGTTGGAAACGGGTTTGGTCCAGAATGTGGAATTCATGCTCAGTTGGCGCTTGATCCTTGGTGTCAACCGCTTCTCCATTCGGCCCATCCGGTAACCGAGTAGCTTGATTGCGGTGCGCAACACGGCGGAAGGAATCTGCACTGGATCCTGCTGCAACAGATAGCGTAACTCGGAAAGTACAAAACGCTTGCCCTCTCCGCTCGCCTGCCCAAACGCCTCCAGCATCCAGGACTCACGGCTATGGAGGACTCCAACATCGAAGTAACGCTTGAATTCCTGCATGGGAGTATACCCGTGACTGTGATAAGCGCTTGCCCCGGCGACATAGGCGACCTTGTAGCCTGCAAGGAGTAAGCGGGCCGCGGTAACTGTATCCTCACCGAAGATCACATCCGTGGGGAACCCCCCAATCTCCATCAACGCCGAACGGCGGTACGCGGCCAGCGAGTTGGAAAGGAAGATGGCCTTAATGCCTAACTGCGCCCGGCTCTCGAACGAACGGACTGCAGAAGTTGCTGGATAGTTGAAGAAGCGCGCATGAGCTTCAATGGCCGTTGCTCCGGGTGAAGGCAACTGCCGCCCGCAGGCCGCTGCGACCTGCCGGTCATCAAAGGCAGCCACAAGATTTGCTACGCAATCTGGACCGGTAAGAACCGCGTCCTGTGTCATGTAGACCAGGATCTCTGCGTTGGGGCGCATTGCGGCACCCAACTGCCGGGTGCCTCCGTGGTTGAAGGCCGAGCGGCTTACCGAATGCACCTGAAAGCCCTCGGTCTGCGCCAAGGCGGGCGTCCCATCGTTCGATTCTGAATCAACGACCAGCACCTGCTCGGGGCGAACGCAAGAACGTAGCGCGGAGGCAAAACGCGGCCACTCTCTTGCCGCATTGAGTGTAGGAACGATTACTTCTACCATGTTCGTCAAGTCTATCGCATCCTCTGGCATCAATGGGTTGGCGTGGACTCAGTAGCTGTCTGAGAACAAGGTCCCATAGCTTCAAGACGAGGTCGAGTCTGCCAACAAAATCCTCCAAAGTTCTATCCAATTGCGGGAGAATGGCTCAGCGATCTGCTGTTCAGTCTGGGGAACAAATCCCCCTTCGCCCCTTGCCGCGCCACTCATCATCGCGGCTAACGCGGTGTTATCGCCGACCTTGAAAAATGCGGCTTTACTGTACTCCCCGACTGTTTCATGTGCGTAGGGCAGATCCGCGACAAGAATCGGTTTCCCTGTTGCCTTGAACTCGGTGATCGGCATGCCCCACGTCTCCAACTTAGAAGGAAACAAAAGGCAATCCGCTTCGCCATACAGCCGCAGCACCTCAGATCGCGGTTGAAGCCCCATCCAGCGCACCGTGACCAGATCCGAATACTGCCGCCTCATTCTTGCCGCATAAGGTGTCTCTGACCCATTCGTCGTAATCCACACCTCGAAGCGGTCGAAGCCATCCTGCTCCAGTAGCCGCGCGGCGTTCAAGATCTGTTCAAGATTCTTGAACGTCCGCGGGTAAGCCGGATAGAAGAATCGGTAGGGGCGGTTCGGCTCTCCTGAGGAAACTCCGGCCTCAATCGGAATATGGTCCACTGACGGATGTGCCACCACCACATTGCCCACTCCATATCGAGCCTTGAATTCTCGACGGAGCCAGTCCTGTTGGACGACAACAAAGTTATTTGACTTGATGTTGATCCCGTAGAGAAAGCTAAAGAACAAGGTAAAAAGACCGAACTTCCAATCGAGCAGCGCCTCTTTGATCGTGAAGGAATAAAACGGCGATGGATTGTGGCAATATACTCCCTTGACCGCAGCTTTGATGTTCGGCGTCGTGTTGTCCATTGAAAACCACAAATGGGGCTTGAGGTCCGCACTGATGGCGCGACACCTGTAGTACTCAAAGTAGACTCTCTTCCACCAGGAAGGCTTCACCTCGGGGTATTCCATGAATGTCACACCTGGGACACTGAACAGTGTCTTGCGATGAACAAGGGCAATGATCTCGTAGAGATCGGAGTATTCAGCCGCAAGCGATGCGATTGCGTCCCTGAACACCATTAACGGCCCCATCTCGTTAAGACTGACGCCGGAAAGCACGATGCGCGGTTTCATTTCATCCCCATTTCTTATTGAACAGGCTCGACCGGCGCTTCCGCTGCCTGGAAGCCTGCAGGTCGGCAGCACGGTGCAATGCTCATTGAAACACGGTTGCAGAGTCCGAAAACGCGCCACTCAAATCAGGCCGGGATGCGCCTTGAGAACATCGAGCAGTTGCGCGATGCGACTCTTCCAAGTGCCTACCTCCAACAACCGCCGGTAGTTCTTTTCAACGAGACTCTGCACGCAATCCCGATCGTTGAGGACGGATTCTATCTGTTCATATTCGCGCCCAACCGTCGCCTCGATGACTGGATTGTAGCCAAACAAATCTATCAATTCCTGAGGAGCGTGCCCCACAATGAGGCACTTTGAGGCTATAGACTCAAAGTATCTGAGAGTTACTGTCTCTAATGTTCCCGAGCGCTCGGGATGTGTTTGAGAACTGGGAAAGCAAACCGATATTTTGCTTCGCGCGAGTCCCGCTATGAGGCCTGTTCGGTCCGGAAAGATGATCTCCCCCTTGACTCGCTCGAAAAGATGTTGTCTGCCTGCTTTGACTAGCGGGCCTACGATTCGATCATGGAAAAGGTCGTTCTTCCTTCCCAACTCCAACACCTCGATATCTCTCTGATGCCAAGGTATTGACGCATCGTATTCGAATGGGTCAGTAGCCTCTGGAAGCCACACAGACTTCATGTCGGGAAGCGCGCTGGCAAAGTACTGCGCATTCTGACGCGCTGTGAAGAATGCCATGCGGACCCGGTGCCGCTTGAAGAACGCAGTCCAGCGCTCATAACCATTCGGCCAACAATCAAAGCAGTACGGGATCATCTCGTTCCAATATGAGAATGGAAAGGTCTTGCTCTCTGAAAACCCCATAAAACCGACAAAGACCGGCCCTTTTGACGCGCGTCCCAAGTTGCACATCAAACGCATTTTCGATGCAATCTTCGAGACGTAGACTGCTGCCGGACTCTGGCGGTTCGAGAATGAATGGACCCCGGCCTCTTCCATTCCACGATCAATCGATAGAAGCGGATAACAGCCTACGGTCGGACAGTGCGTAGTTCTTAAGAATCGAAGATGCCGGTTCCCTCCACGTGTGACAACCGCGTGGTCATCGATGCCTCCGGGCATTGACAAGATCTCATTTGGATTGATGATTGCCACTCAGCGTTCCCTCTCTCCCGACAGGCGCCGCCATCATTACGGCGACCCGGGGGAATTGGTTTTCTAACTGTATTCCAATTGCCTCATTGACGACCGCGGCAACGCACGGCTAATGGTTGACCGAATTCGGTGCCTATGGTGCTGATGAGTCAAGATGTAGATAAAGACAAAAAAGAACTGCTCCGGCGGAAAATAATTGCCGTTCCGGATCAGTTTCAGGAAGTAGGACACCAGGATCGCACTGCTAATGGCGGCGTAGGGTCCCGAGCCTCCGGTACGGAAATAGACAATGAAGACCAGGATGCCTGAGAACCCTAATATGCCCAACTCAGACAGGGTGCGAAGGGTCAAGGATGCAGCTTCTGTCGCGTTGATATCTTCCCAACTCTCCCCCATGTGCGATTCAATGCCGGCAACATCCCCTATGAAGCGAGCGTGGGAGATGGGATACGATCCTAGCCCCTTCCCAATGAGGGGGCTCTCTTTGATAATTTGCTGGGTGACAAACACATTGGAAATGAGTGCAAACGTACTCAAATTGGAATTACTCACATCTTGCGTTGACAGGGCGAGTAGGGTGTCGTCGGCCCGCATTCGAAAATCGCCTGAAGCCGTGTATGCCAAAGCAAGAAGCCCTCCGACAATGAAGGGAACCGCAACGAAATGCCTGATTCTCGCGGACAGAAATAGCATGACCCCAAATGCCACGCATAGATAGCCAAGAGACGAGCTCGATAGGATGATCGCAAGGGTGAAGACCAGAACTTTGCCGCCATGCTTGCGCGACGTAAAGTAATGGTGAGCATACCAGTAGTAGGCGGGAAGAACGATTTCGCAAAATGCGCCCGGCTCGGATGTCAGTCCCTGCAGACGCACATAGCCATGGTGGAAGATGCACATAGCTACCCACACGGGCAATGCAATTACTGCAAACCAGAATGCAATCTTGGCATAATTAGCAAACGCTCTTTCAAAGTCATTTCCGATCATCTCAAAGAAATAATAGAAATAGAGAAGGCTTACAGATATGCCCGAAAACTCCTTGGCTACCTGAGTAACCGTGTCGGAGCCATTGAAAATTCCAATACCGCCGCTCATGGCCAGATAAAGGATGAGGCACGGGATCCACTTGGCAATGCGTGCAAAGTCGATCGACTGGATCATCAGGAGGAGATTTACCAGGATGATTGCGTCAAATAGCCGAACGTGAAATGGCACGGTAATGAAATAGAAGCTGCTGCTGAACAGCCCGATTAACGTGGACCAATAGATATAGTTATAAAGCGGGGAGGGGGCATCCGGTCCATTTACAGGCTGTCCCGTGGGATTATTCATCGAGCCCCGCTCTCCTTCCCAAGGCGTAGCGCAGAGGGCGCAACGCGAATTTGGCGCTAGCCCAGCGAAATTCCAGAGCTGTGAGCAGCCTGTTTCGCCCGCCGGCGTCAATCTTCGCACGCGCCTGCTCTATAAGCGCTTTGCGGCTGCAACTCACCCCTCCAGCCCTCATCATAGCTGTGGTAACCGGCATATAGGCAGTCCTGAGTTGGCTTCGAGCCCGCAGCAGTAGTTCGTAGTCCGCGACCATTCGGTAAGAGGTATCGTACTTGCCCAACCTCTCAAAGAGGCTGCGACGGTGCATGCTGCCGACGTGGGCAGTGCACATCGACCTTGAGAAGTCCTTCCATGTCCAAGGAGCCCCGATAATTCTCTCATAACCAGAGGGATGTACCCACAGAACTCTCGCACTAAGATACTCGGCATCGGGATTCTCAGCAGCTAGCTTCATATAGGCGCTAACCGCGCCGGGTAGCAACTCGTCGTCCACTCCCAGAAAGCAAATCCACTCACCTCGGGCCTCAGCAAGTGCCTTGTTCCACGCGTCGTATACTCCCTTGTCCGGCTCACTTCTCCACAGCGCGAGGCGGTCGTTGAATTGGCGCAGCACATCCACCGTGCCGTCGGTCGATCCGCCATCCATTACGATGTGCTCCAAGTTCGGATAATCCTGCTGCAGGACACTTTCCAAGCACCGGGTCACATAAGGCTGTCCATTATACACAACACTGATTACACTAACGAGCGGCTCACCCGTTCTACCCTCCGCGGCGACCCCGTTGAGCCGTCCCCCCCCGCATAGCTGCAAATTCGCTGGTCGAGCTGACTGCTCGAAAGATGTAGCTGTAATCAAGTGCTCCGACAAGTTCGAACCCCCTGCGAAAGCCGAAAAGATTCTTTTTTGTATTATAAAGTATTGGAAATCGTGTCGGCCTGCGAGGCCCGCCGCTGCCGAATCATAGATCCCGGACAATCCAATATTCGCTTTGATCCAATGATCTGTCGCGGCTCCGGCTTGACGCTTCTATCATTTTTTAATTTACACTGCTAGGAGAGCCCTTGTGGAAAAGAGATTGTAGTTCGCACTATCCACCCGCAGGAGCGCTGTACTCAGTCCTGAATGGGCTGCGGCAAAAGTGCGAAGGCACGAAAAGCCCTATCAACTTGCTACTGAAGAGAGGCACAGAATATCGATGGACCGCAAACTCCGCATAGCGATCGATTGCAGAATCGCTGACCCCAAGCAAGGAATTGGCACCGCGGTGCTGGCTCTGGCCAGGGCATTCTCTGACTCGGATCGGACGGATCAAGAATATACGTTCATCGTGCGTGAAGAGTTAAAAGACTGGCTCGCACCGTATATTTATGGCCCTTGTAAGCTGGAAGGCATTCGTGAGTCCCCGTTGTCTGTTACTAGGGCAGCACTTCGAAAGGTTGCACCGCTTCGATTCATTTGGAGGATGTTGTTTGCCGGAAAGGCGCAAATACCTGTCTCTGACGGCTTTGTCGAGTCTCGGCAATTCGATCTAGTCCATTTTCCTACTCAAATTGCGTATCTGACGGAATTGCCGACGATCTATCAACCGTGGGACCTGCAGCACCTCCATTATCCACAGTTCTTTTCCAAGGCGGAGTTTAACCAACGCGAAAGGCTGTATCGGACGTTTTGTAATCGGGCTTCGAATGTGTGTGTTCAGGCTGAATGGACAAAGCGCGATGTTATGGACCATTACAATATTGCCGACGAAAGGATCGAGGTGATCCCTTGGGGTTCCGTATTCGATGCCTACAAGAGCCCTTCGGCGGAAGATATCCAAGCGGCCATCAAGAAATTTAGCCTCCCAAGCTCTTTTTTCTTCTATCCAGCGATACTCTGGCCCCATAAGAATCACGAGGTGATTCTGCGGGCGCTCAATATTCTAAAGAAGGAACAAGGGTTGGCCCCGCATGTGTTCTTCACTGGGTCGTCAAAGGATCCTCGTCCAATTCTCGACAAACTCGCTCAAGATTTCGGCATTGCCGAGCAGCTGCATTTCCTCGGGTTTGTGACGCCCGGAGAATTACAGGCGATTTTCAGAGCCGCGACTGCGATGGTATTCCCAAGCAAGTTCGAGGGCTTTGGCCTTCCAATTCTGGAGGCATTTCACGCGGGGCTTCCGGTGCTGGCCTCGAATGCGAGCACGTTGCCGGAGGTGGCGCGAGACGGAGCCCTGTATTTCGACCCCGATTCACCTTCGGAACTATCAGCTTTAATAAGAGTCATTATGGACAAACCTGAGGTCCGGGAAGAATTGATTAAGAAGGGGACTCTGATATTATCCCAGTATTCGATCAAGGAAACGGCCAGGCAGTTTCAAAAGCTCTATGCGGAGACAGCAGCGTTATCCACACGGGGGAATTGACTAGCTCCGGTGTCTCCAACAAACCGACAGGGAAAACCAGAATGGGCAAACGGGCACTGATTTGTGGCATTTCCGGGCAGGACGGCAGCTATCTGGCCAGATTGTTGTTGGAACGCGGCTACGAAGTCTGGGGTAGTTCGCGGGACGCGGAACTGACTAGTTTTGTGAACCTCCATCAGCTTGGGATCTACGATTCGGTTCATCTCGTATCCCTGAATCTTAGGGATACGGGTAGTGCCATCGGCTTGCTTCGGCGAATTCATCCGAACGAAGTGTTTAGTCTTGCGGGTCAAAGTTCCGTTGGACTTTCTTTCGACCAGCCTGTGGAAACCATCGAAAGCATCGCGCTCGGTACCCTTACGCTGCTCGAGGCGATTCGCCTTTCAGACCTCGACATCCGCCTCTACAATGCCGGTTCAACCGAATGCTTCGGTGACACGGGGAACAATATCGCAAATGAGGGCACGCAATTTCATCCGCGTAGTCCTTATGCGGTAGCCAAGGCATCTGCCTACTGGGCTGTTGCAAACTACAGGGAAGCGTATGGCATGTTCGCATGTACCGGAATCTTGTCGAACCACGATTCGCCGTTGCGGCCCCGACGCTTCGTAACACGCAAGATCATTCATGCCGCCGCGTCGGTGGCCTTGGGCATGAAGACACGGCTCACACTCGGCAATCTTGAAATTGAAAGAGATTGGGGCTGGGCGCCAGAATACGTGCAGGCCATCTTAATGATGCTGGAGCAGTCTTCGGCGCGGGACTACATTATCGCGACAGGCCAAAGTCACACTCTAACTCAGTTTGTGGAAGCGGCATTCAAACTCATAGGTAAAGATTGGCAAGCTTATGTAGATAAGGATGAGCATCTCATGCGGCCGACCGACATCTTGCGGAACAAGGTCGATCCTTCAAGGGCTGAGACTGTCCTGGGGTGGAAGGCCGCGAGCGGCATGGAGCAGGTAATAAGCATGATGCTCGAGGCCGAAATGAAAAGTCTTCGGGATGAGCGCCAAGCGTAACAGAACATCCCCCATTTCTACGCGTCGTTGGACATGGCTGTCACGCCGCACTCGAATTCCGGATTCTGCCCCGATATTTACGAACATTTGTCCGGGTTCTCGGTAAGCGTGTGAAGTTCCCCTCTTGGCCAGGTAGCGGCGGCTCGCTTCTCGCGCTTGAGCACTGTTACGAAGAACCTTGGGCTTGTTTGCATCGCGTCGTAGAAGGCCGCTCGCGCTACTCGCGGCACCGATGGGCTTGAAACGATTGAGCGGATCTCGCGCAGAGGTCAGCTCTGCGCGGGTTGCGGGCCGTAAGTCCCGGTGCTAACGCGGCCAGGGCCGAAGGAGCGGGCACAAGAGGGATTGCAGGTAGGGTTTCGGAATCACGGAGCGAGGTCTTGCAGTTGGTCATTTGGGGTCATTTGGCAAGGCAAGGAGACTGCCGATCTGGCAGTCCCCAAGCGCCGAACGAATAGGGGAACCCACACTGCGCATGGTAAAGCATTGAGCAATAGGTAGGACGTCAAGGTTGCCCAAGGGACGCCAATTATTCCAAAACGTTGCACGAGAATTACCTTCGTGATTAGGCATCCAATCCCAAAAATGGTCGCGACGATCGCCTGAAAGCGAATCAACTCCGCACCGTTCAGGAAGATTGCGACAGCGTCCCCACAGGACGCAATCACCGTCCAAACCGCGAGCCCGAGCAGAAGAAAGAAAGGAGGATGAATTCTGGAGCCGACCCACCATTGGATGATCCAATGTGAGAGGAGCAAAATGAGCAATGAAGCAGCAGATGTGGCTCCGAACACAATTAACAGCGATTTGCGGAGTGTGTGTTTCACCCAACCGATGTGGCCGCGGGAGATGGCCTCGCCATAAGCGGGCCAAAGAGGGCCAACCAACATCCCCGACATCATCGCGATCATAGAGAACATGCGCTGGGGGATGGAGTATTCCGGCACGTTCACTGCGCCAAGGGTGCGTGCAACGATGAAGTTGTCCGCGGAATAGGAGACAGCCATGACCATCTGGAGGACGAAGAAGAGGCCACCGAGCCGAGCAATCTGGGCGATCACGGGACGAGAAACGAGCCTCGCACTTGGGAATAGGTCGGGACGGACAAAGCCAAAGAAATGGATAGCATTTAGGGTAGTGGCGAGTATGGGCGCACCGGCAATGGCCACCACAAGCAGGGGGAGGCTTACGTGCAGCCAGATGCCGCAAAGCACTCCGAGAAAACCCATGGTGCTGCCACACAGTTGCCACAGACTGAAGCGGTATCCTTGCTGCAGGCCGAGTTGTACGCGCTGCACCACGTCCATTGAAATGTTGAGTGCGAAGCAGGTTGCAAAGACCGCAAGCGCAGGACCGGCTTCGAGTCTAGCCAGCGGAGAGGCGACCCGAAAGAAGTTTCCCCAATCGACGAATCGAAAAACCGAGAAAAAGGCCATCAGCAAGAAAGCGGCGATGGAACTGAGAATGGCAAAACCGCTGGAGGCCGCCTTGCGAACTCCTTCGATATCGTCTTTCCCCATGGCCTTGGCGACGGTATTCAGCACTCCGTTGCCCACGCCGAAGTCGGCAAACGAGGCCATTGCCAGCACCGAGCTAATGGTCATCCAGAGACCGAAGCGCTCATTACCAAGGTACTTCAATGTCAGAGGAACGGTAACAAGCGAGGTGCCGATCTGCACCACGCGCGCCAGGGTAGCCACGCTACCTGTAATCATGGCGCGGCGATTTCTTTCATTCCCGCGAGCGGCTTCGTCCAGGCTGATTGGGTCTTGATGACGCAGCAACTGGCGGATTTTCAATATGATTGGCTTGATCATGCCGCCCACTATGCGGAATCCCGTCGGTGAGCTCGTAGACCAGCATCGGTAGTCGAATACGACGAATAGACCGATTCGAGACCTTTTCGAAGACCGATGGAGGCCCGCCAGCCGAGGCTTCTCATCCGCGCGACATCCAGCAGCTTCCGTGATGTGCCGTCGGGCTTGGATAGGTCAAAGGTCAGCCGTCCCTTGAAACCAACGACGTCGCGAATCAGCTCAGCAAGTTCCCGAACTGTCAGGTCTTCACCGCAGCCAACATTGACCAAGGGCGCCTGGGACTCCGAGCGCGCTATGGAAGCATAGGGATCGTCCGGCAGGTTCATCAGAAACACGCAGGCATCTGCCATATCGTCGCTGTGAAGGAACTCGCGCAGGACGGATCCTGTTCCCCAAACGGAGACTTCGGAGGCTTCTGCCAACTTCGCTTCGTGCATCTTGCGTATCAAGGCAGGAAGCACATGGGAACTTGTCAGATCGTAGTTGTCGTTTGGACCGTAAAGGTTAGTGGGCATCGCAGCGATGTATTGGGTCCCGTATTGTCGATTGAAGGCCCAGCACATCTCGATACCTGCGAGTTTAGCCATGGCATAGGACCGGTTGGTCGACTCCAGAGGGCCGGTGAGCATGTATTCTTCTTTGATTGGCTGCGGGCAATCTCGAGGGTAGATGCAACTCGAGCCAAGGAATAGCAGCCGCTTCACTGCGAATTCATGAGCCACGCGAATGACATTGGTCTGGATGGCGAGGTTGTCGTGAATGAATTCCGCGGGACGCGTGTTGTTAGCTAGAATGCCGCCCACCTTCGCCGCAGCCAGCATGACATACTCGGGGCGCTGTTCGGCAAAGAAGTCACGCACGGCCACTTGGTCTGTCAGATCCAATTCTGCATGGGTCCGGGTCACAATTGCCGCGCAGCCCTCATGATCCAGCCGTCTCACGAGGGCTGAGCCTGCCAGGCCCTTGTGTCCAGCTATGTAAACCTTCGAGCCGGCCAGGCGGGAATTATTCGTAGTAGTCATAGGTGCCATATCCGTGCTTCTTGACGAGTTGGTCGCGTTTCGCCGCCATCAGGTCGGTCTCGGTCATGTCTTTCACAAGGGCTTCAAAGGTCACTGTGGGCTTCCATCCCAGTTGCTGGTGCGCATAGCTTGGATCGCCCAGAAGGGTCTCAACTTCCGATGGGCGAAAATACCTTGGATCTACCTCGACCACAGTAGCGCCGTTCCCATCCACGGCCTTTTCTTCGACGCCATGTCCCTGCCATTCGAGTCTGATGCCGAGAACCTCAGCCGAGAGGGTTACGAATTCGCGCACGCTGCGCTGCACACCGGTTGCGATCACAAAATCTTCAGGTTTTTCTTGCTGGAGCATCCGCCACTGCATTTCCACGTAGTCCCGCGCATGGCCCCAGTCCCTGAGGCTATCGAGATTCCCCAGGTAGAGCTTGTCCTGCAGTCCGAGTTTGATACGCGCCAGCGCCCGGGTAATCTTCCGTGTTACAAAGGTCTCTCCACGCAGCGGCGATTCGTGGTTGAAGAGAATTCCATTGCACGCATACATTCCATACGCCTCGCGATAATTCACGGTGATCCAGTATGCGTACAGCTTGGCGACTGCGTATGGCGACCTGGGATAAAACGGCGTCTTCTCTGACTGGGGAACCTGTTGAACCAGACCGTAGAGTTCCGAGGTCGATGCCTGGTAGAAGCGCGTCTTTTTCTCAGCCCCAAGGATCCTGATGGCCTCAAGGAGCCTTAGGGCCCCCAACCCGTCGACGTTCGCCGTGTACTCCGGCTGCTCGAACGACACCGCGACATGGCTCTGAGCCCCCAGGTTGTACACTTCGTCCGGTTGGACCTTTTGCATTATATGCAGGAGGCCGCACGAATCAGACAGATCCCCATAGTGCAGGACAAACTTCTGGCATTCCGCGTGCGGATCTTGATAGAGATGGTCGATGCGGTCAGTGTTAAAGAGGGAACTGCGTCGCTTAATGCCATGAACCTCATATCCCTTGCGGAGCAGCAGTTCCGCCAAATAAGCCCCGTCTTGCCCGGTGATGCCGGTAATCAATGCAATTTTCGCCACGTTCCCCTTCCAATCGAACGATTCAGATACATATCGGAGTTTAGTTCCTATCGGCACAACACGCTGATGAAAAGACAATGATAGCGCCCGACGCCCACAAAAGAAACTGGGCAGCAGAGCGAGCCATCTTTACCCCCGGCCACTACAGTCTAATATAATCGCGCTGTGGTCGAATTGTTGATCGCAACCGGAGCGCTCAGCGAAGGGACCTCGCTCCGACCTAAGTTTTGGTGAAAGAGCCGGGGGGCGAGCATTGTCCTACACAAGCAGCTGAGTGTAAAGGACCTGACCCGATCCAATCGCTGCGCCTTCCGCTGACCAGAGAGGCTACAAAACAGGCACAAGAGGGATGTCATGATTGAAGCGGCACCGCACCAGGTGGACATTGTGGATTCGCAAGAGAGGCGACTGGAAACACAGAGTGCAAAAGAAGGATCGCTTGATCTAGGCTTGCTTCTTGGTACGCTATATCGCGGGAGAAGGACCATTCTTGTCGTGTCATCTGGTTTCTTCACGCTTGTGACGCTAGCCGCGTTTCTCATCTCCCCTCGATACACTTCGACAGCGTCCTTTATCCCACCTAGTTCCAGCAGCGGTTCCGGGGCTGCCGCCCTCATGGGGCAGTTGTCCCAGCTTTCAGGGATGGGAGCGGGAAGCCTCCTGGGTGGAGTAAAGGCCCCCGGGGACCTTTACGTGGGCATTCTCAAGAGCCGGTCCATTGAAGAACAGATTATTCAGCGCTTTGATTTGAAGAAGGTTTACAAGGTGAAGAAGGAGAGTCAGGCAGAAAAGATTCTTGCCGCAAATTCTACGTTTGGAGTGGGCTTGAAGGATTCTATCGTCACTCTCAGCGTGACGGACGTCGATCCGAGTCGGGCGCGCGATCTGGTAAACGCCTATCTGGATGCTTTGAGGGAGACGAATGGACGGTTGGCTCTGAGTGAGTCATCGCAGCGCCGACTTTTCTTTGGGCAACAACTTGACAAGGAGAAGAATGCCTTGGAGGACGCCGAAGTAGACCTCAAGAAAACCGAAGAGCAGTCTGGATTGATCGCTCCAGCCGGCCAAACAGCCTCGGAGATCCAGATGATCGCGCAGACCCGCGCTCAGATCGCGGCCCGTGAAGTTGAGCTAAGCGCTCTTCGGCAATCTGCGACTGCGCAGAATCCAGCGTATATTCGGTTGCAAAGCGAGATTGGCGACTTGCAGGGGCAACTCGCCCGGCTTCAGACAGGATCCGGCAGGATCGGGGATGGGGCAATCCCGACATCAAAGGTTCCGGAGCTGGCATTGGACTATGTGCGGAAGACGCGGGAGGTGAAGTATCACGAGGAGCTCTTCGAAATGCTGGCGAGGCAGTACGAGGCTGCGCGCATGGACGAATCCCACGATGCGCCACTCCTGCAGGTTCTCGATCCTGCGTCTTACCCCGACACCAAGACTTCGCCAAAGCGGATGCTGCTGATGCTTGGTGGATTGATCTTCGGATTTTTGGCAGGGAGCGTCTGGGTTTTGCTCCGCGAGCGCTTCAAAGGGCCCAAATTGGCCATAACCTAGCGGCGTGTCTCACTCATTGAGTCGGCCTGAATTGACAAAAGTGAGTGCGGGTTTGAAAGTAGATTCCCTCGGCCGCTGAAGCTTTGCTGATTTTGGTCTTAGATAATGGAAGTGAAACCTGCCCGTGCGGAGATGCTCGACCGAGTGACGTACCGGGCAATTGACCTGACCCTGCTTTCCGTCCAGTTGGGTGTTTGAAATCATGACCCCGGTCTATCTGCTTTTCTTTCCGGGACAGAGATCTCTTGGGCGGGTGGGCGATATTCGGAAAATCAATCCGCCCAGACCTCCGATTCCCCCGATGCCTCGACCGGTTAGACCTCGTATTGCGCGAGGGCCTTCTTCACCCGCTCCACCATTGGCGTCAGGACGCCCATCAACTCGGTTGTCCTGTGAACCACGCCGACGCTTTGCTCGGTCATGGCGGCTACGTGCGTTATGTTGGCGCCGATATCGTTCATCGCCTCGGTCTGCTGCGATGCCGCATTGGCGATCTCGGTTACCTTGCGCACTGCTTCGCCCATCAGTTGATTGATGCCGTTGAGGGCGCCTTGGGCTTCGCGCACCAGCGCTACACCTTCGGTTACCTGGGCTGAGCCGGTGCGCATGCCGGCGATGGCGCGGTCGCTGTCTCCTTTGATGGTGAGAATCAGCGAATCGATCTTGCCGGTGGCTTTCATGGTGCGGTCGGCGAGGCTGCGGACTTCGTTGGCGACCACGGCGAAGCCGCGACCCGCTTCTCCGGCCCGGGCTGCTTCGATGGAGGCGTTGAGGGCCAACAGGTTGGTCTGGTCGGCAATCTCCCGGATTACGCCGGCAATGGCTCCCACTTCAGCGGAACTGGTTCCCAGCGCTTCCACTTCGGAGGTTGCGGTTTTGATGGCTGCAGCCAGCAGGTCGATCTGGTCGCTGGCGCGTTGGGAAACCAGGGCGCCTTCGGTTGCCTTGCGGCCGGTTGCACCGACCGTGCTTTCAGTCGTTTGCAGATGTTGCGAGACTTCGCTGATGGTCAAGCTGAGTTCTGTCGCTGCTGCAGCAACGGAAGCCGTCGCCGAACTCTGGGTGCTGGCGGCCTGGTCGATCTCCATCACCGCCTTGTACACCTGTTCTGTTCCGTCTTGCACTTGGATGACTGCGTCGCCGATGCATTGGACGGTGGACTGGACCCAGCCCACCAGCAGGCCGAGCTTGCGCCCGATGGCGCCCATGCGGTCTTGGCGCGACAACTCGAAGCGGCTGATCAAATCTCCACTGGAAAGTACCTGATCCAGATAGGACTCGATTCGATCCAGATCGCCGCTAAGCCGGGGCAGGACGCGGAGCAGAATGTAGAGGGCGAACAGGCCGCTGAGGCCCAACAGGATGACGGCGAAATCGCGGAGGAACACCTGATCGGCCGCCCACAGAATCGAGCCCAAACCCACCAAGGACGCCGCCAGCGCCAACAGGACTCCAACGATCAACTGGAAATCGAAACTGCTGGCTCGCTCTGCCCAAGCGCTTCGGGCCGGGACTACCTGGCCCTCTTTCACCTTGAGGCTGGTGCTTCGGGCGCGTATCTGGCGGTAGGCGGCGGTCGCGGCGGCGATCTGCTCCCGCGACGGCCTGGAGCGCAGCGATTGATAGCCAATGACCTCGCCTCCCTCGCGCACGGGCGACACGTTTGCCAATACCCAGTAGAAACCGCCGTCGCTGCGGCGATTTTTCACGACCCCTTGCCAAGGCCGGCCGGCCTTAAGGGACTTCCAGAGATCGGCAAATGCCTCTTTTGGCATGTCGGGATGGCGCACGAGGTTGTGCGGCTTGCCCACCATTTCGTCCACACGGTAGCCGCTGATCTCGGCGAAGGCCGCGTTGGCCTCGATGATGACGCCCTTCAGATTCGTCCGGGAATAGATGAAGCAATTGTCGGGCAGAACCGTTTCAACATTCGTGACGTAGACACCAGTCGCCATGGGGAAGCTCCTTCAAACCGCGCAGAATCAGTTCTTGCAGGTTCGTTTGTGGTTGCGGTCATGCCCAGCCGGAAAAGACCTGAAGCAGAAGTCGGTTGCCGAACTCGGACAGTACGGGTCTGCTTTGGGCAGATGTCTCGGTCCTTGGGCGGATCTCATTCTGCCTTTATCGGCAGCGCCTCCGATCTAGTGAATCTCAAATTGCAATCGGGGCAAGAGACTTTGGAGCCGCTTCAGCCGGCGCCCCAAATTGTTCCTGAAGCGGAACGGCGGGTGCCCCTCTGCCGTATTTGCTTTCAATCCCGGTTAATAATTCTGGAATTGGGGCGTCATCCATATGAAAGATCAAGAAGAGGTACCCGTGGCCGTCGGCAGCGCAATCTTGCCGTTTACAGACGAACTCTCCCAGCTATTCGGAGAGCACCACAAGCGCGTTCTCAGCGCAGCCTGGCGCATTACCGGCAACCGGTCCGATGCGGAGGATGTGGCCCAGGCGGTGTTTCTGCGGCTGGCGGGGGCGCAGGGGCAAATGGCGAACGCGGGCAGCTATCTCTATCGGGCTGCCATCAACGGCGCTCTCGACCTGTTGCGAAGGCGCAAGGCGGCGCGCGCTGAGACTTTGGATCAGGCTGCAGATTTGGTGGGTGCAGGGCCAGGCAGTTCGCCGGAGGCAGAAACGGCCGGCAGGGAACTGGGCGGCTTGCTGAGGATGGCAATTGGAGAATTGCCTCCACGGGCGGCGGAGATGTTTGTGCTGCGCTTCGTGGAAGAGTTGGGCAATCGGGAAATCGCGGCATTGATGGGCACTTCGGCGGCAGTGGTGGCAGTGACGGTTCACAATGCCAAGTCAAGACTAAGGAAACGACTCTCAGAATTGGAACGGGGAAAACTATGAAACGCGATGAGATGCTCCTGAAGACTGCGGTAAAGGCGATCCAGGCGGCTGAACCCGACGATGCACAAATTGCCGCATCTGCCATGCGTGTGGCTGACCGGCTGGGATTGGACGGAGTCACTAATACAGCGATCGACGTCATCGAAAGTTGCGACGATGTACAACATCTGCTTCCTGCCTATCGTGCGGGGAAGCTCGAGAACCCGCGCACTTTGGTGATTGAAGCGCATCTGCGCGAATGCAGCGTCTGCCAGCACAAGTTCCGCGCTGGAACCGCGCAGGTGGATTGGTCCGTGCCGAAGGCGGCCAGAGTATTTACGTGGCGCCCGCAGGCCTTCGGCTGGACGCTGGCCTCCGCCTTTGCATTGGCCGTCTTTTCACTCTTCATTTACAGGGCCTATTGGCAGGTCCCGCCCGGTGTGCGCGCCGAGGTGCAATCCATCGATGGCACAGCGTATCGCATTTCCGCGAATGGCAATCGTCCGCTTGCTGCCGGAGATCTGTTGCAGGAAGGGGACCGCGTGCGTACCAGCGGCGGAACCGATGCCGTGTTGCGGCTTGCGGATGGATCGACCATCGAAGTGAGCGAACGAAGCGTGTTGGGTGTGGGTGCAAGAGGGCGGGACATGACGGTGACGCTCGACAACGGCGATGTGATTGTGCAGGCCGCCAAGCGCACCTCCGGGCACCTGTATTTGAAGACGCGCGATTGCCGCGTGGCAGTGACCGGGACCGTGTTCTCAGTCAACGCTGGAATCAAAGGCTCGCGCGTTGCGGTGCTGCAAGGTTCCGTGCATGTTTCTCATGCCGGTATCGACTCGACGATCTCGGCCGGCGACCAACTCTCGACCAGCGACAGCCTCACCACGGAGCCGGTGGAACAGCAGATAGCCTGGAGCCACGATCGCGAGAAGTTTCTCGTGCTGCTGGCACAGTTCTCCGTGCTGCAGAACCGCATTGAACAGATTCCAACGCCCGCTCTTCGCTATACCAGCGATCTGGTTCAGCGCGTTCCCGCCGATACCATGCTCTATGTCAGCATTCCGAATCTCGGCGATTTTCTGAGCCAGGCAAACCAGGTATTTCACGAGCAGTTGCAGCAGAGCCCGGCGTTGCAGCAGTGGTGGAACCAGAAGCATCAGAACAACACCGCGGACCTGGACTCGTTGATCGACAAGATTCATCAAATGAGCCAGTATCTTGGCGACGAGATCGTGATCGTCGGATCCGGCCAGGGCAACAACGGCAGCTTCGCCATCATGACCGATGTCACGAAGAGCGGTCTTGGCGATTTGCTGACCACGCAGTTTCCGGCAACCGGGACATCGCCCGGAATCACGGTCCTCGATGAAAGTTCGCTGGCAACGGCAGCCGACTCTGCAAAAGGAAAGACCGCTTATGCACTCATCCGGCAGCACGAGGCAGTGTTTTCAAACAGCGTTGCAACGCTGAAGAAGATGGATGCGCAACTGAACGCCGGGGCCAGCGGTTTCGCAGGGTCTGCGTTTGGTCAGCAAATCTCCGCCGCATACACTCGCGGAGCCGGCATGATTCTGGCTGCGAATATTCAGCAAATGATCGCCGCCAAGTCCAGCCAGGGAAATGCCACGCCTCAGTCCAAGGCAGGCTTGGAGAACAGCGGAATGAACGGCGCGCAGTTTCTGATCGCGGAGCATCGCGAGCGCAACGGACATCCCGAGAACCGCGTGAGTCTGCAATTCTCCGGCGCCAGGCAAGGTGTCGCATCGTGGCTGGCCGAGCCTGCTCCCATTGGTTCGCTTGACTTTGTCACACCCAATGCTGCGGTGGCACTGGCGCTTCTTTCCAAAGATCCCAAGGCTATCGCCGACGACATTATTGCCATGGCCAGCCGACAAGACGGCGGACAGGGACTGAGCGATGCCGAGGCCAAGCTGCAGATCAACTTCCGAGACGATCTGGCCGCCAACCTGGGTGGAGATTTCCTGGTTTCGCTGGATGGTCCGGTGCTGCCGACACCGTCGTGGAAGGCTGTGATTGAAGTGCGCGATTCTGCACACCTGGAGCAAACCATCGAACAGTTGGTGAAGTCGATACAAGGGCTGAGCCAAGGCAAGAAGGCACATTCGATTGCCATCGAGTCCGAAGTCGTGGCGGGGCAAACCTACTATCTGCTGCGCGACGTGACCACGGGCAACGCAATCGCCCAGTACACGTATTCAAACGGGTACATGGTTGTTGCGCCGAGCAGGGCGATGATCATGCAGGCTTTGCAAACGCAGCAGAGCGGAAACTCCCTGGCGCAGTCGACAGCCTTCAAGGCGCTGCTGCCCAAGGACAAGAACGAGAATTATTCCGCCATTGCCTACCAGAACCTGACCCCGGTGCTGACGCCGCTGCTGTCTCAATTTACGGGAGATACGGCCAATGCGCTGAGCCAGTTGGCAGCCGATGCCCGGCCTACGGTAATCTGTGCGCGAGGAGAGCAAACACGGCTGGAAGCAGCCAGCGACAGTCACCTGTTCGGCTTCGACTTCCTGACTCTCGGAACGTTGATGAATTCCGGGAACAAGAAGGCCGTTGCCAGCGTAAACAACTAACATGGGCATCATCGATCTGAATGAATTGCAGGTCCGGTTCGGCAATCGCGTTGTGCTCGACGGGCTAACGGGCGAATTGAAAGGGCAGGCCATCGGCCTGCTCGGCCCCAATGGCGCAGGGAAGTCCACGCTGATTAATACTCTGCTTGGATTTCATCTTCCCGCCAAAGGGGCCGCTCGTGTGTTTGGACTGGACACGCGCCGCGAACGCGCACAAATTTGCGCAGGCATTGGTTACATGCCTGAGAACGACTCCTTCATCGGCAACATGAGCGGTGTGCGATTTGTTCGCTACATGGCCGAGCTGGCAGGCTTGCCTGCGGCCACGGCGCTTGAACGCGCTCATGAGGCACTCTTCTATGTGGGCCTCGGCGAGGTTCGATACCGCAAGGTAAGTACCTATTCGCTGGGAATGAAACAGCTCATCAAGATGGCCCAGGCACTGGCGCACGGGCCGCGGCTGCTGATTCTGGATGAGCCCACCAACGGACTCGACCCCGTTGCGCGCCAGCGCATGATTCAACTGATCAAGGAGATTCGCAAAGAGGGCAGCATCCGGCTGCTCATCTCCTCGCACTTGCTGCGCGATATCGATGAGACATGCGATGAGGTGCTGATTCTGAAAAATGGACGCATCGCCGCTCTCTGCAATATCGAAGAAGAGCGCCGCTCGAATCGAAGCTTTATCGAGTTGGAGACTGTGGGTGCGACAGAGCGCTTTGCGGTCAGCATTCGTTCGCTCGGCTGCGAGTGTGCGTCGTTTCCCGGCGGGCGCATCAAGCTCGTCATTCCCGATAACATTGAAACCAGGGATCTTTATGTTATCGCTTCCGAACAGGGAGTGCAGATTCGCCGCATGAATCAACGGCGCGACTCGCTTGAAGATATCTTTTTGCGTGCCATGGACAACGATTCGGGGAGGGCAGCCAATGGCAGTCTACAAGCACAACTATAGTGCCTACACGGGCAGCATAACACCGCCCTGGAAGCGAGTCGCGGCGATTGCGCGCTATGCCTTCCTAGAGGCCTGGTCGTCGAAGATCACGATCGGCCTCTTCGTACTTTCTCTGCTGCCCTTTGTTCTATTTCTGATCGGGATCTACCTTGCCAATAACCCGCTTGCGCGGGCGCTGATCAACAGCCAGGGCCCGCAAACAATCGCCATCGATGCACGGTATTTCGCAAAGGTTCTGAGCTCGCAATGCTGGCTGGGTTTCGTTCTGGCATCGTGGATCGCACCCAGGCTCATCACCTTCGATCTCGCCGACAATGCATTGCCGATCTTGCTGAGTCATCCTGTTTCGCGACTTGGTTATGTGTCCGGCAAATTCATCGCGCTGTTCGGATCGCTCTCGGTGGTTACATGGGTGCCTTGCCTGCTGCTGTTTGTCTATCAGGGCTATTCTTCGCCGCAGCCGTGGGCCGCCGCAAATCTCCGCATTGCCTTCGGATTGTTCGCGGGAGCAGTCATCTGGATTGCTTTCATTTCTATTCTTTGTCTGGCTCTGTCTTCGTGGGTCAAGTGGAGAGTGGTAGCTACCGGCATCATTTTCGCCGCGATGTTTGTGCCCGCAGGCGTCGGCGGTATCTTCAGTGCAGTGCTTCGAACCAGGTGGGGACTGCTGCTAAATATTCCCGTGATGATGTCGAACATCTGGCAGAGATTGCTTGGCGCCCCGGCGCCGTTCAATGACAGATTGTCGCTTCCGACCGGCGCGATCGCGGTCATGCTTGGTCTGGCCTGCTTTCTATTCATCGCCATGCTGAATGCGCGCATTCGCGCCCGAGAGGTGGTCCGCGGATGAACGACACAATTGTTTTCGAAGATGTTTCAAAATTCTACGGCGAAGTTCTCGGAGTCAATCGCATCTCGCTTTCAATTCCGCCGGGAATCACGACGCTTGTTGGCCCGAATGGCTCGGGCAAGACAACGCTGATGAATCTGATGACGGGGTTGGTGCAGCCGAGCAGCGGACGAATTTCCGTTCTGGGCCTCACGCCCGACAGCGCGCCGGAATTCTTCAGCATGGTGGGCTACTGCACGCAGTTCGATTTCTTTCCGCGCGGTGTAACTGGATGGCAGTTCATTCTCGATAGCCTGATGCTGCACGGGATGGAAGAAGACATGGCTGTGCATCTGACAATCGAGGCATTGGAGCGTGTACAGCTTGGCGATGCCGCGGGCCGCTCCATCGCCGGATACAGCAAGGGGATGCGCCAGAAGATTCGGCTGGCACAGGCCATCGCGCATCATCCCAGAGTGCTGGTGCTCGACGAGCCGTTGAACGGACTGGATCCGATGGCGCGCGCCGAATCCATCGCGCTGTTTCAAGAGCTTGGCCGGCAAGGCATGCACGTGCTGATCTCCAGCCACATTCTGGATGAAGTCGATCGCATCTCGGATCGCGTGGTGCTCATCACCGGCGGATATCTCATTGCCGAGGGCAGCATTCACCAGGTGCGGCAGGAAGTGCACGAGAAGCCGATGCAGGTTCTGATTCGCTGCGAACATCCGGAACTGCTGGCTTCGAAGATGTTTGCCATCAATCACTGCGTTGAAGCGCGGCTTCATGCGGATGGAAAAGGCGTCTTTCTGCGCACAGCGGACATCGATCAGTTCCACACCATGCTGTGCGGGATCGCGGCCAAGGGCCTGGTGAAAATCGATGCGGTCGCGCCCGCCGACGACGACGCCAATGCAATCTACCAATACCTGATCGGCTCGGATGGGAGTGCGTCGTGATGCAAACGAATATTGCAAATCTCGGAAAGAATCTCGCTCAACAGCCGTGGGGTCTTTGGTGGATTCAGGCGCGGCGTCTGACGCGGATCGAACTGCGCAGGAATCTTTTCTCGTGGAAGGCGAGCTGGATCTATTTTCTCGCCTACATTCCCACGGTCATCATTGCGATACACATGCTTTTCGAGAGGCATCCATCGTTCATGATCGGCGAGGATACCAATGTACTTGCCGGCATTGTGCAGCTCTATTACATTCGGCTGGGCGTTTTCTTCGGTTGTCTGGGAATCTTCTCGCGGCTGATCCGCGGCGAGATGATTGAACGCAGCCTGCACTTCTATCTTCTTTCTCCGGTGAGGCGCGAAGTACTGCTGCTGTCGAAGTTCGCGGCGGGTTCGATCAGCGCGGTGTTCTTGTTCTGCAGCGCAATTGTCGGCGACTTCGCGCTGATGTATGCGGGCTTTGGCGCAGCCGGGCGCGACTACATTTTCAATGGCCCGGGGCTTGGCCAAATGGAAGCCTATCTGCTTATTGTGGTGCTGGCGTGCCTTGGCTACGGCGCCATTTTCCTGTTGCTCAGCATGATGTTCAGAAATCCCACGCCGGCGGCGATGCTTGTGCTTGGCTGGGAAGCCATCAATCCGGTTCTTCCGTCGCTGCTGCAGAAGCTGAGCGTGGCTTCGTATCTGCGCCACCTGATGCCGGTCAGCGTCAGCGCGGACGGTATCTTCGCGCTTCTCACGGTTCAGACCGAGCCGGTATCCGGCTGGGTGGCAACCTTGGGATTGTTGCTGCTGATTGCAGCGGTGTTGACTTACTCCTGCTATCGCGTACGCACGCTGGAGATCCGCTATACGACGGACTAACATAGATGCGCATGGAGACGCGATGCTTCATCGAACTCCTCCGCGCGACGACGCTATGCTAATCTCAGAGCACTGGAAGAGCGGAGGAAGCGACCCGGATGTTTACGCCTCAACCGATTGGATTTGTCGGCAGCCCCTATACCGACGCAACCGTGATTCCCAAGGGCTTTGACGCCCAGCACGATGCGGAAGGAGTACTTCGCATTCTGCCTGAATTCGAGCCTGGACTCACCGACATCGAAGGCTTTTCGCATCTCGTTGTGCTGTGGGCATTCGACCGGTCGGAAGGGTTCGATTTGCTGGTGACGCCGCCGACCGACGATCGTCCTCACGGCGTCTTCACCACGCGCTCGCCCCGGCGGCCCAATCCCATTGCGTTGACAATTGTTCAATTGCTGCGGCGGGATGGGCCTTTGCTTCATGTGCGCGGTATCGACATGCTTGAGGGAACGCCGATCCTCGACCTGAAGCCATATCAATCGAACATAGCGGGCACGATACGGCGCGGATGGTTCGACGAGGCCGAAGCGCGCAGACGATGAACTTCTGTTTTGTCGGCGGCAGAGATTTGTTGCGGAGTCAATCTTGCATTAAGCCGGAATAGACGCATCCGCTGGTGCAGGTTTCTTTCACGATAACCTTGCTGAGCAAAGGGAGCGCAGCACGCAGTGCACTCCAGATCCAGCGGGCGAGATTCTCGCTGGTTGGATTTTCGAGGCCTTCGACTTCGTTCAGGCAGCGATGATCGATGCGGTCTTCGATGGTCTTGAAGGCTGCCTTGATTTCTGCAAAGTCCATCACCCAGCCGAGGTGCGGGTCGACGGGGCCACGCACATGAATCTGAATGTGGAAGCTGTGGCCATGCATGCGGCCGCATTTGTGTCCCGCAGGAACGTTGGGCAGCCAGTGCGCCGATTCAATCGAGAATTCCTTGAAGATTTCCATCTCTTCCATCTTATGGAATTCCGAGGATCTTGTGCGTCTGCAGGCTCAGGCGCCATTGCGGATGATCGAGACAATAGCGCACTGCAAGTTCGGTATTGGCGGCGCGGCAAGGGCCATCCATCGGCTGCAAAAAGAAATGCCGGAAGGCAAGGCCGCTGAAACTCTCCGGGAGCGCCAATGGTTGCGGATAGACCAGCTTCAACTCGTCGCCGCTGCGCTGCACCAGGTGCGTACCGGCTTTGGGGCTGACGCAAATCCAATCCAGGCCCTCGGGCGCCGCGATTGTTCCATTGGTTTCGACTGCGATCTCAAAGCCTTGCGCGTGGAGGGCGTCGATCAAGTTTGTATCCAGTTGCAGGAGCGGCTCGCCGCCGGTGCAGACGACAAATCTCTTGCCTTGGGAGGATTCGCGGGGCCATTTCTCCGCAACGGCCGCCGCCAAGGCCTGAGCCGAGTCAAACCGGCCGCCGCCCAGGCCGTCGACGCCGATAAAGTTGGTATCGCAGAATTGGCATATCGCGGAGTCGCGGTCCTGTTCTCGTCCCGACCACAGGTTGCAGCCGGTGAAGCGGCAAAAGACCGCGGCGCGGCCTGCTTGCGCGCCCTCGCCCTGCAGCGTGTAGAAGATCTCTTTGGCGGCGTAGGTCATTGAAACCAGCTTTCAGCTAATAGCTTTTAGCTATTAGCTCATCTTGCTAAGGTAAGGCCATTGACTCGGATAGAACCAGCTGAAGGCTATAGACCAGGTCTTGGACCGTTCGATTCCGCGCCTCTAATTCGTGCTTTCCCAGGTCCCAAACTCGGGACCTGGGGCACCCAACCTGGTTCAAATCCATGAGTCAGAGACCTAAGAGCCCGGTCTTCTGTACGTAAGCGGGTCGGCGATTCCATTCTCGCCAAAGCCCTTCAGCCGCAGCAGGCAGGAGTCGCATTGGCCGCAGGGTGCGCCGGTTGGAGACGGATCGTAGCAACTGCTGGTGAGCCCGTAGTTCACGCCCAACTCCGTGCCCTTTTGAATGATCTGCGCCTTGGTGAGCGCAATCAGCGGGGTGTGGATCTTGAGCGCCTGCCGGCCTTCGACACCGGCCTTGGTGGCCAGGTTAGCCATCTTCTCAAAGGCCTCAATGAACTCCGGCCGGCAGTCGGGATAGCCCGAATAGTCCAGCGCATTGACGCCGATGAAGATATCGCTCGAACCCAGCACCTCGGCCCAGGCCAGGGCGAAGGAAAGAAAGATGGTGTTGCGTGCAGGAACGTAGGTGATGGGAATGCCGTGGCCCATGTCGTCTGCCGATCGGCCCTTGGGAACGGCAATGTCGTCGGTCAGTGCAGAGCCGCCAAACACGCGCAGGTCGATCTTGGCGGTTTTGTGCTGGGCCACGCCGATGGATGCGGCAACGCGAGCCGCTGCTTCCAATTCCCAGATGTGCCGCTGCCCATAGCTGAAGGAGAGCGCGAAGAGTTCGTACCCCTGGCTGCGGGCAATCGCCAGGACAGTGGCCGAATCGAGGCCACCGCTCAGTAGTACGACCGCTCGTTTTTTCTCCAGATCCATTGCTAATCTCCCTCATCACCATTTAGACTACGACGGTCGTTTTTCCGGCTGGGGCTTCCAGCTTAGCAGCCCGTGACGAAGTCCGAATTCCTGAAAAACGTTCCTCAGGGGCTAAAGCCCACCCTGTATTATTTTGCGGCATGACTGAAGTCGTGCCCTGACGCACAGGAGACTTTCACTACGGGCAGTTAAGCGAATGCTCCAGGTGCTACGTCATTTGCTGCGCCGCGCTTTTTAAGGGCGCGGTCCGAGCCGAAGGCGTCTGCCCCACCGCAGGTGGCTACTTCAAATCGCCGCCCTTGCCGATATCCATCGATGGCGGCAGCGGGTTGCTCTCGTCGATGGAGGCCTCGATGCATTTGTCCAGAACGCCTTTGGCGTCGAGGATGAACTCGATGGCGTCGCGGGCCGCGCCCTGGCCGCCAGGGTGGGGCGTTACATAGTGCGCTTCAGCCTTGACGCGCTCGCGGGCGTTGGCCACAGCTACCGCAAGGCCGCATTCGCGCATGGCCGGAAGATCGACCACATCGTCGCCTACAAAGGCAATCTCCTCAAGCGGCACGCCCGCCTTGGCCGCGATGTCGCGCACCGCCTGCATCTTGAAAGCCTGTCCCTGGTAGACGAATTCCAGCTTCAGGTCGCGCGCGCGCAGTGCCACGGTCTCGCTGATGCGCTTGGTGATGACGCCGCACTTCATGCCGCCCAATCGCGCCAAGGTGATGCCGGCCCCGTCGTGCGCGCTATAGCCCTTTACCTCAACCATCTTGGTGGTGGCCGTGCCATCGGCTGCGACCATGGGAAAGGGGAAAAGCCAGATAGTGCCGTCGGTCCAGACCCCGTCGACGTCGAAAAGGACGATCTTGATCTTGCGGGCGCGATCCTGCGCTGAGAGTGTCATGCCTTAATTCTACCCATTGCCCGCCGTTAGTTAAGCCATGCGCCGCTGCGATGCTTGAAAATGGAGCCATGGAGCCGAATCGACCACCCGCCGCACCGGAGGCGCCGCTCGAACCCGAAGAGTACTACATGGACGGCCCGAACCTGGTTTTTACCGAGGCGCACCATCTCAAGCGCGGATTCTGTTGCAGCAGTGGTTGCCGCCATTGCCCTTTTGGATACAGGGGACCTGCGGCGGCGCTGTTCGGTTCGCTGCCTCTACCGGACGACGAACCCGCAGAGGGATGATGGTTCCCCTCGAAACATCCGGTCAGTCTTTTCTCCGGTCTCGCATTCGCTCGTGGGCTGAACAGGTTGCGGAAAAAGGCGTAAAGGTGCAGCAAGTTAGCTTCCGCTGCGCGGAGGTAGCAAGTTAGCGAGTTAGCCGATCCCTGCGGCAGGTCGAGGGCATGAGTCTTGTTCATCGAGGCCGCATGCTTTGCGGCTGCTCAGATTTCGTGTCCTTTGGGCAGAATCATCAGTTGGGGAATGCGCACGTGCGCCGGTTGGTCCAGAATAAACAGCACCACGCGGGCGATATCGGCAGGCGTCAGCGGTTCGGGTATGTTCATGAAAGTGTAGGCGACGCGAAAAGCGCCCTCCACGTTGACCCGAGCCATCTCGCAAACCCGCTCGATATCGATGGTCTGAATGGGCCCGACTTCAAGAATCCCACCATTGTTGAAACACACATCGCAGCGCGAGAAGTTCTCGAGGGCCGCAGCCAGCAATTTTGACGGTACGGTCGCGTCCCGCAGGTCTCCCGCGATAATCGCGGTTGGGGCTGCGATCTCGGTTGCCAACGCGTCGAGTTTTTCCCGGGATCGGCCATTCAAGACCAGCCGGTAACCGGCGCCGCCCAGCGCTTTGGCAACAGCCGCACCGATTCCGCCCGTCGCGCCCGCGATGACTGCAACCTTGCCGCAGGTTTCGTCCATGCTATCCTCGCGCTCCGAGGATACAAGCCGGCAGCGGCAAGCCGATCTCAGGGAGCGCCAACCGCGGTTGGGACGGGCGGGGGCACAGGCTCCTTCACCAGCACCGCGAAGCGAGGAAACGCGAAGCTGCCCCCGGCGTCGTCGATGACATTCAACTGGCACAGGTAGGGACCCGGCTTGAGCCCGGTCAAAGGCACGTCCAGCTCGATGGCCACAGCGTCGCGCCCTTCCACGTTGATCGCCTTGGCCTGCACCACGGGCGTCTCGTAGACCTTGGCCGAGCCCTGGATGAGCTCCAGGCTGCTGAGCAGGCTGATGCCCGGCTTGGTGCCCTTGGGCGCGTCGGCCGGGGCCTTCTCGCGCGCCGGCGAGTAGATCTCGTAAAGCAAATAAAGATGCTGGTCCTGGCGAAAGACGTGGCTGATGTTGGGCACGTATTCCTGCCCGTTGCGCACGAGGGGGTCTTGTTTTTTGCTGGGCTGCCGCATCGATGCCAGAACGATCGAACTGATTTTGAGGGGAGACTTCTTCATCTCCGGCAGCACGATTTCGGCTTCAAACGAGCCCATGCGCCCGGTCTGGTTTTCGCGGACGACGAACTTCAATTTGTACTTGCCCGGCGGCAGCTCGAAGCTGGTTGTGTACTGGATGTTCTTTTGCCGCGCCTGCAGGCTGGGGTCGAGATTCAGCTTGACGGTCTCGCGCGCCCGGCCGATGGGACGCTTCACCTCGTCGATGACGGTGCCGAGGATGTCGAGCGTGGCCTTGTCTTTGTCGCCGCCCTTCACAAAAGGAATCTGCGAGCCCGGCACCACCAGCGAAACCGGCACAAAGAAGCGGTTCTCGTTTTCGCGGAAGTACATTGCGTCGAGATAGACCGCCATGTCAGTGGCCGGCAGGTCGCTGGCCAACTGCTCTTCGAGGTCGCGCTCGCGGTCTTCCTTGCCGGAGTGCTTGAAGTCCGCGGGAGCATAGTAGCCGGGGCGGTATTCCAGCTTCACGCCGGGGCGGTTGATCTTGATTGTCAGCTTGCGATATCTGCCGTCGCGCGCCGGATTGGTGCTGCGAAATCCGATGGCGTAATAGGCCGATGTGTCGGCCTGCACCCTTGCGAAAGCCGGGGCAAAGTCATTGGAATCGAAGAACGCCTTGCCACCGGTATCGGTCGACAGCGTGGCCATGACCTCTTGTGTGGCAAAGTTGGCGTTCATGTTGTTCATGAGCGCGCCGCCGTTGGCCGCGCCATTGCCGCGCAGGCTCCCGGTTGAAGCATCGCCCAAGGGCAACACCGCTTGCAGACCGCGCGTGTCGACGCTGTAGATGGCCAGGTTGGCGCGAACCGCCGCGTTGATGGCCGAGCGCAGAGATGCCTGGTTCTCAATGCCGTCGCGCGAGATGCCGCCTGAAAAATAGAGCAGCGATTTCTTCTCAGAGATCTTTTCAAGCGACTTGGCAATGGCCCGCAACGCGAACAATTCGCGGTCGGTATTCATGTCGTTGTATTCGCTCTCGTCGGGCGTGTAGCCGGTTGTGTCTTCCACCTGGTTGGTGTTGGCGGTAGCGCCTGCGGCAAACCCCTGCCCTTCGGTGCCGTTGTAGACGGCCACTTTCTGGATGAGCGCATCTTTGTCGGCGGTAAAGTCCTGGTCCACCTTCAGGGTGGTGTCGAGCGAGATCAGCGCCACCAGGTCGGCGGGCTGCATCTTCTTGCGCAAGAAGTCCTGCGCTGCCGTCACGCTGCGATCCAGATCTTCAGGCTGCATCGAGGTGAGGTCGAAAAACATGACAATAAGGCGGTGATTGCGCAGGTCTTCGGGCTTGGCGACCACGGCTGCCTTGCCGCCGCTTACGCTGCCGCCCGTGGCCAGACCGGTGATGGTGGCTTCGTTGAGCGGAGTGGCCTTGTCAACGCTTTCAAAGTCGAAGGTCTCGATCTGCTGCGGCTTGCCATTCTCCTGGATGCTGAAATCGCTTCTCTTCAGGCCGAGGACCAGTTCGCCGGTCTTGGTGTCGCGGGCCACGACGTTGGTCAGCACCAGCTCACCATTCATCTTGAGCACGTAGCCGCCCTGCGGCGTGTTCGACACCTGCGCACTCGAGCTGTCGCCCGTTGTTTGGCCGGGGTTTTGGGCGATTCCCGGCTGCGCTCCCGGAGCCGCAAGCGCCAGCATCGCCATTCCTGCTCCGACTCTCCGCAACCAACTCGTCATGCGATTCCCTCAGGGGCTAAAGCCCCAGTCATCTTCAAGGCGCATTCGGCACGACTGAAGTCGCGCCCTTTCAAGACTTCAGCTTGGTCGAGGTTCCCCGGGGACGCGCGCAGCGCGGCTAACCCCGCTAGTTTCCAGCTCCGCTAAAAGCGAAATCTCCCCGTGAACTGGAACGAACGCATGGCTCCGGCCGAAGTTACCTGTCCCGCGGTCGGCGAGGTCAAACTCGTGTCCACCCCGGCATACTGTACGGTATTGAAGACGTTGCTGGCCGTGGCGCGAAACTCCAGGCTGCGGGTGTCGCCCAGCTGCATGGTCTTCGAGAGAGACATGTTGTTCGAGATGGTTCCCGGTCCCATGATGGAGTCCCGCGAGACCTTGCCGAAGGCGTTGCCAAACAGATCCGGCGTGGGCTGGGTAAAGGCCCTGGTGTTGAACCACATCCTGGAAGATCCCCCTCCGGCCGTGGGCGAAATGCCCTGAACGGGATCGGGTCGGAGCGTGCCGCCTTTGCCCTGTGCGATGTCCGACACTGCCGCTGGATAGTAGGGCGTCAGGGGACTGCCTGTGGCAAACGTGAAGCTGCCGGAGATTGAAAAACCTTCAAGGATGTGCGAGCCAGTGCCGCTGGTCAGCCAGAATTTGTCTTTGCCGAAGGGCAGCTCGTAGAGGTAAGTGCCAGTGACCTTGTGGCGCTGATCGAAGGTCGAATTGCCTTCTTCGGCTTGAAGGTCCTGCCAGTTCTGCACGGCGGTGGATGCGTCGTCGATGGAATGCGAATACTGGTAGTTGGCCCCCAGCGCAATGCCGCTGCTGAGGCGCTTATTGACGCGCAATGTACCTGCATTGAAGCGCGAAGACGCCGCGGCCTGCTCATAGGTGAATGTGGCAATGGGCAAACCCGTGACCGGATCGTAATCGGTGTTGGGGCTGCTCATGCTGCGGCGCGGCGAACTCTTCACGTCGAGCCGGGAGCCCATCGATCCGTTATAGCCGGCGTTCAGCACAATGCCCCAGCGGAGAGATTTCTGCACGTCGAGGTTATAAGCCTGCACATAGGGCAGCCGATAATGCGGATCCACAGCGTAGGTGCCGGGCGTGGTCATCGTAGGCGTAGAGGGGAAGCCGTTGGCCAGTGTGAACTCACCCGCGTGCGTTGCCTCGTTGGTCTGCTCGTTCACAAACGACGGCTGGTTGACCATGGGCTGCAGGGCCATGGTCGAGGCAAAGCCGGCGTATTGGCCCACCGTGTAATTCATGCCGTAACCGGCGCGCACCACGGTTTGTTTCGGCAGGCGCAAGGCCACGCCGAGCCGCGGCGCCAAGGCCAGGTGGAACGGATAGACCAGCGAAACGGGAAGGCCTCCGCTGAACGGCGGGATGGGACCGCCCGACTGCACCTCGGCCAGGTCGGTAAAGCCCGCAGCCGGGTCGGTGGCCAAGGTAGCCAGATGTCCGTACTTCTCCGTGTAAGGGGCGAAGAACTCGTAGCGCAAGCCGTAATTGAATGTGAGGTTGCTGCGCGCGCGCCAGTCGTCGGTGGCATACAGGTCCCACACGTTGTCGCGCAGATAGCTCTTCGACGCCGCCGCGTCGATGGCGGTTTCCTGGGGCAGACCCAGCAGGAAGTCCGCAAGCGCCGAGCCGGTGTTGGGGTCCTTCGCCGCGTCCTCGGTGGCAAAGCCGCTGAAGGTGAAGCTTCCTGTTGAGTTCGACCCGCCGAGGAAATCGCGATGCACGCGCCGGTAGTCGCCGCCGAAACGCAGATTATGCTTGCCGTGAATCCAACTAAACGTTTCGGTCAACGATATGGTTTGGGAAACCGAGTCGCTCGGCTGTTGCTCACTCAGTCCGGCAATGTTGCCGAGCGAGATATCGGGCAGGCCATAGTTCAACGCGCTGGTATTGAGGGCGGCGCCGCTGGGCCCGAGAATCCCCAGGCCGGTCGCGATGTCGGTGCTGTTGGTAAAGAAGTTCGTCTTCTGGCTGGCGCTGCGGTTCCAACTGGCGTTGAAGACGTTGGTGACCTTGTGGTAACCCACGGTATAGCCGGCCTGAACGCTGTTCGAGGCCGAAGAACTCTTGCCGCCGAGCTGGGGAAACAGGTTGAGGTTATCCGAGGCCGAGTTGGTCCAGTTGTAATTGAAGTTGATGCTCTGCCGCAATCCCTGGTTCTGGTTCCTGCGCCCGCCCCCGCCGCCACCACGGCCCCCTGGCTGTGTGGCATTGGCACCCAGGCCGCGCATGTAGCGCACTCCGGCTTGCGTGGTATTCGATTGCGCGGTGGTCAGGAGGTGATAGTTGTAGCCATTGTTTCCCGTCGCGCCGGTCAGGTTCGGTTCAGGAAAGGCCTGTGGAATGTTGTTCGTCCCTAGCAGCAGCCTGGTGGCCACGGATGCAATGCACCCAGCGGGAATGATGTTTCCCGGAAAGGGTTGGCCAGGCATAGCCCCGTATTTGGCGCAAGTTGTGTCGTTGGGCGGATCGTACAACGTGGGCTGTCCGCTGAAGTTGCCGGCTCGCTCGGCATCAGTAGGCACGGTGGCGTACTCGTCCAGAGGATTCGAACTGCGCGTTCCGGAGAGCGTCAGGAACACCGTGTCTTTGCCGCTCGGCTTGGTCAGCCCCGGCAGATACGGCGCGCTCATGAAGGTGATGCCAAACCGGTTGGTTCCCGACGCCGGCTGCTCCTGCGGTTGCCCGCGCAGGCTGAAGGGCTCGGCGTTGAGCGCGGAGTTGCTGCCAATCCAGAAAACTGCGCCGTGGGGCTGGCCGGGGTTGAATCCGCGGAAGTTGCCTCGCCCGCCGCCAAAGCCACCGGGCCCGCCGAAGCCTCCGCCGCCAAAGCCACCGGGCCCGCCCCCGAACCCGCCGCCGCCCAACGCCCCGGCAAGAATGCCTGCGCCACCTTGGCCCCCGCCCTGTGCGCGAAACGTCTCAATGGCGTCGCGGATGCGGTCCATGTCCAAACCGGCCATGGGACTTACCTGCCCGGCCTGTCCGCTGACGGCCACCGAATCCCCGCCAAAGTCGGAGTTGCCTGCAATCGAGGGCAGGGCCGCACCCGCCGCGCTGTTGCCCATCGGCGACCCAGCCTGCGTATCGGTGCCGGCAGCCAGCGCACTGACCAGGCTGAGGGCCTGTGCTCCGTTGCCCGAGAGCATCTGGGCCGCCAATTGGCTGGCTTGCTGACTTGCCGAGCCGCTGTCCTGTTGCCTCTGGGCCGCTGCGGCACGCGAGGCCAGTTGCAGGTCAAACGTCACTGTCTGGTCGTGGCTCGTCGCATTGAACACAGCCTCTTGCGAGCCCACCGCGAAGGCCGCAAACTGCGTTCGGATCACATAGCGCCCGTTCTGCGGAATGGTCAGCGACCAGGCTCCGGCAATGTCGGTGGTCGTCGAATAACGCTTGCCGGTGAGCGTGTTCTGTGCTGTCACGGTGACGCCGGGCAAGGGGATGTTGCCGCTCTTGACCTGCCCGTGCAGCCGGCCGCCGGTCACCGTTGGTGCTGCAGGGACTGGCTGGGTTAACGGAGCCGGAGAGGTTTCGTGGCCCGGGGCCGCGGCGGGAGTCTGGGACCAGAGCATCAGGGGGCCAGCCGCAAGAATTCCCATCGCAACTGCCCAAAGTCCGGCTGCCTGCCGCATATGCACTCCCTGCCGTTTCCTGCTTGTACTCTGTCAGACGTACCCCGCTCCGCGAAGGTTTACGGTTGCACCCCCATCGTAAACTTAGGGATGGACCTACGCGAGTCCCATTCCGCCAACCTTCATCTTGCCGAGGTCACAGTCGATGCGTCACCGCAAACAGTGGCCCAGGCGCAGGAACTGCTGCTGGAATACGGGCGTTTCATCCTGGCTCAACCCGGGGTCACTGGCTTTTGCTACGGCTCGCTTGAACAGGAGGCGGCGCGCTTGCCGGTCAGCTACATTGAACAGGGCGGCGGTTGCCTGATGGCCCATGTGGATGTCCAACCAGCCGGTTTTGTTGCATGGCGCACTATCTCGGCTGAAGTTGCACCCGACGCCTGGGAACTGAAGCGCCTTTGGGTGCGCCCCGTTGCGCGTGGTCTCTCGCTGGGCCGCGCTCTCACTCGGGCTGTGCTTGACCGAGCCCAGGCCGCTGGACGCAAGCAGGTCTTTCTCGATACGGTGCCTAACGCCATGGCCGCGGCGCTGCGGATCTATTTGGAGTTGGGCTTTCGGCCTTGTGCGCCGTACAATGACAATCCCGTGGAAGGAATCGCCTATTTCGTTGCGAACTTGTAGGGGACGCGTCCTTCGCGGGCGGGCCGATCATCTCAAAACACGAGGTTTTCCCTGTGAAGACAGTGCGTCCAATCCTTTCCGCAATCTCCGTCGTATTCGCCTTTGCCGTCCTGGTGCATCCCACCCAAGGCCAGCAGGCCGTTACATTCCCCAGCGGTAACTCCACCGCACAGGCGGTGCTTTATCTTCCTCACGGATCAGGCCCTCACCCCGCGCTGATCCTGGTGCATGAGTGGTGGGGCCTGAACGACTGGATCAAGCAGGAAGCAGCCGGCTACGCCGCCAAAGGGTACGTGGCCCTGGCCGTCGATCTCTATCGAGGCAAAGTGGCGGCGGACCCCGAACTGGCTCACGAGCTGTCTCGCGGATTGCCGCAGGACCAGGGCGTGCGCGACCTGACTTCGGCGATGGCCTATCTCGAAAGCCGCAACGATGTGAAGCGCGACCGAATCGGCGCAGTGGGGTGGTGCATGGGCGGTGGGTATGCCCTGCAACTTGCCATCGCCTCGCCGGATTTAAAGGCCGTGGCCATCAACTACGGTTCGCTGGCCACTGACAAGACCGCGCTTTCCAAGGTGCACGCCGCGGTGCTGGGCAACTTCGGCGGCCAGGATCGCGGTATTTCGCCCGACTCCGTGCACGCATTCGAGGCGGCCATGCAGGCGCTGGGCAAGCCGGTCGACGCCAAGATCTATCCCCAGGCCGGCCACGCCTTCGAAAACCCCAACAACGCCGCAGGCTACCGTGCGGAGGACGCCGCCGATGCCTTGGCTCGCGTCGATCGCTTCTTCGCCGAGCAGTTGCACAATTAAGCGGGCTCGGCATGTCATTCGTTGTCGTAACGTCCGAATGCGTATACTCAGTAACCACGGCACCAACAGATGTGTGACGATTGTCCTTGCGTTGGGCCAGTCTCGCATGTTAACTCTTGAGGCAATACTCTTTGGACTGCTACCAGGCTGGCAAACTCGGCTGGCATCGGACAGGAATTCGGCATCATGAAAATCGGCACCACTATTCGCGCGCACCGGCTACAAAAGGGTCTTTCTCAAGGGGATATCGAAAAGAAGACCGGGCTGCTTCGTTGCTACCTTTCACGCGTGGAAAACGGACATACCGTACCTTCTCTCGATACCCTGTCCAAAATTGCCATGGCCCTCGACCTGCCCATTGCCCAGTTCTTTGCTGAGGAGACAATGGGGCACCAGTTCAACACCCAAAGGCTCACGGACGAGGAACTCCGTTTCCTCACGCAGATCCGCCGCTACTCCGCCAATTTGAACGAGAGCGACCGCAAGCTGCTGCTGGCCATGGTGAAGAAATTTGCCGCTACTGCCGTCCGGTAGGGGTTAGGACGATTTGCTTTTGGAAGAGCCGGGGAAGGCTCCAATAAGTTGCCACGAAGATGGCAGTCTCGAACAATAGGTAGCGAGCCGCGGTGAGCACACCCGCTGGATTCTGGTGGAGAAAAGCCTTCCAGCTCCAAAGAAACCGCACCGCAAAATAGAAGACCCCGCACAGAAAGAAGTCTCTGGCCTTCATGGATTTCGCCTCCATTCGAAGCGCACTGAAGTTTCATGGCGTGGGCAACAGTTTCCCAAGATGTCCTGGGGCAAGAAACCCGGAAAGCATCCCCTCGGGGGCAAACAGGCTGCGGAAAAAGGCCATGTTTCGGAGGGGAATCTCCCCAGAGCTTCCCTCCGGGGCTGAAGCCCCGATGATTCTATTGGCTTTACGCGGGGGTTGAAACCCCCGCCTCCCTCCGTACCGAGTCTTTCCGCAGCCTATAAAGCCCCGTTTATCCTCAGGCACTTACGGCTCGACCGAAGTCGTGCCCTTTCAAAACAGAGGCTTGTCTCCAGGTTCCCTCAAGCACTCTCGTTCCAGGGCGCTTGCAGTTCTGCTAAACGTGGTTGCCCAGGTGAAAGATCGGCTCGACGCCTTGCCCACCGCTCAGCAACGCCTGCTCTTCGTGCGCGTCGAGGGGTTTGTAGTTCTGCGCCACGTCCATGGCCAGGCGGAAGTACCGCTCGTCTCCGGGCGGGATTGCGGCCGTGATGGGATGGCCCAGCGTCCAGCGCAGGCCGAGCGACGCCTGGTCGGGAAAACCGGCGGGTTGGTACCAGCACTTGGGCTCCGAATGAGTCTGCTTTTGATCGGCCGGCCAAACCGACCGGGCCATGCCCTTCAACGCCAGAATGCCCATCTGTTTCTCTTGCGCGCGCTTGAGGATCTGCGGCCCGAAGTTGGCCTGGGTAAAGAGCACCCAATTGACCGGGAACAGGATGGTGTCGAAGTTGTAGCGGTCCATGGCTGCCAGCGCCGTCTCCGCCGAATGGACTGAAAACCCGATGTGGCGGATCTTGCCTTCTTTTTTGGCGGCCTCCATGGTTTCCATCGCCCCGCCCGGGCCCAGGACCTGGTCCAATTCGGTCATTTTGGTGAGCGCATGAAACTGGTAGAGGTCCAGGTGATCGGTCTTGAGTTGGGTCAGCGACCGCTCCAGATCGGCCCGCGAGTCGTCTTTCAGGCGACCTCCGGTTTTGCAGGCCAGAAAGCACTTGTCGCGGTAGGGCGCGAGAGCGGGGCCCAGCCGCTCCTGCGCATTGCCGTAGCTGGGCGCCACGTCGAAGTAGTTGATGCCGCGATCGACGGCTTCGGCAACTATGTTCGAGGCTGCTCCGGAAGTCTCATCCATGACCACAATGCCGCCAAAGCCAATGATGGAGAGCTGTTCTCCGGTTTTGCCCAGGGTTCTGCGGGCAATGGGATGGGCAGGTGTCTTGCTGGTTGCACTCATAGTGGCTCCGGATGCTGCGGTTGCGGCGGTGAATGCGGCTTGCTTGAGGAATTCGCGGCGCTTCATGGTCTGCCTCCGGAGATTTGGAATGAGACGGTCAGCGTACGGGGAAAATTCTTTCACAAGTTATGATTTTAGCCGTTCAGATAGCGAATGAGGCCGGAGGGAGGCGTGACGTTGTTAATGTAGAAGGCAAACAAGACGAGCAACCCCACGACAATCGCAACGGCAATTCTCAAGCGCATATTGAAGGAATGGCGGGGCGACCCCCATCTTGGCACCATGGGAGTCGCGAAAAGCAAACCGCACGCGAAGCCGCCAACATGGGCCATATTATCGATATTCAGGCCCGAATGCAGAAGCATGTTGCCGCCGCTGATGGTCAACCCGAGAACAAGATTCAGCACGGCAAAATAGATGACCGATCTGCGCAGCTTTTTCAGCTCAAGGGGAGGCACAGGCAGCCGGTTCGATTTCAGCAGCACAATCAGCGCTCCGGCAATTCCGAAGACAGCGCCCGATGCTCCTGCTCCCGCCGGAAAAAAGACACCACCGGCGCTATCGCGGATGGGGTAAAGCCAGCTGATATCCGTGGATAGCAGGTTTCCCGCCGCCCCGGTGAGGATGTAAACCGCCAATACCCCGAGCGATCCCATCAAGGGCTCAGCCAGCAGTCCCAGGTTCCACAAGCACCACATGTTGGTGGCGAGGTGCAGAATGCCCACATGGACAAACATGGCGGTGACAATTCGCCACCATTCACCGTTGATTAGCACCGATCCGGCATTGTTTGCTCCCCAAACCATCAGTTGATCGGGAGAGGGACTGATGGGGCTGACCCCGCGCACCACCATGGCCAGAAACACCAGGCAATTGATGCCCAACAGGATATAGGTAGCGGGCGCCGATGCCCATGCGGGGCGCGGTCGGCGAACCGTCTGCGGCGGAGGAATATAGCTGGAGTCCGGAGGCAGAATCTCAGGCTCAAACCCCGGGCCGGTACGCACAGATCCCTGAGCATAGTGTGCAGTTCCGTGGCCGTCTCGAACCGGTTCCGGTCCAAGGGGCGGCGTGGCAGGCGGGAAACTTCCCATGGTTCAACTTTAATGCATTTTGTTCAAGAAGGCGTTAGGGCCGTTCCACCCTATGGTTCGGGCGTCATGTTTCCATTTAGTTTGCCGCCGGGGCCGGTCTGGTGCTGGGGCAGCGGGCTACAGCCGAGAAGCCCAACGAGACCACGGCTATTCCCGAGTTGCTTTCCACCTTCGCGCTGAGCGGCTGCACGGCCACCATCGACGCCATGGGTACGCAGACCGCCATTGCCGAGGCGATCCAGCAGCGCGGCGCCGACTACGTACTGGCGGTCAAAGACCCCCAGCCCAAACTGGCCGAGTCCATCGAGGACTTCTGGAAGAGTTTCTCAACACCCCTTTACTTGCTGGCGACGGCGGGGGCCTGAAACTCCTCGCTCATCCAGCTTTTCAAGGCGTCCATGCTCTGCGGACGGCCCAGGAAGTCCTTCACTAGTTGCGCGGCCGGCTTGCTGGCGCCCGGCTCCAGTACCGCACGTCGATAGCGCATGGCCGTGGGTCCGTCCAGCAGGTTGTGCTTATCGAACTGCGCGAAAAAGTCGATAGCGATGACTTTGTCGAGCACGTAGGTGTAGTAGTTGGAGGCGTAGCCGGTGAGATGGGTGAACGAGGCATAGAAGCGGTCGCCCTCCACGGGAGTAAAGGGGCTGAAGCGCTCGTCGTCGGCCTTCAACAAGGCGTCGAAATCCAGTCCGGCCGGTGCCTGGTTGTGCACTTCGAGCGAGTAAGTGGTGGCCCACAGTTGGCCCTGGAGCCAGCGTCCGCGGCCGTAGGCGCTGGCGGCATTCATCTTGGCAATCAGGCTGGCGGGCAGCACCTCGCCGGTCTGGTAGTGCTTGCCGAACGATTGCAAAATGGCCGGGTCGTGGAACATCTCCTCCAGCATCTGCGATGGGGATTCGACGAAGTCGCCCTCCACGCTGAAGCCGCCCTGGCCAGACCACGGCCCCTGGCTGCCCAGGATGTGATGCATCAGGTGGCCGAACTCGTGGAAGAACACCACCACTTCGTTGTATTGCATCAAGCCCGGGTCCCCGGCGGCGCCACCGGAGAAGTTGCAGACCAGCATGCCCTCGGGCAGTTGCCGGCCGGCGATCCCCGGCAGCACAGGGGCGCTTGAAAACCACTTGTCCTTGCCGTCGCGCGGGTGCATATCCAGGTAGATCCGGCCCAATAGCTTGCCCTGGCCGGCTTCCGCGGCGTCGAATACGTCGAAGCTATCCACGGAGCGGTCCCACACCTGCGCGTCCTTCACCTGCTTGAACGACACATGGAAGAGCCGCGCCGCGGTCTTCAGAATGCCCGTCTGCACCTCGGCGTAGGGGAAGTAGGGCCGCACGCTCTGGGCGTCAAAGGCATATTGTGCGCGCCGGTACTGCTCCACCCAGTAACTCTGATCCGATTGGCTGATGCTGGTCAGGCCCGGCTGCTGCTTTTGGGCAAAGGCCAGCAACTGGGCGTATTCGTGGGCGGCAACCGGGCGCGAGGCCTGATCGACCTGGTCGATGAGGTGCTCGACGTTGGCGGCCGTGCCAATCATCTGGTCGGCTGTGGCCAGGTCGGCATAGTGCGCGTATCCCAGCGTGGTGGCCAACTGCTGCCGGGCCGTCAGCAGATCCCGCAACACCTGTACATTGGCGGGATAAGCGCGCTGGTTATAAGCCAGATAAACCTTGCGGCGGAGGTCGGCGCTCTTGGCAAAGCTCAGCACCGGGCCCACGTCGGGCTGTTCGGTGGTCAGCGTATAGGTGCCGTCGGGCCCCGGTTTGTGCAGTGCGACGTAGTCGGCCGGCAGACCGTCGAGATCGGCTTTGGTGGCCGTCACCTTCAGGGTTCCGTCGGCTACATTGCGGCCAAAGGTCAACGACAGGGCGGTGATCTTGTCTTGCAGGGCGCGCAGAGCGGCGCGCGTGGCGTCATCCTTGTCCACTCCGGAGAGCCGATATTCCAGCAGCGTGCGTTCAAGGTAGTGGCGGGCAGCCGGGTCGCCGGTGGGCAAGGGGACGGCCGCCAGCGCGTTGTAGACCTTCTGATTCAGGCTCAGGTCGGTGGCCTCGGAACTGATGGTCGACAGCAGCGCCTGGCCCTTGTCGCGCAAGGGCGCCGCGTCGGCAAGGGAGTATTGCAAATAGGCATTGTTATTGGCGATGGCCAACTCGTTCTGCGCGTCGTCGAAAGGCCGAAGCGTGTTCTCGACAGTGCGCGGGCCGGTGACGGCCAGCAACTTTTCCAGGTCGGCTTTTTCCGCCGCAAGCCGCTGGTTGACCCAGGTTTCGAGAGCCGCCGGGTCGCTGCCGAGCACCCAGGCATGAAGCGGGTCCGCGGCTGCCGCAGGAGCCGGTTTTGGCTGCGCAAATCCTGCTGTGGAAAGCAGAACCGAGGCTAAAAGGAAGGGGAAACCAGTGCGAAAGCTCATGGCGTGAGTATTTCACTTCGGTTCGAATTGGAAAAGAGAAGAATCGCCATGAGCCGTAGGGGCTCCTCGAAGGTTCAAACCGGCGGAGAAGACTAAAAGGCGTTTCCATCGTAGCCCATGCCGGTGTGGTGGTTGACCCATGTAGCCAAAACGGCTACGCTGAGTCCAGGAGGCGCCTCATGCGTCAAGTATCCCTGCGTGATTTCAGAACGCGCGGCGTCAAGGCCTTGAAGGAGGTTCCTGCGGGAGAAACCACTCTTCTTGTCGGCCAGAATGGTCCCGCCTTCTTCCTGGTCCCCGTCTTTGGCGACGTGGTCAAGGAGGATCGCGAGTTGCGGCGAGCGATGGCGCTGGCCAGCCTCCGGGAGGGATGGCGTCTTGCCGAAGCCTCCGGAGCCGGCATGGCAAGCGACGAAGAGATTGAAGCAGAAATAGACCGTATTCGCAGCTCCCCTGAAGACGAGCCGGAATGCGGCTGATCGTGCTCGATACCAACGTGATTGTCTCTGCCGCAATCAACCCTGCCGGGCCACCCGCAAAGATCGTTGCGGCCCTAGTGTTGAGCGGCCAGGTTCAGCTGGTGACCAGCCCCAAGGTAGCGGCAGAATACCGGGAGGTTGTGAGGCGCGCCAAGTTTCATCGCTACGGGTTTCCTCCTCTCTGGCTGGAGTTCCTGATTGAAGAGAGCATGCGGCTCGCAGATCCAGGCGCGGGGATTCACGCTTGCCCCGACCCGAAAGACACCCCGTTTCTCGCCTTGGCTCACGCAGCGGGGGCTTGGCTTGTAACCGGAAATCTCAAGCACTTTCCGGAGGCGGTTCGAAATGGAGTCACCGTGGTCGCGCCCGCCGAGTATCTGGCTCAATTCGAAGCTAGAAGCGTCTGAAGGAGTGCCACAATTCGGCTTGGCGCGGCCGCCGCTCGCAGAGTTTCAGGCGATTGTGGGCAGCGGAGAGAGCGTGAATCTCATTACCTGTCCGCCAGTCTCCTAGTCCCTCAGTCTCTTAGAGCGATACCAGAATAGGAGTGTCCTATCTTGCATCGTGCAGGGTCGACGCTCCTTGGGGTCGCGTCGACTTGAACGCTGCGGTTCCTGGGTACAGTCATTCTGGAATCGCTATAGCCCCCATCCCCTACACTGGTTCAAGCCTCATGCCCTCCTATTGCGAAGTCGCGTTACCTGTGCCGCTGGACCGCAGCTTTACGTATGCGGTGCGCGAGGGCCAGATTCCCCGGCGCGGCATGAGGGTCATTGTGCCTTTTCGCAACGAAAAGCTGATTGGCGTGGTGATGTCCGTTGGCACCACGGCGCCCCCCGAATTCGAAGTGCGGTACCTCGAGGCGGTGCTCGATCAAGACCAGGACGAAGGGCCGCTGCTGAGCGAATCGTTGCTCAAGCTGGCCGAGTGGATGGCGCAATATTACCTGTCGTCGCTGGGCGAGGTGCTGCGGGGCATGTTGCCCTTGATGGCCGAGGTGCGGCGCACGGTGTACTACCGCATCACCGACCTTGGCCGGGACATACTGGCGAAGTCGGTCGAAGATGGGGAATTGGAGCCACAGGTCTTAAAATCTCAACCTGAACCATCCGGCCAGTTCGGTTTTGAGGTTTCCCAGGTCCCCAAAAGCGAGGGACCTGGGGCACCCAGTCAAACACCCAGTTTGGGTGGTGTGAAAAAGCGGCGCGGCAAGCTTTCCCAGGGAGACCAGGATCTGGAGCGGCGGGTTCTTGCCCGCCTGGCGGCCGGCCAGTCGGTGAAAGTCTCCACGCTGCGCACGGCTACCGCGGCATCCCTGCCCATCCTGGCC